>Ga0209751_10000992_pt1 | contig 29667 bp, 27 predicted proteins | sample RifCSP13_1_FD_184019 | JGI IMG/M metagenome (GOLD analysis project Ga0209751, IMG submission 184019) | Soil microbial communities from Rifle, Colorado - Rifle CSP2_sed 13_1 (SPAdes) (version 2) | ecosystem: Environmental > Terrestrial > Deep subsurface > Rock core/Sediment | place: Rifle...
ACGCGCCCGACGCTGACGTCGACCTTGCGGAACTCGTCCCACGTGAGCGCCATCGGATCAGGTCCGCTTCGGCGATTCGCCGGGCGCCTTCACGCCCAAGCGTCGGCACAGCCGCTCGTGGTCTTTCGGCGACGCCCATTCAACGTACAGGTACTCCGCGATCTCCGATTCCGACATCCCGAGTTGGCGGGCCTCCGCGACGACGAGCGCGTACGCTTCGATCTCCGTCGGGCGGTCCACGTAGGCGAAACGCGTGTCGTAGAGATCGCGGCCCTCGTGGAGCTGCTTCACGTGGACGAGCTCGTGGAGGATGTCGAGGTACACGACGACGGGCTTTCCGCCAACGAGGTGCTCGTGGCCCAGGTAGATCGTCCCGTCCTCATCGTCCACGTATCCGTACACGTCCTCGCGCGTCACGACGAGCCTCGCGCTCCCGATCGCCGCCAGACGGGCGGACTCCTCCGGATACAACGAGGTGAGCGTGTGCGAGCCCGCGAGGCCCTCGAACACGTCGGTGACCGCGTACGTCCCCGGGTCCACAGGCCGGACCGACCAGTCCATCGTCGCCGCCAAACGCGAGGGCGCTATTTGAGGGCGTGGACGCGCGGGATTCCGACGACGCCTACCTCATCGCGTGAAGCGGCCGTCCTCCATGAGCAGGAGCCGGTCCGGCCTGACCGACGAAGAGGTCCGCGCCGCTGTTCTCCGTGAAGGGCCCCGCCTGGCGGTAGAACCCGTCGTACGTCCCCGCGAGGATGAGGACGAGCATGATCGAGAACCCGACGCCGCCCGCGGAGACGGCGACGCGCGTCCGGTCGTGGAGCAGGTTCTTGGCGGCGATGGACACCATGTCAGTGTCCCCCGTGTCGGTGTGCATCGCTTCCGGTGCGCAGGGTCTGGCGCAGGCAGTCAAGGGAGCAATAAGAGCGCTCGCGTCCCCCGCGTTGCTCGACGATTCCGCCCTCCGTGATTCGCTTCCCGCAGCACGCGCACCGTGGCATCGTGGAGCCATGGGCGACCGACGGCAATTGGGTTCTCGTTTCCATACGGAAGGAACGAGGGACGACATCCTTCCGAACGAATCGCGGGGCCAACGTTTATGCGGGACTGGGCCCCGTTCGCTCCCGGATGGAGCTGGACCGGACGGACGTGGAGATCCTGCGGGCCCTGCAGGGGGACGCGCGCCTCTCCTTTCGGGACCTCGCTCATCGGATCGGGGTGAGCGTCCCGACGGTCAGCGCGCGCGTCGCGACCCTCGAGCAGCTCGGGATTCTCCGGGGGTACGCGGCGGTCGTGGACGCCGATCGCCTCGGTCAGGTGTCCCTCCTGCTCACCGTGAGGTGCCAGCCCGCGAAGGCCGACGCGGTCGGCGACGCCTTGGCGGCGATGGACGAGGTGCGGTGGGCCGCGCGGGCTCGGGGCTCGCGGGTCCTCGCGGAGGCCGTCCTGCCCCGGCAAGAGTATGTCGACGGTTTCCTCGAGCAGGTCGAGGGAATGGACGGCGTCACCGAGTACGAGCACCACGTCGCGACGAAGCGACTCAAGGACCTCCCGCGCGCGATGATCTCGGACCGCCTCTCGACGACGCTGACCTGCTTCCAGTGTCGCAAGGTCATCGAGGGCGAACCGATCAAGCTGAAGATGGACGGGCGGGACCACTACCTGTGCTGCCGTTCCTGCGAGAAACTGTACGCGGGGCGGTATGAGAAGATCAAGGCGGCCGCGAAGTGATCACGCGAACAGGTCGTGGTGCCCGCACGGGCACTTTCCGACGGCGTTCGGGTTGTTCACCGCGAAGCCCGACTCCTGGAGCGTCTCCACGAAGTCCAGCTCGACGCCCCGGAGGCGGTCCGCGCTCGCGGGGCTCACGACGAACGTGATCCCCCGGGACTCCACGAGGACGTCGTCCGCCGCGCGGTCCTCCGCGACCCGGAGGTCGTACGCATGGCCGCGGCCCCCCATGCAGTGCGTCCGGACGAGGGAGAAGCGGAGCGGCGGCATCTCGGGTTGTTTCGCAAGGAATCCCCGGATACGTTCGGCGGCTTTCTCCGTGAGTTGGATGGCGGGTGCCTCGGTCATGGCGACAACGAATCGGGATCGGGGTTTTGTCCCTTCGGCATGTATCGTACGACTCGGACCTACGTCCCGCGCTTCTTCGCGAGCGCCTGGACCTGCGATTCGAGCTTCGCGAGCCGCTGCTGCATCTTGAGGTTCTCGTCCTTCACCTTGTCGAGGTCCGCGGCGAACTCGTGCTTCCTGGCGGCGTCCGCCTGGCGGTCCCGGATCCGCCGGATCGCCCGCCGCGCGGCCCGCTGGGTCATCCCCATGATGTCGGTCTGCGCGGTCCTCTGCAGTTCCCCGATCGCCGCGGGGTCCCCGTTCGTCGCGAGCGCGGCGCACACCGCGTTCCGCACGTGCATGTCCGGATCCCGGAGGAGAGGCACCAGGAACTCGCGAATCTCCTGGCGGCGGTTCTCGTGGAAGTCGCCGAACCGCCCGAGGGCGCCGATCGCCGCCACGCGGACGAACACGAAGTGACCCCGCTTCGCGTACTTCATCGCGACGTCGATTCCCCTCGAGTCCCGGAGCGTCGCCAAGCCCGTGAGGGCCAGGCGCGTGATCACGCTCGCGTGGCTCGGTCGGTCCATGCCCAGCGTGATCGTCTCGAACGCCTTCGGATGCCTTGTCTGCGCGATCGCGGACGCCGCGCCCGCCGCCACGTAGTACTTCGGATCCTTCGTGTACAGGCCCATGAGGGCGCGTACCGCCACTTCGTCCTCCCGGAACTTCCCGAGGGCCTCCGCGACCGCCCGCCGCACGCGTGCGTCCGCCTGCCTCACGCCGTCCCTGAGGAGGACATCCCTCGCCTCGGGCGTCCCGATCTCCCCGAACGCTTTGGCGGCGGCGCGCCGAACGCCCCAGAAGCTGTCTTTCGCCAGGACCCGGCGGAGCGCGTCGATCGCGGCGTCGTCGTGGAGCAGCTTCCCGAGCCCCTCGCACGCCTGGATCCGCGAAGCGATCGAGGGCCCCCGCTCGGACTGCTTGATGAGCTCCTCCTTCCCTTTGTCGAACGTGAGCTTCTTCAGGATCCAGTTCTCCGGGTCGAACGCGACGAAGTCTGGCTTTACGGGAAACGGGATGTGGAAGACGTGCTCCTTGTCCTGCACCTCGACCTTCTCCGTCCGCGCCTTCTTCCCGTTCGCGACGTAGACCTGAACGGGCATCCGGAAGAGGGGCGTGAGGTCCTTCACCTCCTGCTTCTGCTTCACGGTCAACGCGACGAACTTGGCCGCACCGTCGTACGACCACGAGACCTCGAACTCCGGGTGGCCCGCCTTGTACACCCACTCGTTGAAGAACCACTCGAGTTGCTTCCCGGTCGCCTCCTCGATCGCGACCTTGAGGTCGTTCGTCTCCACGTTCTGCATCCCGTGCTTCTTCACGTAGTGGCGGATCGCCTTCCACCACAGGGCGTCGCCGAGCACGTACCGGAGCATGTGGAGGACGCACGCGCCCTTCTGGTACGTGTGCGCGTCGAACATGTCCTCCGGGGACTGGAACTTCGTCGTGACGATCGGGCGGCGGTACGACCCGCTGTCCTCCGCGAAATACCCGTCCGCCTCGTTCAGCATCATCCGGATCTGGAAGTCGTCCTTCCCGAAGCGGTCCTCGAACCACAGCTGCTCGAAGTAGTCCGCGAACCCCTCGTTCAACCAGATGTGGGGCCACGCCTTCATCGTCACGTAGTCCCCGAACCACTGGTGCGCGAGCTCGTGGGACACGAGGCCCTCCGACTCGTAGTTCGGCCGCGCGCGCTCGTCGTGGAGACACGTTGTGATCAGCGTCGTCATCGACGTGTTCTCCATGCCGCCAAACGTGAAGCGCTCGACGACGACCTGGGCGTACTTCGGGTACGGGTACTTCACGCCCGTGACCCGGGAGAAGAAGCCCATCATGTGCTTCGTCTCGCCGAACGCAAGGGGCACGTGCTTCGCCATCCCCTTCGGCACGTAGTACTGGAGCGGGATGCCGTCCCACGCCTCCTCGCGGACCTCGAACTCCGCCGCCGCCAATGCAATCAGGTAGTTCGAGTGCGGCACGTCCTGCCGCCAGTGGAACGTGCGGCCACCCGTGACGCCGACGAGCCTCCCATTCGAAACCGCCGTCCACCCGCGCGGGACGGTCACGATGACTTCGGACGTCATCTTGTCGTTCGGCGCCTCGTAGCAGGGGAACCAGAACTTGTTGTCCTCCGACTCGCCCTGCGACCACACCATCCGCTGGTCCTTCGGGTAGTCCTTGTCCGGGGCGATGAAGAAGAGGCCCTTCCTCGGCTTCCCCTCGTAGCGGACCGCGAGCGTGAACTCCTGGCCCGCCTTGTACGACTTCGGGAGCGCCACCGCCAACTTCCCGTCGCGGTGGTCGAACGCGAGGGCCTTTCCTTCCCCGCGCATTCCCTTCACCGCGAGGTCGACCGCGTCGAGCTCAATCCTCCGGAGCCCGTCGTTGATCGGCGTGAGGGTGAGCGTGGACGTTCCCGCCACGCGGCGGTTCGGCACGTCGAGCTGAATCTCAAGCCGGAGGTGCTTCACGTGGAACTCGCGGTCTCGGGGCTGCTGCTCCGGCGCGGATTCCTCCGCGAACACCTTGCCGTCCCGAGCCTCCGCCGCGACCCGGCGGCACACGAACGTTTCCTCCGCTGGCATCCTCGTTCCCCCGAACGGGGCGCGCAAACCTGGGGTCGGCACTTAAGGATTTGGCCCGCGCGAATCGGAACCCTTTATGGCGGCACCGCCATCCCCGCGCGGGGGCGTACATGGGCGCGACGAGGAACGCGACGTTCTCGAAGATTGCGAAGGAGATCCTGCGGGCGCGGTGGGACTTCCATCCGACGGGCGCCGCGGGCGCGGGCTTGCATCGCTACGACGGCCTCCTGCCGGACTACTCGAAGGCGTCCGTGAAGCGACGCGTCGCCCGGATCGACCGCCACCTGCGCGCGCTCGCTGCGTTCGAGGCGCGGGGGAAGCCGACCGGGCAGACCCGCCTCGAGCTCGGTGTCCTCCGGGGCGCGCTCCTCTCGGAACGGTTCGACCTCGCGGAGGCCCGGGACCCCGAGACGCTCCCGACGTACCACCTGTTCCGGATGAGCGTCCTGAACTACCTGCTGCGGAGCTACGCACCCCTCGACCGCCGCCTGCGCGCGATCGCGAAGCTGCAGTCCCAGGTCCCCGCGTACCTCCGGCGGTTCCGCGAGGCGATCGCCCGCCAGCTCCCGGAGACGTTCTACGAGATGGGGGAGATGGCCGCCCGCGGCATCGCCGACCAGTACGAACGCGAGGTCCCTGAGCACGCCGCCAAGGGGTCGCCCGCGGTCCGACGCCTCCTCGAGCGGACGAACGCCGCGGTGGTGAGCGAGATGCGGCTCCTCGTCGGCGAACTGGAGAAGAAGTACAAGCCGCGGGTCAAGACGGCATTCGCCCTGGGGCCGCGGAAGTACGAGCGGATGATCCGCGCGGAACACCAAGCGGCGATCCCGGTCGAGCGCCTCCTCGAGGTCGGGATGGAGGACCTGGAGGCGAACAAGACGCAGTTCGAGGAGACCGCGCGCAAGATCGACCCGTCGAAGACGCCGCACGACGTTGTCGAGGACATCGAGCGGGACCACCCGTCGGCCGACTCCCTGATCCCGGACACGGAGCGGATGCTCGAGGACCTCCGCGAGTTCTGCATCGACCGAGACCTCGTGACCGTGCCCTCGGAGGACCGGGCGAAGGTCATCGAGACCCCGAAGTTCTACCGGTTCGCGACCGCCGCGATGAACTCTCCCGGCTCGTTCGAGAAGGTCGCGAAGGAGGCGTTCTACTACGTCACGCCGGTCGAGGACTCATGGGCGTCGGAGAAGAAGGAGGAGTGGCTCCGGCACCTGAACTACACGAGCCTCCGGAACATCAGCGTCCACGAGTGCTACCCCGGCCACTACGTGCACTTCCTCCACCGCCGGCTCGTGACGTCGACGGTCCTGAAGTCGTACTACTCGTACGCGTTCACGGAGGGGTGGGCCCACTACTGCGAGGAGATGCTCGTGGACCAGGGCCTCGGGGACGGGGACCCGCGCCTCCGGATCGCGATGCTCCAGGACGCGCTCCTCCGGAACTGTCGCTATATCTCCTCGATCCGGATGCACACGCAGCGGTGGACGTGGGAGGATGCGACCCGCTTCTTCATGGAGAACGCGTTCCTCGACCGCCTCCCCGCGGAGCGCGAGGCGAAGCGCGGGACGTGGGACCCCGGGTACCTGAACTACACGCTCGGGAAGCTCATGATCAAGAAGCTCCGGCACGACTATTTCGCGCGGAACCGCGAGGCGACGCTCCGCGAGTTCCACGACACGCTCCTCGGCCTCGGGGCGCCACCACTCGGCCTCGCGAGGGAGCACCTCCTCGGTCCCGACGCGGGACCGGCCCTCTGATTCAGACGATCACGGGTTGGCGGTGAGGATTCCGCGGACTGAGTACCCGCGCTCGATGAGGACGGGCTCCGTGATCCGCCGCGCCAGGTCCTCGAACGCGCGCGTCACGTTGTCCCCGCGCTTCGCGCTCGTGTACAGGTAGGGCATGTCCCGCGGTTCCGCGAACGCCTGCACGTCCCGCTCTCGGACGGCGGGCTCGAGGTCGACCTTGTTCACGAGGAGGTGGACCGGGACGTCCCCCGTGACGTCCTTCGCCCCGTCGAGCCAGGAGTCGAGGGTCCCGAGGGTCGGCTCCTCCGTCACGTCGCACACCGCCAGGATGCCCTGCGCCCCGTGGAAGTACGCCGCCCGGAGGAGCTCCCGGAACCCGAGGTGGCCCATGATGTCCCACACCTGAATCAGCGCGTGCACGCGGAGGTCCGCCTGCGGCACGAACAGGTCGACCTCCTTCTTGCTCACCTTCGTGCCGAGCGTCTGCACGTACTTGTCCGAGAACACGTCGAGCACGTACCGCCGGACGAGGCTCGTCTTCCCGACGCCGCGCTCGCCGACGAGGCAGACCTTGAGCTTCACCCGTTCCGTGCGCATCCGGGAGGCCTGTCGCTTCCCAGCGGTTGCTGGCCTCTTAAGGGATTCGAGAACATTCTCTGCTTTTTGGTCTCGGGGGTCCGCGATGGGCAGTCGCTAGGGCCGAAACCAGGGCTCGGAGTCCTGGGCGAACCACACGAGGGCGCCGATGAAGAAGAGGACGAGGCCGACGGCCAGGATTGTGAGGAGCGCGGCGGCGGGGAGGGGCGCGAAGAACGCGACGAGGAGGAGCCCGAGCCCGACCGCGCGGATCCAGACGCCCGCCCGCTGCCATACTCTCGCCCTGAGCTTCGCGAGCACACCGGGACATCGGGCAGGGCGTTAAGCGTTTGGCGGACGGAGCGGCAATCCAGGCTATCTGTGAATAGAACTCCTAAATAGACATCCCGTGGTATCCCGAGCACTGAATCTGAGGAGGGCGCATTGCAGCCCCAGCGATCCCCGACGAGCGCGGCGAGCCCATCTCGGGTCGCGTGGTGGCTGGAGCCGCATCTGCCCCTCATCCACGGCATGGCTTGGTTCGCGGTGTCCGCGACGTTCGTGCTCGTGTTCGCCTTGCAGATTCATTCCCTTCTGTTCTATCGGGTCTCTGCGATGGGCGACGGCCTCCGCGTCGAGGCCTCCGCCTTCGGCCTCGTCCTCTCAGGGACCGCCGCGGCCCTCGGCCTCTCGCTGGCGCTCGGCCGACCGTGGGTCCGTCGCATCGGTGCGGTATTCGCCCTGCTCGACCTCTTGTTCTCCCTGTTCTTCTCCGTCCTCCCGATTAGCGATCCGTTCCGGAACGCGATGTACCTCCGGATGGTCCTGGACGGCGTCCTCGTGTGGACCGCCACGTACGAGGGCGCTCCCTTGCACCTCCCGCGAGTCAATCGCGACCTCGTCGTAGCGCTCTCCGTGATCGTCGCGGCCACCGCCGGGCTCAGTCACGTGTTCCTACCGAACGTCGTCATCCTCCAGTATTTGATCAATGGCCTCGTGGTCGGGAGCATCTATGTCCTGGGGGCGACCGGGTTGTCGCTGATTTTCGGAATCCGGAAGTTCGCGAACTTCGCCCACGGGGAGATGATGACGTTCGGCGCGTACATGGCCCTCTGGGTCAACGTCGGCCTCCAGGCGGACATCGTGTGGGCCGTCGCCTTCGCGATTGTCGCGACCGCTGGGCTCGCGATCCTCCTGGAGTCCGTCGTCTTCCGGAAGCTTGCGGGGAAGGGGCCCGTGTCCCTCCTCGTCGCGTCCATCGGCGTCACGATCTTCCTGAACAACCTGATCAACGCGTCGTTCGGGACGAACATCCAGACGTACGACGTCCGCGTCGCGACGAGCTGGGTCCTCTTTGAGGTCGAAAGTCAGCCTGTCCTCACGATCAACCCGCTCAAAGGGGTTGCGACCCTCGCGGCGGCCATCGTGCTCATCCTGTTCCTGCACGTCATGCTCAGCAGAACGACCCTGGGGAAAGCGATGCGGGCGACTGCGGACAACCCAGACCTCGCCCGCGCCTCGGGGATCAACACGCGAAACGTGATCCTCTGGACCTGGGCGATTGCGGGCGCGATGGTCGCCGTGGCGGGCGCGTTGCTCGGAATCGTGAACGACGTGCGACCGGGGATGGGGTTCAACATCCTCCTCTTCGTCTTCGCGGCCGTCATCGTCGGCGGCCTCGGTTCCCCGTACGGCGCGATGCTCGGAGGCTTCATGGTCGGAATTGCCCAGGAGTTGTCCGTCGCGCTCCTCTCGTGGCTCGGCCGGCCGGGGGTCTTGGGCCTTGAGCAGCCGGTGGCGTACAAGCCGGTCGCCGCCTTCTTCATCATGATCGTTGTGCTCCTCGTCCGCCCGGAAGGCCTCGTTTCCGGGAGGCGGACGACGGCCCGCCGGGGATGGGTCCGTCGCGCGCGGCAGATCATGCTCGGGGGGCGGCCATGAGCCACGTACCCCTCGCGCTCGTAGACATACTGAACTTCCTTATCCCTGCGGTGATTTTCGCGCTCCTGGCCCTCGGCCTGAACGTCCAGTGGGGCTACACGGGCCTGTTCAACGGAGGCGTCGCGGCGTTCTTCGGGCTCGGGGCCTACGCGACGGCGATCCTGATGACGCCGTACTCGCCGCCGAACCCGTTCTACCCCGGGCACTTGGGCGGCTTCTCGCAGTCGTTCCCTGTGGCGGCCGTCGGCGCCATGTTCGTCGCGGGTCTGGCGGGACTCCTCATCGCAATCCCGATTCTTCGGCTCCGGGCGGACTACTTCGCGATTGCGACCTTGGCGCTTGCGGAGATTGTCCGCCTCGTCCTGACGAACGCAGAGTCTCTGACCGGCGGTTCCATCGGAATCCCCCTGATCCCCCGCCCCCTGCCCGTGCGGACAGATTACAACTTCTCGACGCTGTTGCTCGGTGTGCTCGTCGTGGCAATCCTGATTATGGTCCTCGTCGCGCTCGATGTTCTCTCGGGCGCGCCATGGGGTCGGGTCCTCCGCGGAATTCGCGAGGACGAGGAGGCGACCCTGGCGCTGGGGAAGAACGTCTATTCCTTCCGCCTCCAGGCCTTCGTGATCGGGTGTGCTCTCATGGGCCTTGCCGGGGCCGTCTTTGCATCGTATCGGGGCTTCGTGTCGCCGGCTCAGTTCGACCCCCTCGCCACGTTCACGATCTATGTGATGGTCATCCTCGGAGGGAGCGGGAACAACAAGGGCGTCGTCCTCGGAGCATTCCTCTACTATGCGTTCGATTGGGTCTCCGTCCGCCTCGACGATCGACTCCCCGACGACCTCGCACTGCGCATGCCGTACATCCGCTTGATGGTCATCGGCGTCGTCCTTGTGGGCCTCGTCATCTATCGACCCGAGGGGATCTTGCGGGAGAGAAAGCGGAAGTTCCCGCCGGTGAGGGCGCCGCCATGATTCCGGTGACGGAGCCTCTTCTGCGCGCCGAGGGCCTCGTCAAGACCTTCGGGGGGATCCGTGCGCTGGATGGGTGCAGCGTCCAGGTTCGTCGCGGCACGATCACGGGCCTCATTGGCCCGAACGGAGCGGGGAAGTCCACGCTGTTCAACACGATCTCCGGGCTTTATGCGCCCGACGCCGGGTCCGTCCACTTCGCGGGCCGGCGCGTGGACGGCCTGCAGCCGTATGACCTCGTGCGGCTCGGCCTCGCCAAGACGTTCCAGATTCCCCGCGAGCTGCGGAACCTGACGGTCTTGGAGAACCTCCTCCTGGCGGCGACGAAAGTCCCCGGGGAGAACCTGGTCCGGTTCGTGCTGCGATACTCCGAGGGGCGACGTCGGGAACGGGAGATTCAGGCGATGGCCGAGGACCTCTTGGAGTTCGTCGGGCTGTACGCCCTCCGGGACGAGTACGCGAAGAATCTGTCCGGCGGCCAGAAGAAGCTGCTCGAGCTGACCCGCGCGCTGATGAGCGACCCGAACCTGATCCTGCTCGACGAGCCGGTCGCGGGCGTGAACCCGACCCTCGCGAGCCGGATCCTCGACCTCGTCGTCCAGCTCCGGGACCAAGGGAAGACGATCTTCCTGATCGAGCACGACATGGACGTCGTGATGAAGCGCTGCGACTGGGTCGTGGTCATGCACCAAGGTAGGCGGCTGACGGAGGGCGTGGCCGAGGAAGTGAAGGCCGACCAGAGCGTAATCGAGGCGTACCTGGGGACCTGACGATGGCGTTCCTCGAGGCGAAGGACATCTACTCCGGGTACGGCGAAACGGAGATTCTCCACGGCGTCTCGCTCGCCGTCGACGCCGGGGAGTTCGTGGCGATCATCGGTCCGAACGGGGCGGGCAAGTCGACGCTCGTGAAGACGGTGATCGGGCTCCTGAAGCCGCGGAAAGGTCATATCGCGTTCGACGGGCGGGATATCACGAGCCTTAATCCGGAACAGCTCGTCCCGCGAGGACTCGCCTACGTCCCACAGACGGACAACACGTTCCCCTCGCTGACGACTCGGGAGAACCTCGAGATGGGCGCGATCTCCCGCCGTCCGGGTCAGCTTGGCAAGATCAGCCGGACGCTCGGCGATCGAGTGCCTCCGGCCCTCGGGAGGCTCCTGAGGATCCAACCGGGCGTCCCGAGCACTCGGCAGGACTTCACCGAGGAGGAATTCCAGGCGCGCGTGGAGGAGATCTGCACGATCTTCCCGAACCTCCGGGCGAAGCTGGAGGTCAAGGTCTCTTCGATGAGCGGAGGTGAACAGCAGATGGTGGCCCTCGCGAAGACCCTCGTCCTCGACCCGACCGCGCTCCTGATTGACGAGCCGTCCGCGGGCCTTGCTCCCAAGCTTGTTCAGATGGTCTTTCAGAAGATCCAGGCAATCAACGACCGCGGCGTCTCCATCGTGCTCGTGGAGCAGAACGCGAAGAAGGCCCTCGCGATTGCGGACCGGGGGTACGTCCTGGAGGCGGGGAAAAACAGATACGAGGGCCTGGGCCAGGCCCTCCTCCACGATCCGGATGTCGGCCGGCTCTATCTCGGCGGTTAACTCAGCGAGCTCTCCAGGGTACCGCGATGAGGTCGCTGGAGTCCAGGCCCGCGGACCGCGTACCGGGTGCCGGTGCGGGCGGCGCGGGCAGCATCGCGCTCACGGTGGCCTCGTCGAAGTACTCGAGCGTCTCAATCTGGTTCGTCGCGTCGTTCGCACCCCAGATCGCGTAGCCGCTGAACGGATCGCCGTAGATGTCCAGGTCCACGGCTCCGGACGCGCCTTCGTAGTTGATGTCCGTGCCGGCGGCCAGGGCAGCCTTGATCTCCGTCCATTGCCCGCCGTGGAACTGAGTGCCAGCGCCCCCGGACACGCGCTGCATGTTCGCCTTGATGCCGGCGGCGGTGGACACTCCCGCATCCTCCGCAGCCGCCGCGAGGAGATACGCAGCGTCGTAGGCGTTCGCCGTGAACAGCCCCGGGTCCTCGTTGCTGTACTCCGCCCTGTATGCGGTCTCGAAATCGTCGTAGAGGGCCCCAACGACACCAAGGTAGGCGCCCGGTGCGCTGCCCTCGAATGGGTCCGTGTTGATCCCGTCATTGACGAGCTGGTCGATAAACCCGGCTTGGTCCAGCACGCCTTCGGAGAAGATCCACTGGATGTTCGCCCATGCAGGATTCGTGGACCAGTCTCGCATGACCGTCAACCCGTCCGTCGGGTAGTTCGCCATGTAGACGGCTTCCGGCATTGGCGTGAAGAGCGCGGTGAGCTCGGACGTGTACGAAGACGAGCCTTCTGCGAAGATCGAAACCCGCGCAGTGCCGCCGAGCCGCTGGAACTCGGTCGCAAACACATTCGCAAGCCCACGGCCGTAGGGGTTGTTGTTCCCGATGACCGCCATGTCGACGAACGATCGGTTGTTGAACGAGTAGTTCGCCGCCACGACGCCCTGGAGCGCGTCCGAAGGCGCCGTCCGGAAGAACCACCCTTCCGTGTACGTCAGGTTCGTGAAGATCGGGGACGTGCACGACGCCGAGATCTGGACGACCGCGGCGGGGCGCGTGACCTCAAGGACCGCAGCGCAGAAGCCGGAGCCGACCGCTCCGATGATTGCGTCCACCTGGTCCGTGGTGACGAGCTTGTTCGCCCGGTCCGCAGCGGTCGCGACAACACCCGCGTCGTCCTCGTTGACGACGTCGACACAGAACCCGTTGACGCCGCCATCGTTGTTGATTTCCTCGACCGCGAGGAGGACGCCCCGCTGGTTCTTCGGACCGAAGACCTCGAGCCCCGAGGTCCCGGTCAGCGTCATCACGGTCCCGATTTTCAGACCGTCTCCGTCCACGCACGAGGGCGATGGCGGCGGCGGAGCGCCGAACAGCCCGCCGAAGACTGCCGCGAGCAGGATGACGATCACGATCGCAACGACCACGATGCCGATCCACATGCCCTTGCCCTTCGCGGGTGCCGCCGCGGGGGCATCGGGTACTTTCTGTTCTTCCATTCGAACACCCCGGTCCCTGCCGCATCTTGCCGCCGTTATAATAAAGTTCCGATGCGCCGCAGTCCGGGCCTAAGGTATGGAGAAATCGCGGCGTTCAGTGGATTCTGACGCCGCACCAAAAATCCTTTAAGGGGTAAGGGCCTCTCCGATGCATTCTCAAATCCCAGGCACTGGGAGGCGAAACATGACGGAAACGACTTCTGAGCAAGAACCGATGCCGAGCGCACCGCCCGCGAAGGGCGGGAAGGGGAAGATCATCGCCGTGGTCCTGGTGATCGTCCTCCTCATCGCCGGGCTCGCGGCGTGGGTGTTGATGACTCCGCCCGCGACGCCGCCACCGCAGCCGATGCCGCCGATCACGGTCAAGGTCCAGTCGCTCCAATGGGCGACGTTCCTCGACTACGTGAGGAACCAGATCCCGCCCCTGTTCTTCCTGGGATGGGCGCCCGACTACGCGGACCCGGATGACTACGTGTACCCGTTCATGCATTCGGGCCAGACGTACACGCGCCGGATCAGCTACACGAATGCGACGCTCGACACGCTGATTGAGCAGCAGGCCGGGGACCTGAACCCGACGACGCGGCTCGCGTCGCTGCGGGAGATCCAGTTGGCGTCCTACTATGACGTGCCCTACATCTGGCGGAACCAGGCGGTGAGCCAGGTCGTCTACAACAGCAGCATCACGGGCTACTACCCGAACCCGATGACGTTCGACGGGACGGGAGACTACTACTACGACCTGGCGAAGCCCGGTGTGGACCCTACGTTCATCGACCTGACGTTCGGCGAGCCGGACAGCGTCGATCCCGGGTACGACTACGAGACATCGGGCGGCACCGTGATCCAGAACGTCGCGGAGACGCTGGTCTGGTACCAGGGATCGAGCGCGACCACGTTCAAGCCGATGCTCGCGACCTCCGTGCCGGACCCCGCGAACCCCGCAGATGTCACCGCGGACGGCCTCACGTGGAACTTCACCCTGAAGCCCAGCCTCCAGTTCCACTCCGGAAACGCGGTGGACTGCGCCGCCGTTGAGTTCTCGATCGAGCGGGTCCTCGTAATCAACGACCCCGACGGCCCGGCGTGGATCCTCGACCAGTCCCTGACGGACTTCGCGGCGGACGACCCGGGGACGCCGCTCATCGACGAGCGACTCGTTGCGATCCAGAGTTCCGTGACATGCCCCTCCGGGCCCACGGGGCTGGACGTGCAGTTCCACCTCGCGAAGCCGTATCCGGCGTTCCTCGCGACGATGGCGTTCACCGCTGCATCCGTCATCGACCCGGACCCGACGTCGTACACGGTCACCGCCCGCTGCGCGGACCCGGCGAACCTGTACAACACGACGTGCGACGACCAGCTCGTGGGGACGGGGCCGTTCTCGCTCCGGACGTGGACGCCCGGGGTCGAAGTCATCATGGACCGGAACACGAACTACTGGGGCACGGACGCGCAGCTTGCGACCGTCATCATCCGGATTGTCGACCAGGTCGCGGACCGCGTGCTTGAGCTGAAGGCCGGGACCGCGGACTCGATCGACCTCTCGCCCGACCACGCCCAGGACATCCGCGACACGAACGGCAATGTCCTGCCGGGCATCGTCGAGTACAGCAACCCGACGTTCGTCGTCCAGTTCCTCGGGATGAACCAGAACATCAACATCACCGGGGCTCCGGCGGGCGACAGCGACGTACCGGCGAACTTCTTCGCGGATGAGAACGTCCGGAAGGCGTTCGCGCACGCGTGGGACTACGACGGGTTCATCCAAGACGTTCTGCTCGGGTATGGCACGCCGTTGTGCGGTCCGATCCCCGAGGGCATGTTCGGGTACGACCAGACGGTTCCCTGCTACACCTACGACCTCGACCAGGCCCGGCAGTACCTCAAGGCCGCCCAGGACACACGCGCAGGCCACACCGGCTCCTACTGGGACAACGGGTTCACCCTGACGCTGTACTACAACGAGGGGAACCTGCCCCGTGAGCAGGGCGCGCGGATGCTGGAGACGACGCTCGAGAACTTCAACGCGGAGCGGTTCATCCAGCCCGCACCCCGCCCCGGGACGCGGTCCGGCATGCCCCCGATCACGATTGCGGTCATGCCCATGCTCGGGATTGCGTTCTTCGTGCTCGGACCAACGACGACCGCGGGCGCACGCAGTGCCCCGTCCAACTCTGCTCCCGTCCGCCGCGCGAGGGTCGCGGCGGACTCCACATCCGTCTCGGACGGCGATGGGAATCGGAGGACGTGACCTCCTCGGACGACAGGACCGCCTCCAGCGCTCTGGACACCCCGGGAAAAGGGCAAAGGGCCTTATAGGCCCCGCCCACTCTTCGTAATTCGACCGCCATGAGGCTGCGGGACTACATCATCCGGCGGCTGTTGCTCCTGATCCCGGTCTTCATCGGGGTCTCCATCATCACGTTCGCTCTGACCCGGCTCATCGGCGGGCCCTATGGAGCCGCGTCCATCTACATCAACGAACGGTGCCTCGCGAGCGAGCAGTGTATCGAGGCGGTCATCCACAAGTACGGCTTCGACCAACCGATTCCGATTCAGTACCTTAAGTACATGGACGGTGTGCTCCACGGGGACTTCGGGTATTCGAAGGCGGCGAAGCAGTTCGTGGGCGACGCGATTGCGACGAAGTTCCCCGCGACCCTCGAGCTCGCCACCGCCGCCATGCTGATCGCCGTCGTGTTCGCGATCCCAATGGGAGTGGTCTCCGCGACGCGCCGGAACAAGCCGGTGGACCACGCGACGCGCGTCCTCGCGCTCTCCGGCGTCTCCGTCCCCGTCTTCTGGCTCGGACTCATGCTCCAGTACTCCCTCTTCTTCCTTCCGTACGTCTACTTCGGGAGCGCGATCCTGCCGATCAGCCACCGCGCTTCGACCGGCATGTACGGGGTGTGCACGGCGAGGGCGGTGTACGAGGTGTGCGCGACTACGAACCTGTACACGGTCGACGCAATCCTCGCGCTCAACCCAAAGGCCTTGTGGGACGCGGTCTCGCACCTCCTGATGCCCGCGGTGACGCTCGGCTTCGTCACGATGGCTGTCATCGTCCGGATGATGCGCTCGAGCATGCTCGAGGTCCTGAACCAGGAGTACATCAAGACCGCTCGATCGAAAGGGCTCAGCGAGAAGGTTGTAATCAAGAAGCACGCCCGCCGCAACGCCCTGATCCCGACGACCACGGTGATCGGCCTCTCGTTCGGGGGCCTCTTGGGCGGAGCGGTGCTCACGGAGTCGATCTTCTCCTGGCCCGGCATCGGGAAGTGGTCCGCGGACGCCGTCACCCAGCTCGACCCCGCGGCAATCATGGGGTTCACCCTCGTCGCCGCGGTGGTCTACGTCATCGCGAACCTCGTCGTCGACGTCCTCTACGCGTACCTCGATCCGCGAATCCGGCTTGGGGAGTGAGGCATGGCCACCGCGCGGTCCCCTCCCATCGCCCCGAGCGCCCTCTCGGGGCTGATCGCGGAGCTGCGGCCGCGATGGAAGGAGCTGCGGTACAGCCTCCACCTCCTGCGAAAGAGCCTCCTCGCGATGGTCGGCTTGGTCTTGGTCTCCACGTTCCTGTTCCTGGCGGTCTTCGGCGAGGCCCTCGCCCCGTACCCATACCGGTTCAATCCCGTGGAGGCGAATTCGCCCCCCGGCACGCGCCCCCTCATCCCGCAGATCATTCCCGAACTTCCCGGCGACGGCGCGAACAATGCGGCGGGCCCGGGGTGGAATTCGTCTGGGGTCGCGCTGAGTCAGGCCGTACGGTACAACGACTCGCTCAGTGCCCTCAGCGACACCGTGGGCGAAACGATGCAGCTGGAGCGCTTCCCCCTCGATATCTACACGAGCGACATCGGACGAGTCGCCGTCTTCCTGGTGTACAACGCGACGTCCGGTTCGACGGGCGACGTGCTAAACGTATCCGTGAGCTGGGATGGGGGGATGTCTTGGTCGCCGGTCGTGTCCAGCCCGTTCCGTGCCGAGAACGTCAACCGAAGTTGGATCGAGCTCGACTTCAGCGATGCCACTGAATGGACGCCCGCGAGTCTGGGCGCAGGCACGTTCCTGGTCCGGGTCTCCCACGGGCTACTTCCCGGGGCCCCCGCGGGAGGTGTCGTCGTCAACGCGGTGCGCGTGGTCGTCGAGTTCTTCGGGAACTATCACTTCCTCGGCACGACCGTCGACGGCGAGGACGTCCTCACGGGGTTGCTCCTGGGCGCGCGCATCTCCGTTCGGATCGGCATCATCGTCGTGCTCGTCGCGGGATTGATTGGCACAATCCTCGGCGCCATCGCTGGCTACTTCGGGGGCCTCGTCGACGAGCTCGTGATGCGGATCACGGACGTCTTCCTCTCGATCCCCGGGCTCATCCTCGCCCTCGCCGTCGCCGCCGCACTCGGGCGGAGTCTGGACACCGTAATGTACGCGCTGATCGTCGTCTATTGGCCGCCGTACACGCGCCTCGTCCGCGCGCAGGCGCTTTCCGTGCGCGAGAACCTGTACATCGAGGCCTCGCGCGCGACCGGCTCGAGCGAGCTGGGCGTGGTCTTTCGCCACGTGCTCTGGAACACGATCTCACCCGTCCTCGTGCAGGCGAGCCTCGACGCAGGGTCCGTGGTCCTCGTCGCGGCAGGCCTGAGCTTCCTCGGCCTGGGCGCCCAGGCGGGGACGCCCGAGTGGGGCCTGATGGTCTCCCGGGGGTTCCAGTTCTTCCCCGAGCAGAACTGGTGGCAGGTGACGTTCGCCGGCCTCATGATATTCCTGTTCGTGCTTGGGTTCAACCTCCTCGGGGACGGCGTCCGCGACATCCTCGACCCCCGGATCCGGAGGTGACCGGACGCCGAACATGCTCCTCCGCGTGCGCAACCTGCGCACGAACTTCTACACCTACGCCGGCGTCGTCAAGGCGCTCGATGGCGTGAGCTTCGACATGTGGGAGGGGGACACGCTGGGGCTTGTCGGGGAGACGGGCTGCGGGAAGAGCGTGACCGCGCTCTCCGTCCTTCGGCTGATCGCGCAGCCCCCGGGGAAGATCGAGGAGGGCGAGGCGCTCTTCGACGTCCCCGCCGACGTCCTCCGGGACATCGAACAGGAGGAGGCCGCCGTGCGTGCGGCGCTGCCCGCGGTGTTCGGTGAGTCTTCGGACGCACGGCCCGAGGACCTCGGGGTGAAACGCCTCCGGACGTTGTCGGAGGCCGTGAGGACCCGGAAGGACGTGACCCCTAAGGCCCGCGACGCCCTGCTGTCCGCTCTCGGTACGCTCCTCAAGGCGAAGGAGCCGTACGATCTCCTCGGGAAGTCCGACGAGGAGATGCGCAAGATCCGCGGAAACAAGATCGCGATGATTTTCCAGGAGCCGATGCAGGCGCTCAACCCCGTGTTCCCGATCGGCGACCAGATCGCGGAGAACATCCTGCTCCACCAGCGAGACTCCGTCGTCCGGGCCCTCGTGGACAAGATGGAGCTGGAACGGGAGCGCGACGCGATCGCGAAGGAGCTCCGGGCGGTCGATCCGATCGGCGCGACGTCTGACCGGCCCCTGCCGCCGACCGGCTCGCGACCTCGGGGCCTCGTCCTCGCGGTCGCTGCATGGTTCGCGGTCTCCACGGCCGCGGTGGCCCTTTTCCTCGCCGCCGCGCTCTTGCCCGCGCACTTTCGGTTCGTCACCGCTTCCGTCCACGGGTTTCCCGTGGTCCTCGCCGCAGTGTCCGTCGTGGTCGCCGGGGCGCTGTGGGACCTGAAACCCTGGGCCCGGGGAGTCAGTCCCCCGCTGGCCGCGCTGCAGGGGCTTACCTTCCTCTTCCTGATCCTGTTTCCGTATCCGTGGGAGGTCCGCCTGTTCGTCCTCGGGGGCGCCCTCGTGGACCTGGGGGTCCTCTGGTATGTGTTGGGGGCGGAAGCGAAGGCCTCCGCCGTCGGCCAGCGGTGGGGGTGGGAGGCGGCGCTCGTGGCGGCGGAGGGCGACCCCGGCGAGCTCTCCGAGGTCCGAGACCTGCTCGCGGGGTCCCGTCTCCCCGAGACCACTCGAGAGGGGCTCGTGGCCCGGCTCGAGGCGTTCCTGCCGAGGGTTCAGCGGCTGCTGGAGCGGGACGAATCCGTGACGGGGCACTTCCACCCCCTGTTCCCCCGTCGTCCCCAGCTCTCCCTGTATCGGCGGATGCGGCGGCCGTCCGCGGCGGAGGTCGCACGCCTGCTTCGGGACGCGCTCGCGTCGCCGCCCGGGGCGGCACCGGGACGGTTTCCGGTCGAGGGCATCCCGTGGGTCGTGGAGGAACCCGCCCGGATCCGGATCGCCGTTCCACGGGGGATGGGCCCCGGCATCTTCGTCGGCGCCATCGAGCGTGCCCTCGACGAGATCGGGCTCGCAAGGCTGCACGCGGTGGCCGCGGTCGAGCTCGCCCCGACGGCCAAGGAGGAAGCCGCGGTGGAGGACGGAGGGGCGGTCATCGTCCGGGTCGCTCCGTCGAGGCATTCGTTCCTCGTGCGGTTCCTCCGCCGCGTCCCCGTCGTCCGGCGGCTCGTCGAGCGTCCCATCTATGAGGAGGCCGTGCGTCGCGCGGTGGGCGTGCTGGGCCGGGTCAAGATCTCCGACCCGTCGCGGATTGCGCGCCAGTACCCCTACGAGCTCAGCGGCGGAATGCAGCAGCGCTCCCTGATCGCGATCGCGATGTCGTGCAACCCGCGCCTCCTGATCGCGGACGAGCCCACGACGGCGCTCGACGTCACGATTCAGGCACAGATCCTCGACCTGATTCGGGCGATGAAGAAGGAGTTCGGTTCGAGCGTGCTCATCATCACGCACGACCTCGGCATCATCGCGGAGATGTGCAACCGGGTGTGCGTCATGTACGCGGGCACGATCGCGGAGGACACGACGGTCCGCGCGGTGTTCAAGGCGCCCCTCCACCCGTACACGCAGGGCCTGATGAAGTCGGTCCCGTCCCACACCGTGCGGAAGCGAACGCTCGAAATCATCCGCGGGTCCGTTCCGAACTTGATCTTTCCGCCGCCCGGATGCCGGTTCCACCCCCGGTGTCCCGCCGTGATGCCCACGTGCGGGTGGAGCCCCGAGGAGGTCGGGCAACAGCTGCGCGGCCTCTTCCGTGAGCTGGCGGCGGAGTCGCCCCTCCCCTTCGACATCGGGAGCCTGGGGTGGGAGACTTCGGACGCCGCGGCGCTACGGATTCTGCTCCCGGCGGGCGTGGCCGCGGACGTCGTGGCGGACGCGGTCCGACGCGCGCGGGAGCGGGCCCAAGGCCGGCCGGCCATCGGGGCGATCGTTTCCGTCGAGGCGTCGCCCGCGGGAGAGCCGGACGCGCAACCGGTCGTCGTCGTGCGCACACTCAGCCCGGTCAAGCCCCCCGCCTTCACGCCGGAACCTGGGCACGCGGTCGCGTGCCTGCTCTACGAGTCACCTTCCTCCATGGCGGTGGCGGGAGGTGTCCGCCGTGGCTGACGTCCTCGTCGAGGCCGCCAACCTCAGGAAGTACTTCCCGATTCGCGGGGGCCTCCTTCGCCGCGAGGTCGGCGCCGTGCGGGCCGTGGACGGCGTGGACCTCCAGATCCTGCGCGGGGAGACGGCGGGCCTCGTCGGGGAGAGCGGGTGCGGGAAAACGACCGTCGGTCGCCTGCTCTTGCGCCTGACGAAACCGACGAGCGGTCGTGTCTATTTCCGTTTCCCCTCGATTGACGCGGACGAGGCCCGGCGGTACGAGGTGCTCCCGGTGGGAGTCCGGCCGAGGACCGTCGCGATTCTCTCCCTCATGCTCTTCGTTGGCGGTATCGCGGACCTCGTCGGCGGCGTCATCCTCGTCGCGAACCCTTGGATCTTCCGGCTCGGGGTCGGCGCGTTCGGCCTCTTCGCGCTCTATCCCGCGGCAGCAGGCACGTATCTCGCCGTCGGAGGTGCCGTCACGGCCATCCTGGGCGGGGCATTGTGGGACCTGCGCTCCTGGTCCCGCCCGGCCACGATTGCCTTGATGGGCGCGTTCTTCCTCGCGAACCTCTTCGCGTACCCAGCGGGTGTCGTTGCCAGCGTGGTCGACGTCGCGGTCATCGCGATCCTCGTGAGCGGACCCGTGAAGACGGCGTTTCCCTCCAAGCTCCCGGTGAGCGGCCCCCCGACGAACCCGGGCGACCACACGATTCCGCTCCCTGCGGACGCCGTCGACGTCGAACGGCTCGCGCCCCGCGCGATGCGCCACCTTCGCCGCCGGATGCAGATCGTCTTCCAGGACCCGTTCTCCTCGATGGATCCGCGGATGCTCGTGAAGAACATCGTCGGTGAGGCGCTCCGGGCGCATCGGATCCCGCGGTGGTGGTGCGACACCTGCCGCACGAGCCCGCTCATGGAGGCGACGACGATCCAGCTGTCCCGCAAGCTCACGGACCCGAGCGCGCCGCCCGGCCCGTGCCCGGTCTGCGGGGGCCCCCTCAAATGGACGGCCCGGAGATTCTCGGGGCGCGAGGTCCGGTCCCGGGTGGGCATCCTCCTCGAGCGCGTCGGCCTGAACCCAGAACACCTGTACCGCTTCCCCCACGAGTTCAGCGGCGGGCAGCGGCAGCGGATCGGGATCGCCCGGGCCCTGGCGCTGAACCCGGACTTCATCGTCCTCGACGAGCCGACGAGCGCCCTCGACGTCTCCGTGCAGGCGCAGATCCTGAACCTCCTCAAGGACCTGCAGCGGGAGCTCGGGCTCACGTACCTCTTCATCTCCCACCACCTCGCGGTCGTCCACCACATCTGCGACCGCGTGAACGTGATGTACGTCGGGGAGATCGTGGAGTCCGCGAAGACGGACGAGATCTTCCGGGAGCCGCTCCACCCGTACACGAAGGCGCTCCTCTCCGCGATCCCGGAGCCAGACCCGGACCGGAAGATGCAGCGGACGATCCTCCCGGGGGACGTGCCGAGCCCCGCGAACCCGCCCGCGGGATGCCGGTTCCACCCCCGTTGCCCGGTCGCGTTCGAGGTGTGCGGCTGGACGACCCAGGAAGTCATCGATGCCCTCGACGAGGAGTTCCACATGCGGCGGACCGCGGGCGCCCGAGAGCCCGGCCTCGTCGAGCAGGTCGAGGTCGGGGAGGAGCCGGGCTTTTCGCTCCAGGTCCTGAAGGGCCACGCCGCGGAGGTCGCGGAGTTCGTGCGCCGGATCGCGTCCGAGCGCGCGGAGGCCGTCCGGCCCCTGAAGGCGATCGCCGCGGTGGAGGTCGCCGGCGACTCCGTCGTCGTCCGGATGCACGAGGGCCGGGTACCGGAGCTTCGCGCGACTCGGCCCGACCACCAGGTCGCCTGCCACCTCTACTAGGGGGAGCCGATGGCGAGGCCTCGTGGCCGCGCGGACGTGGATGCCCATGCACGCGCCCGGGCACGCGCGGAGGCGAAGCGGGACGTCCGCCGCCGGCGGGCGGAGGCCCCCTGGTTCGAGTGGACCCTCGAGGAGTTCGCGCGCTACCTGTTCGGCCTCGGGGTCCTCGCGGCGCTCGTCTTCGCCCCGCTCCAGATGGCGGACGTTTGGCTCCCCGTCGGCCGGCCCCCGATCGTGGACCCCGCGGTCGTGGCGGCGCTCGCGATGGCGTTCGAGATCGGCGCCGGGATCCTCGCCTTCCTCGCGTACCGGTTCGCGTGGGGGGAGGGGGGCGCGGTGGACCGGGCGATCGCGCGCCACCGGGCCGGGGCGGGCGAGGCGCGCACCGCGAAACCCATTACCCCCGCCGCGAATCGCCCCTCGGGCGGTTCCATGGAGCTTCGCGAGGTCGAGGTCGAGAACCCGGAACACCTGAACGTCATTGTCGGACAAACGCACTTCATCAAGACCGCGGAGGACCTGTACGAGGCGCTCGTGAACAGTGTCCCCGGGATCCAGTTCGGGCTCGCGTTCTGCGAGGCATCGGGGCCGCGCCTTGTCCGCGCGGAGGGGACGGACCCGGCGCTCAAGGACCTCGCGGCCCGGAACGCGATGAAGATCGGCGCGGGCCACGCGTTCGTCATCCTCGTCCGAAACGCCTACCCCGTGAACCTCCTCCGCGCGATCCGCGACGTCCCCGAGGTCGTGGCCGTGTTCGCCGCCACCGCCAATCCGCTGACCGTCCTGGTCGCGGAGACCGCCCGCGGGCGGGGGATCGTCGGCGTCGTCGACGGGGAGGCGGCGAAGGGCGTGGAGTCCGCGGAGGATGTCCGGGAGCGCCGTGCCCTCGTCCGGCGGTTCGGGTACAAGCTCTGACCGAAGGTGGGTTGGTGTTTCCGCGGTGGCGGCTCCGGGGACCTCGCCACGGTCGGAGGACCTCCACCGGATGTCGGCGTCCATCGGAAGCGATACAAGGGCTTAAATACCGGCGTTTTCGTAGTTCCCGGGCCTGGGAGCGAGGAGTGTTGTGAATGCAAGAGGTTGAAGCGCTTACGAAATGTCCCGAATGTCACGGGGAGCATCTCGTCCGGGATTACGAGCGCGCTGAGGTCGTCTGCGCGGACTGCGGCCTCGTCCTCGACGACTACCTGATCGACGAGGGCCCCGAGTGGCGGGCCTTCGACTCCGAGCAGCGGGAGTCCCGCGAACGCGCGGGGCCGCCGAGCTCGATCATGAGCCACGACAAGGGGCTCAGCACGTCGATCGGGTGGCGGAACAAGGACGCGTACGGGCGGCAGATCCCGCACAAGTCCCGCGCCCAGATCTACCGGCTGCGGAAGTGGCAGCATCGGATTCGCACGAGCAAGAGCGGGGAGCGGAGCCTCGCGCAAGGACTGACGGAGATCAACACGATGGCGTCGAAGATGTCCCTCCCCCGCCACGTCCGAGAGTCCGCCGCCGTCCTGTACCGGAAGGCGAGCGTGAAGTCCCTCGTCCGCGGCCGGAGCATCGACGAGGTCGTCGCCGCCACGCTCTACGCGGCGTGCCGCGAGTGCGAGGTCCCGAGGACGCTCGATGAGATCGCGCAGGCGAGCGCGATCGACCGGAAGTCGATCGGACGCACGTACCGCACGCTCGTCCGCGAGGTCGGCCTCAAGCTCTTGCCGCAAAACCCGCGCGACTACATCCCGCGCTTCTGCAACCGCCTCACGTTGGACATGGAGGTCCAGCGGAAGGCGAAGGACATCCTCGAGCTCGTGGAGCGCGAGGAGCTCGCGTCGGGTGTCGCGCCCTCGGGAGTCGCAGCCGCGACGATCTACATCGCCGCCACGCTGTGCAACAAGCCCGTGACCCAGAAGGAGGTCGCGGAGGTCGCCGGCGTGACGGAGGTCACGATCCGGAACCGGTACAAGCGCATCGCGGGAGCGATGGGCCTCTCGAAGTAGGGGACAAGGTTTAAGGGGTCCGTTCCGTTCGCTCGCATCCCACAGGGTCCCACATGGAAGCGAAGCTGGCGGCCGGAGACATTGCGTACATCGAGTACGACGTCTGGATCGTCGGCCCCGGGGAGCAGCGGACCCTGCACGAGACGACCCGCGCGGACGTCGCGCAGGCCGCGGACAAGTACGACGAGAAGAAGGCCTACGTCGCGATCCCCGTCGTCCTTGGGAAGGACCGCGTGCCGAAGGGCCTCGACGAGGCGCTCCTCGGCGCGTCCGTCGGCGAGGAGAAGGTGGTCACGATCCCGCCGGAGAAGGGCGCGGGGGAGCGGGACCCCAAGCTCGTCCGGCTCATCCCGATCCGCGAGTTCGAGCGAAAGGACATCCACCCCGAGCAGGGGAAGGAGGTCGCGATCGACGGGCGGCGGGGGACGATCACCCTCGTCACCGCGGGCCGGGTCCGCGTGGACTTCAACAACCCCCTGGCGGGTCGCACGCTCCAGTACAAGGTCAGCGTCGTGAAGCGCGCGGAGTCGCCGGAGGACCGGGCCCGTGCGGTCCTGGACATGGACTACGGGCTCCCGGACAAGTTCCGGATCTTCGTGAAGAACGGCGGCGAGGCGGACGTGTTCCTCCCGGACGTGTGCAAGACGGACGAGCGATGGTTTGTGTCGAAGTTCCGCGTCGTCGCGGACCTCCGGGAGTTCGCGGGGATCGCGAAGGTCCGCTTCGTCGAGGAGTACGAGAAGAAGGAGGAGCCGAAGCCGGAGGAGAAGCCCGCGGAGGCGAAGGCGGAGGTGCCTGCCGAGGAGAAACCGGTCGAGGCGAAGCCGGCGAAGCGCGAGGCGCCGCCAAAGGCGAAGGGGAGGCGGGGGAAGGCCCCGCCGAAGAAGGAGGAGCGCGCGGAAGAGGAGCTCCCGCCCGAGGAGCAGAAGGCGCCCGAGGAACTCTGATCAGAGGAGAAACGGCAGGGGCAGGATCAGGGTCACGAGGAGCGACGCCGCAGACCATACCCAGGCTCGCATCGCTTCCGATGTCCGCGGGTGGCGGGATAAAGGTGCGCCTTACAAGTCAACCTCTGGCGGCAGATTCAAAGGGGTCGCGCCCTCTGGCGGCGGTGGACGGGTGGCCTAGCTTGGATAGGGCAGCGGTCTCCTAAGCCGCAGGTCCCGGGTTCAAATCCCGGCCCGTCCGTCCGTTCCCACTCCTGTGCCGAGAGGGCTCAATCAGCCGAAGGCGTATCATCGGGGAGGCCGAGCTCTTCGACGATAGACCGAAGGATTGGTTCCTTGGGCTGATCATACGTGTGTGGGGCGTGTTTCAGCACCCCGGAATCACGTAGCTTCCGGAGCAAACGCGCAAGATCCGGTTCCGTTTTCCCTACAAGGTGCCAATCAGTTTCCCGTTTGTCGTGCCAGATTAGGATGCTGCCCCCATGACCCTGAAACCTCAGGTTGGTCCCGGCGGGCCAGCCGAACGTGGATGGCAGTTCCTCGAAGTCGCGGCGAAGGGCGCCAAGGGTGTCGGCCGTCAGATCCTCGTAGACGTTGGCTATGAGGAGATTGCTCCTGAGGTCGCACGGGCCTCCGCAGTAGTCCCAGAACTGGCAGAACAAGAACGTCGAGAACCTATCCGCGCAGGGAATCCAGTTCGGGTCGGGCCACGAATCCACCTCGACCACCACCGGCGGATCGTCGGTCCCGTCGAGTCTGACGGCCCAGGACGCGACTCCCTGGTTTTCTCTGCAGATGAGGAGGAGGCCTTCCCGAACGAGGTCCCGGGGCGGATCCACCCAGTCGACAGGTTCTCCCAGTTCATTGATGGGGACGGGACAATCGTCGTTCGTGTACCGCCCCCAGAGGTTGACAGAATCCTCCAGGCTGTACCATTCCCTCACGGAGGTCGGAATACTGATTCCGAGGCGTTGTTCTCGCCGACGGAGAACTTCAGCCCGATTGGGGTCAAACGCCGGACGAGCAGGTAGGAGCCCGGCAGCTCGCTCGTGGAACCTGAGACGGATGTCTCCGCCCGCCCAAGACGCCTCGGTCATGGTCCATCCGAACATGTTCCTGAGAGGTAATAACCCCTGCGATGGCGTCGATCTCAGCGAAAGGACAGGGGGACTCCCGTCTGTCGGGCCAAGAGACACGCGACGGGCTTCAGAACTCCAAGCGACCCTCTACTCTCCTCCGTTCGAGATACCGAACGGCGAAGACAAGGAGGGCGGCTCCGCCTGCGAACAAGGGAATCCCGATGGGGAGGAGAGCGGAGTATCGCGGCAGAAGTCCCATGATGGCGAAGAGGGCGCCCAAGACAGTCATGATGACAGGTGGAGTAACGAAGAGCTGGGCGTGGTACTCTCCCCAGAGACCGGGGCGTCGTCCTGCCCATCTCTTCTCGACGGCTGGCGGGGTGGTCGACCAATCGGGATTCTGCGACGCGTTTTCGGTGAGTGGCGTGAGAGAGCTCGCGATTGCTCCATACAGGAACCGGAGATCTTCGTAGGTTAGTTGGGGGCCGGAAACCAGGTGCCTGATGACTTTCCCCGCCCGATTCTTGATGACGACCGAAGCGGCACCACTTTGCGCTCCCGATTCCGTCGTCGAACCGATGTCTTCCAGAGCAACCTTGAAAACCGTCTTGCCCCCGGCAAGCTGCCGAAAGTGCGTGTCGGTGACCTCCCAAATCGTTCGCCTGCCAGCGAATGGGAGGAGCCATACCAAGACGGCAAGCGGTAGGCCTAGCACGACAAAGAGCAGGGCGACCACCGGCCCAGGCGGGGCTGTGAACGCGAGGAGGTAGCCGAGCATGAGAGCCAGCAGAGTTGCCGTGACTAAGATGACCCACTTCCAGAGGCGCGAGGGGACGTAGATGAGTTGATAGGGCAAGGCGCCGCCCGACACGCTGAAGGCGCCTTCCGTAATCAAGCCTCGCGCTGATGCCTTGTGATCCAGAAAATGGGGAAGAGGGGCCCGCCCTTGCGGGCGGGCTTGGGGGACCGACGGCGCGATGGTTCGCTCAAGGCTCCGCCCGACCTGCCATTGTCCTGGCGCGGTCGAAGGCGGGGTTTCAATCCCCGCTGAATAGCGAGGTCATCCATAGGAGCGAGGCCCACCCCCGGCCCGTCCGTCCCCACTCTTCGTTCGGCGTGTTAGGACGACTTCAGATACCATAGGCTTCGTCATGGTGGGCCAGCCGGAGGAGGCGGATGACCCTTCGTGCCAGGTCTGGCTCGAACAATAGAACGAAGGAACCAATGTGAAGCCGCCTCACGCCTTGAAGTGGAGCCCGAAGAGGCTTGTAGTGCAGGGGATTCTCGACGATCTGAGCTACCTTCCGTTCGACCGCTCGGCTGAGCCCTGCATCCCTCCCACAGTGCTTCCGATAGTCATCCTCGAACTCCGGCGAGACCTCGAGCGACCACGTCACCGCTCGTCACCGAGAATCTCGTTCGTGGAGCGGATCTTTCGAAACTTTCCTTTCCTAATCCTCTGGATATCCGCGACGAATTCGGGCCGGAGGTTTGGGTCGAGAATCTTTTCCTCGTATTCCTCGACGATTCGTTCGATTGCGTCCGACTTGCCGCGCAGCCCCTCCTTGGCCTTCACGACATTCACGACACGGTTCGCATGGTCCGAGAGTTCCACGACAGTTCTCGGCATATCTCGAAGTATCTAGACGCTATCCTGAGATATAAAGGCTCCGTCATAGTTCCTGGTCTTCCGACCCCGGAATTCGCGACGGACGCGTCCCTAGAACTGGGGAAGGGCTTCGATGAGGCCTGCATGGGTTCCCCGGGCCCGACAAACCTCACGGGTGCCGTCGCACGTACTCCCGGATCGCCGCCTTCGCGAGGGCGTAGAGGCTCATCCGTTTCCGCTTGCAGTAGGCCGCAATCGTCTGGAACTCTTTCTCGCCGAAGACCGTGATGACCCGGTGCATGTCGGTGCTGTTGCTGCGAGAGGACTACCGAGTACTTAACGGTTATGACATATGCCATAGTGCCATATGCGATATGCACTGTGCAATAAGCTCGTGTTGCTTACGCGTCCTTAAGTACTCCACCCCCTCTGGACTCTTTGAAGGTGCAGAACATGCAAACCGAACTCAGTGGACAGAGCGTCATCTTTGTCAAGGTGGCGCCAGGCTATGTTGAGAGAACGTTGACGACCCTCCGGGGCAAGCCAAGTGTGGCGAGCGCCGAGGCCGTCCTTGGGCGACACGACATCGCGGTCGCGGGCAACTTCCGGGACTCGGACGCCCTGCGGGGCTTCCAGTCCGAGGTCCAGCTGCTGGACCACGTTCGAAGCTTCCGGAGCTATCCGGCGCTCTGGAACTGGACGCAGAAGCAGACGAACGGGCACGCAATCAGTGCGTACGTGCTCATCCGCTCGTCGAACCCGAAGCAGGCGATCAGCGAGCTGGAGACGCTGCCCATGGTCCAGGAGATCATTGGCACGACCGGGGACTCGGACATCGTGGTGCGCATCGGTGCGGCCACCAACGAGGAACTCCGCCAGACGATCGTGAACCGGGTTCAGACCATGCCGGGCGTCCTCTCTACAGAGACGCTCCTGGCGTTCCCGAAGCTCTGAAGCTAGCCTCGGACGGGCCCTTGGGGTCCGTCCACTCTTCTTTTTTCGGATCCGTCTGGAGTGGCAGGATGGCAGCGGAGAGTCGCGCGCTCTTCGTTTTCAACATCCCGTGATTGAGTCGGTCTTCGATGGAGCGGGCGAATCCCAGCCCGTCCGTCAGCCTTCTCAGGGCACTTGTGCCGGATTGCGCTCACAGTGGGAAGCGCGCGAAGGCGACCTCGCCCGGGCACCTTTGTCACGCGATCTCGACCGCCTCGACGACCGGCGGGGGAGGCGCATCCACTCCACGGACGCGCAAGGCTTTCAAGTGCATGGGAATCGCCTCACGGAGCGCGCTCACCGCCTCGTCCTTGCTCGCAGCCTCCACATAGATGCTGAGCCCCGGGACGGTTCCGATGAACTTCCCGCTCTCCTCGTCACGCTCCACGACGAGGTACCACTTCATGGTCCAGCACACGACCGGTGGCTAGTTAAGCCCATCGGGCCGGGGGGCGGCAGTCGAATTCACGCCGAACCCCGGAAGCCTCACGCGACCGGACGCGTTCTCCCGGGACGTGCCATGACCCCCCACTCTCCTCGGCGGGCAAGGGGCCTTCTGCACCATGAACCCCCGCCCCGTCGACGCGGCAAGTCTCCTCTTGGAACCCGCGACCCGACTGGGAGCTGTCGTGTCTTTCAGCGCCGAGTCGCCAGCAATGCCTCCGCGGCGGTGCGGACGTCCAGGTCCCGTTTCGCGACGCGCTCGATCGCCCGCGCCAACGCGCGCTCCGTCGCAGGTTTCGCCGCGAATCGTCGC
>Ga0209751_10000995_pt1 | contig 29659 bp, 34 predicted proteins | sample RifCSP13_1_FD_184019 | JGI IMG/M metagenome (GOLD analysis project Ga0209751, IMG submission 184019) | Soil microbial communities from Rifle, Colorado - Rifle CSP2_sed 13_1 (SPAdes) (version 2) | ecosystem: Environmental > Terrestrial > Deep subsurface > Rock core/Sediment | place: Rifle...
TGAGGAAGATCGCGTTCGTCGGGCAGGTGCCGACGCAGGCCCCGCAGTGCATGCAGAGCATGTCGTCGATCGCCATGATGCCGTTGTCCCGGACGTTGGGACGCAGGGAGACGAGCTCAGGTGGCATGCCGCTTCCGCCATTCCTCGACCGGGACGGCGAACTTCTTCTCGACTTCCTCACGGAAGTTCGGGCCCGTGTTGTAGGCGCAGAACGGGATCACCTTGCCGTCCGGGGTCGCGTAGTGGATCACGCACCGCTTGACGCGCTCGATGTCGTAGTTGTAGTTGTCCTGGAAGTGCATGCCGCCCACGTACATCGTGCCCCAGCTGAACTCCGCGGCTCCCTTCTTGTCGCCCTTCGTGAACATCCGGTTCAGGATCTTCAGCATCTTCCCCAGGCCCATGTCCTCGGGGGCCTCGTCCTTCTTGAAGTGCTTCTTCAGGAGGCTGAGGGCCTTGATCTTCGACGTGAACTTGATCTTCTTGTCCCGGGTCTCCTGCGCGAGGATCCACATGTCTTCCATCAGGCCCTCGACGTCGATGAACCGCGTGATCGGCACGGGGTCCCGGCCCTTCTCCAGGAACAGGTACGACGCGAGCCCGCACGCGGGGTGGCTCGTGAACACGGTCTTCGGGCTCCCCGTGAGCGCGGACACGAGCTCGCTGATCGGCGCGACGAACGGCACGGGGTACCAGTCGTCCCGGGTCAGGAACCCGGTCTGCTCCTCGAGGTCGTACGCGAGGTCGCTCAGGGTGTACCGGAGCTTCCGGCGGTCCTCCTCGGGGATCCGGCCCGTGAGGGACACGGGCTGGTAGTTCACGCCCTTCACGACGTCCCGGTTCTGGATCGCGAAGTTCAGGATGTCCCCGGCCTGGTCGTCGTTGAACGAGTTGACCATCGTCGGCACGAGGCAGACGGTCGGGTGCTCCTTCCCCGCCTTGTCCATCTCCCGGACCTTCTCGATCACCTTCAGCTTGATGTCCAGGAGGGGCCGCCCGCGGGCCTTGATGTAGTTCTCCTCGCGGAGCCCGTCGAACTGCAGGTAGAGCGTGTTCAGCCCCGCCTCGGCGACCTTGTCGAGGAAGCCGTCCTCCGTGGCGACCCGGATCCCGTTCGTGGCGACCTGGATCTGGCCGAAGCCCATCTCCCGCGCCGCCTTCACGATCTCCGGGAACTGCGGGTAGATCGTCGGCTCCCCGCCCGCGAACTGGATCGACGTCACGGGAATCGGGCGCTGCGCCCGCAGGACCGCGAACTCGTAGACGATCTGCTCGAACGTCGGCTCGAACACGTACCCGGCCGCGTTCGCGTTCGCGAAGCAGATCGGGCACTTCAGATTGCACCGGTTCGTGAGGTCGATGTTGCACAGCGCGGTGTGGGAGTAGTGGAGGTTGCACAGGCCGCACTCGTACGGGCAGACCTTGGCGTCCACGATCGAGGGGTTCTCGAGCCCGACGCCGTCGAAGGCCCAGTTCTCGGCCTTCAGGTACATCTCCGCGTCGGACCAGCACACCTCGTCGAACTCGCCGTGCTCCTTGCACGTCTTCTTCATCTTCAGCGCGCCGTCCCCGATGTACAGGGTCGCGGGGATGACCTTCAGGCACTCCGGGCACAGGCTCCCCGTCCGCCGGGGCAGGCCCTTGGAGAGCTTCGAGGGCATCGTGACCATCGTTCCCGCGGAGCGGGACTCGACGTACATGTTTCGGACGGCGCCGATTGCGTAATCCGTACCGCACAATGACATGGGTAGGCACCTTTGTTGACGCGCCATATTACGCGGTGATAATAAGTCTAATGTAGCAAGTGCTACTACAAGACTGGGACTCCCGTGCCACGCTCGGGACGGAGTCTCTCGACCAGGTCCGCCATCGACGGGATCGTCCGTCCGGGGAACCGGCGCAGGAACTCTGCGGCGTGCACGTTCCCCCGCCCTTCCGTGGCGACGACCTTCCACCCGTGGCGGTCGAGGAGATTCTCGCGGGTCGCCGGGAACCGCACGTCGGGCGCCAGGACCTCCTGCACCGCATCAATCCCGACGCGGCGGGTCGCCGGCGGGATGCTCCCCGTCCGCTCGAGCGAGAGGAAGCGGGCCGCGTCTTTGTACATCCGGACCCCGTGGAAGGCGAACACCATGCGGTCCCCACCGTGCCCCCTCGCCTTCGCTTCGATCTCCCGTAGCTCCGCGTCCGAGAACTCCCACGCGTTGTGCTCCCCCCTCCCGAAGAGGCGCGTGTAGAGGATCTCGGACTCGACGCGGGGCGCGTCCCCTTTCGAGAGGTCGACGACGTCGATCCCGCCCACGTCCCGGAGGGCCGACGCGACGGAGACTGGCAGGGGCCTCGCCTCGTGGGCCCGCGCCTCGAGGGCGATCCGGACGCGACCCGCCATGCCGGCGGCGAGGTCCTTCAGGGCGGCGGCCTCCTTTCCACCCAGCACCAGGTCCGGCGGGGTCTGGAGGACGAGCAGGTCGGCCTTCAAGGCGTCGGCGACGGCCACGGTGCGGGTAAGGGCTGCGATCGCCCGCCGCGTGGCCCGCATGCGCTCCGTGTGCGTGACGTCCCGGTGCGCCTTCACGGAGAAACGGAAGTCCCCTGGGACCGTCCGCCGCCAGCGGCGGGCGGCGGGGATCGACGGATGGCGGTAGAACGTCGTGTTCACCTCGACGAAGCGGAAGGCCCGCGCGTAGTCCTCGAGGGAGCGGCCCGTGGGCCCGCGGAAGTACCCCCAGCCGCCCCCGCCAATCCAGACGTCCGCCATCGCCCGCTCCCATGGGAGGGGACGCCTATGAAGGTCCGCATCGGGGATGGCTGAAACTACTTCCTCATCTGGGAACGCTGATAGCGCTCGAGGGTCGCGGGCGACATAATCGACAGGATGGCGATGTCCCGCGCCTCGAGCCGCGGATGGAGGTCCTCCGAGGTCCGCGGTAGGTTCATGCCCATCGCGACGTGCTCTAGGCCCTCGAGCTCCCTCGCGTCGATCGAGAACCCGGCGCACGCTGCGCACGCGTCGACCCCCGTGTCGACGAGCGTCCGGCGCCTCATCCCCGCCCCGTCCCGCGGGCACAGGAGGGGCGCCTTGGGCGTCGTCGCGTAGTCCCGGATCATCCCCTCGATCTTCGCGTTCTCGACGATCTTCCGGAGCTCCCCGCGGTCCAGCCACGTGCCCCCGCAATTCGGACACACATCGACCCCGAAGCCGAGGATCCTCCCGCCCACGTACCGGAGCCCTGTCGCGGACCCGTCTCTCGGACAGCGCAGCGCGCCTTGCATGGCCATGCCCTCGCGGGCGGGAACCGCGACGGTCGTACGAGTCTTGCGGCGATCCCCCCCGGGGCGGGGTTAAGTGGGCGGGCGCGTTCCCTCCCCCGCCATGGCCCGCCTCCGGTTCGGGACCTCGGGCTGGTCGTACGAGGAGTGGCTAGGGGTCTTCTACCGCACCGCCTCGGAGAGCAAGCTCGCGGCGTACGCGAAGGTCTTCGACACCGCGGAGATCGACTCGACATTCTACCGGGCGCCCGCGAAGGGCATGGTCCTCGGGTGGCTCCGGTACACGCCGGAGGACTTCGTCTTCACCGCGAAGGTCCCGCAGACCGTGACCCACGACCGCCGCCTCGACGTCGCGAAGAAGGCGGACGAGGACGTGCGGGCGTTCTGCGAGCTGATGGACCCGCTGAACGACGCGGCCAAACTGGGGCCATTGCTCCTCCAGCTCCCGCCCTCCCTGCGGTTCGACCCGGACACGGTGCAGGCGTTCTTCGAGGCGCTCCCGCACCGGTTCAAGTGGGCGATCGAGTTCCGCCATCGGTCCTGGCTCGTCCCGGAGGCGTACGACCTGCTGCGCGCCCACGGGGTCGCGTACACAATCGTGGACGAGCCCCTTCTCCCGCCGGACGTCCACGTGACCGCGCCCTTCGCGTACATCCGGTGGCACGGCCGGGGGAAGGACCCGTGGTACGACTACCACTACTCGGAGGAGGAGCTGAAGGAGTGGGTCCCGAAGATGCGGGAGATCGCGGAGGCCTCGGACCCCGTGTATGGGTTCTTCAACAACCACTACCACGGGTACGCGCCGGAGAACTGCCTCCAGGTCCTGGAGATGCTCGGGGCGATCACGCCCGCCCAGACAGAGATGAAGCTGCACATCGAGGACTTCCGCGCGGGCGTCACCCGCGTGGCGGGCGGGAAGTTCCAGGCCCTCACCCTCGACGCGTTCGCGGAGGCGCCCGCCATGGAGACGGACATCGCGGACGCGCTGCGGGCGTTCGTGGACAGAGGCCGCCTCGAGCGGGCCGCCCAGATCCCGGCGTCGGATCTCGAGGTCGAGGACGACGGTGACGAGGTCCGGGCACGCGTCAAGGACTACAAGGTCCTCCTCGACTTCCCCGGGAAGCGGATCGTCCACGACTGCGACGACTGGTCGAAGCGCCTCGTCGCGCGGCAGTTCTGCAAGCACGTCGCGAAGCTCTTCCTCACGATGGACCGGGAGCGCGCCGTGGAGCGCCTGGACCGGATCCGCGCGGCGCGGAGCGAGTGGCGGTTCGACGTGCCGTCGGAGTACTAGGAATCCTTATACGTCCCGCGCCCCCTCGAATCGCGCGCCCATGGGCGTCCTCCTCACGCCGATCGTCGAGAAGCGGACGGTCTCCCTGGACGCGTTCCGCGGCAGGACGATCGCAGTCGACGGGAACCTGGAGCTGTACCAGTTCCTTTCCGTGATGCGGCTCCGGGACGGGAGCCCGCTCCGGGACGCCTCGGGGCGGACGACGTCCCACCTGAACGGCCTGATTTTCCGGACCACGCGGCTGATTGCGGACTACGACATCCGCCCGATCTTCGTGTTCGACGGGGTCCCGCCCGCCCTCAAGGCCCGCGAGATCGAGAGGCGGCGCGCGGCCCGCGCGAAGGCCGAGAAGGAGTACGATCTCGCGATCCGGGGCGGGGACTACGGCACCGCGTGGTCGAAGGCGGTGATGACGTCCCGCCTCACGCGCGAGATGGTCGCGGAAGCGAAGACCCTGCTCGGGTACCTCGGGATTCCGTGCGTCCAGGCGCCGAGCGAGGGCGAGGCCCAGGCCGCCGCGCTCGCTTCCGACGGCCACGCATGGGCGGTCGGCTCGAAGGACTACGATTCCCTCCTGTTCGGCGCGCCCCGCCTCGTCCGGTTCCTGACGATCTCCGGGACGGAGTTCCTGCCGAGCCAAGGGCGCGCCCGCCGCCTGACTCCGGAGATCATCGAGCTCGAACCGTGGCTCCGGGCCCTCGGGCTCACGCGGGAGCAGCTGATCGACGCGGCGATTCTTGTCGGCACGGACTTCAACGAGGGCGTCCGGGGCATCGGGCCCAAGAAGGCGGTGAAGCTGGTGCGGGAGGTCGGCCGTCTCGAGGACGCGCCCGAAGAGGTGCGGTCCGCGCTGCCGGAGAACCTCGCCGCGATCCGCGAGTTCTTCCTCCGGCCCCCCGTCGATGTGGCCCCGGACCTCGAACCCCCCGCCCCGGACGAGGGCGCCGTGTACCGGTTCCTGTGCGACGAGCGGGGATTCGCGCGCGAACGCGTCCGGGTCGCCCTGGAGCGGCTTCGGGACCGCCCGCCCCCGGTCCGGACCCTCGACACCTTCTGATTTTCGGAGTGCGGTCCGTCCTCGATCCGGCTCGCGGGGCAAATCCTTATATGAGAACGGGCCGTTCGCGGCGCCCGTATTCTCCTTGTAGTGTTGGAGGAGACACGCGACTGGAGAGGGAAGGACATGCAGCGCAAGAGTCTGTTGCTGGCAATCGTCGCCGTAATCGTCGCGATCGCGATCATCGCGGCGGCGTACGTGTTGCTCGCCGCGCCGAAGGCCAAGCTCCAGATGGAGCTGTGGTACAACAGCGACGGGCACTACGGGGACACGGAGCCCCAGCTCGCGACCGTGCTGAAGAACTCGTTGGAGAAGTCGAGCAAGGTCTCGGTCACGCTCCGGTCGGACCCGTGGGCCGTCTACCGCCAGAACTGGGTGAACCAGAGGATGCCCCTGTTCCTCCTGGGCTGGTACCCGGACTACTTCGACTCGGACAACTACGTCTCGCCGTTCCTGTCCGTCTCGGGGGCCGCGTCCCTGGGCTCGTTCTACAACAACTCCCAGGTTGACACCTGGGTGACACAGGAGCAGTCCACGACGGACCCCGCGGCCCGCCAGACCTTGTTCAATCAGATCCAGGACAAGCTCGCGGAGGACGTCCCGTACATCCCGCTGTTCTCCGGGAACGCCCAGGTCGCGTACCTGAGCAACATCACGGGCGTCTTCCTACACCCGGTGACGTTCAAGTGGTTCATCATCGACAAGCCGGGCGCGGCGGAGCTGAAGGGCGCGACGACGGACAAGATCATCAGCCTCGACCCGGCGTCCGCGTACGACTTCTTCTCGATTGAGGTCATCAACCAGGTCTTCGACACGCTCCTCGTGTACGACGTCAAGAACGCGACGCTCCTCCCCGGTCTTGCGACTGCGGTGCCGACCGTCGCGAACGGCGGAATCTCGGCGAACGGTCAGACATACACGTACCACCTTCGCACGGGAGTGACGTTCCACGACGGCACCGCGTTCAACTCCTCGGTCATGAAGCGGGCAATCGACCGCGCAGTCCGACTGGACATCGCGGGCAGCGCGGCGTTCCTGCTCTACGACGTCGGCGGGCTGGGCCGGTCCGCGGCGAACGGGAACAACACGGCTCCGGGCGTGATTACGACGCCGGACGCGAACACGATTGTGTTCAACCTGAACAAGCCCGTCGCGTTCTTCAACGACCTAATGGCATTCTCGGCGGCGGCACCGGTGCCTTGGACGTACAGTCAGACCGGCGAGCAGCCGAGCACGGTGCCGAACGTCGTCGGGACCGGGCCGTACCGGCTCACGACCCACCAAGCGGACCAGCTCGTCGTCCTCGATGAGTATGCGGGCTACTTCGGGACGACGCTGTATGCGCCGGCGGTCTCGTCCATCCCGAAGGTCCCCCGCGTGTCAATCCAGATCCTCGGGAGCGCGACGAACCTGAAGCAGTCGATTGAGACGAAAACGGTGGATGTCGCGTTCCGGACCCTGACCCCGACGGACTTGACGGACCTCCAGAACCGGGCGACGACGCTGGGCCTCAAGGTGGACATCGGGGCCAGCCCGCAGATCCGGTACCTCGTGTTCAACGTGAACCTCGTCCCGGACGTCCGGGTGCGGCGGGCGATCGCCTACCTCGTGGACCGGCCGCTGATCGACAGCCAGGTGTTCCAGGGCCTCGTCGAGCCGCTGTACAGCATGGTCCCGCCCAACATGCCGTTCGCGAAGGCGGTGTTTCAGACCGCGTACGGGAACGGCAACGTCGCGGCGGCCGACAACATTCTGTCCGGACTGGGGTACGCGGTCCAGTTCCGGCAGCACGAAATCGCCAGGGAGATCGGATAGCCTCCCTGGCCCTCTCCCCTTTTCTTCCTGCGGTCCGATCCAGGCTCTTCAAAAGGTCTTTATCTCAACCCGGGTTCCTTCATAGGAGCGAATGGCCCGGGGCACCTCCCTCGCCGCGTACGCGCTCACGCGCCTCCTCATCGCGGTGCCGATGCTCCTGACGTTGCTCACGTTCGTGTTCATCATCTTACGCATCCTCCCGGGAGACCCGGTCCTGGCCCTCTGGGGCGGCCGCCCCCCGCCGCCCCCCGTGATCGAGGCCGCGCGGGCCCAGCTCGGCCTCGACCAGCCGCCGTGGGTCCAGTACGTGTCGTACCTCAAGAACATCTTCACGGGGAACTTCGGGACGTCCTTCGGGGAGTTCTACCGCGGCCAGAGCGTGTGGACCGTGATGATGGAGAAGTTCCCCGCGACAGTCGAGCTTACGGTCGGGGCGATGTTCGTCGCCACGGTCCTCGGAATCGTGACCGGCGTCTTGGGCGGGGCGAACCGGGACAAGCCGATCGACGTCGCGATGCGGCTCTACGGCACGATTGTCTGGGTGATCCCGATCTTCTGGCTCGGCCTCATCTTCCAGCTCATCTTCGGTGTGTGGCTCCACTGGCTCCCTCCCCACAGCCGCTGGTCGGGGTCGGACATCCCCCATCCCGTGACCGGGCTGTACACAGTCGACGCCCTGCTGGAGGGCAGCTTCCCGAAGTTGGTGAAGGCCGTCAGCCACCTGATCCTCCCGTCCCTGACGCTGGGCATCGTCCTCTCCGGGTTCTTCACGAAGACGGTCCGGGCGAACCTCCTGCGGACGATCGACGCGGACTACACGGAGGCGGCCCGCGCCCGCGGGGTGTCGGAGCGTCGGATCGTGTACAAGCACGCGTTCAAGAACGCGCTCGTGCCCGTCGTGACGATCCTCGGGCTCCAGTTCGCGATCCTCTTCGCCGGCGCGGTGCTGACGGAGACCACCTTCAGCTGGAACGGAATGGGGGTGCTCCTGTACGACAGCATCAACTCGAAGGACTACATGATGATCCAGGGCGTGATCGTCTTCTACGCGACGATCATCGTGATCATCAGCCTCTGCATCGACATCCTGGGAGCGCTCATCGATCCCCGGATCCGTTTGTGAGGGAGGCCCGTGGCGGAGAAACTGTCTCGACCGGGCCGATGGGAGCGCATCCAGGCGGCGATCCCGAAGCACTCCATCGTCGGGCGGATCCTGTACCCGATGGTCGAGGAGCGGAAGACCCTCGCTGGGGCAATGGCTTGGGTCGGTCTGTGTATGCTCTTCACGATCCTGTTCATCGCGATTTTCGCGGACGTGATTTCCCCTTACAACCCGGCGATCATCGTCGACGAGCCCATGGTCCCGCCCTTGACGAACGCCGCAATCACCAAGAACCTCACCTCGGACCTCGTGGACCTTCCTACACGCTGGGTCGGCGGCAAGACAGGTCTGGCTCTCAACGACGGGAACCTCTTCGTCAGCCAGAACGTCTCCGATTCCGCGATCCTCGAGAGCTTCGGGTTCAGGCCGTTCACGAACTCGATTATCTCGGTGGAGGTCCTCATCCAGTCGAACGGCACCACCGCCGCCCCCGACAACTTCGTCGACGTGCGGGTATCGTGGGACGGTGGGGGGACCTGGTCCGCCCCGCAGCGCACGTCCTTGCGGACGTCGGACCTCGGGAACGGGACAGACATACTCGATTTCACCCCCGCCACACGCTGGACCGCCGCGAGTTTCGGCGACACGACCTTCCTAGTAAGCCTCACCCACGTGAAGACGAGCGGAGCGGTGGAGGGCGCCGTCTCGGTGGACTTCCTCAACGCCCGGATGACGTACCTGAGCGGCTACCACATCATGGGCACGGACGGCGTGGGGCAGGACGTGTTCAGCCGCGTGCTCCACGGGACGAGGACCTCGCTCGCGATCATGGTCATCGGCGTCTCCGTGGCCTTCATCGCGGGCTTCCCGCTGGGTCTGTTCTCCGGCTACGTCGGAGGGAACATCGACAAGGTCCTCGTGCTCGTGATGGACTCCCTGTACTCGTTCCCGGGCCTCCTCATGGCGGGGATCATCGCCGTCCTCCTGGGGAAGGGGGTCCTGAACATCGGGCTCGCAATCACCGTGATCTACATCCCGCTGTACTTTCGCGTCACGCGGAGCCAGGTCCTGTCCGTCCGCGAGGAGCTGTACGTGGAGGCGGCGAAGGCCCTCGGGGCGAAGCCCCTCCATGTGATGTTCGCGTACATCGCGTACAACGTCCTGATCGCCGTGCCGGTGATCTTCTCGATCAGCGCCGCGGACGCGATCCTCACCGCGGCGGGGCTGAGCTTCCTCGGCTGGGGGATCGAGGCCCCGACGCCGGACTGGGGGCGGGACCTGAGCGCGGGCCAGGGGCTGATCAGCACGGGGATCTGGTGGCCCTCGTTCTATCCCGGCCTTATGATCCTCTTCCTGACGGTCTCCCTAAGCTTCCTCGGGGAGGGCCTGAGCGACATCGTCAACCCCCTGCTTCGGAAGGAGCGGTCCTAGGATGGAGCCCGTGCTCGAGGTGGGGGACCTCAAGGTGTACTACCACACGAAGCGCGGGCCCGTCCACGCGGTCGACGGGATCACGTTCGACGTCGCGCTCGGGGAGACCCTCGGGGTCGTCGGGGAAACGGGGTGCGGGAAGTCCACGCTCGGGAAGGCGATCCTGGGGATCCTCCCCCCGCGGACCCGCCTGGAGGGGACCCTCCGTTTCATGGGCCGCGACCTCCCGAAGCTCCCGAAGGACGAGCTCCGTCGGCTCCGCGGCAAGGATGTCGGGCTGATCTTCCAGGACCCGATGACCCGCCTCGACCCCCTGATGTCGGTGGAGGACCACTTCATCGAGACAATCCGGGCCCACGAGAGCGTCTCGAAGAACGAGGCCCGCAACCGGGCGCATAGGGCGCTCGCCTCTATGGGGATCCCCGAGAGCCGTCTCGGCGACTACCCGCACGAGTTCAGCGGCGGGATGAGGCAGCGGATCATGATCGCGATGGTCCTCGTGATGAACCCGAAGCTGCTGATTGCGGACGAGCCGACCACCTCCCTGGACGTGATCGTGGAGGCCCAGATCCTCGAGATTCTGGAGGACCTGAAGCGGGCGTACAGGATGTCCCTCCTCCTAATCACGCACAACCTGGGGATCGTCGCGGAGGTGTGCGACCGCGTCGCGGTGATGTATGCGGGGCGAATCGTGGAGCTCGGCGCGATTCGGGACGTCTTCAAGCGTCCGATCCATCCGTACACGCGCGGCCTCCTATCGTCAATCATACACCTCGAGTCCAAGGAGCTGTCCTCGATCGACGGCCTCCCGCCCGACCTCGTTGACCCGCCCTCCGGTTGTCGGTTCCACCCGCGTTGTGCGTACGCGAAAGCGGTGTGCGAGGCGGAGGACCCTGCCTGGGTCGAATACCGGCCCGGCCACTTCGCCGCCTGCCACTTCGGGAAGGATTTCTTGTGATCGAAGCGATCCTCGAAGTAGAGGGCCTCACCAAGCACTTCCCCGTCAAGTTGCCCGCCATCCAGCGGATTCTCACGAGGAGCCCTCCTGTCGTCCACGCGGTCGACGAGGTCACCTTCAGTCTCCCGCGCGGCGAGATCTTCGGTCTCGTCGGGGAGAGCGGGTGCGGCAAGACGACCGTAGGGCGTACCGTGCTGCGTCTCCTCGACCCCACCTCGGGAACGATTCGATTCTACGGGAGCGACGGGAGCCGTGTGCCCCGAAAGGCGGGGAGACCTCCCGGCGAGTCCGGAGGCCTGACCCGCCGGTCACGATGGGCCTCGACCCTGTCCGTCCTGATTGCGGGTCTCGTCTACTACATCCTGAACCCGTACGTCGGGTTCGCAGTCCTGTTGTCAGGTCTGCTCTCGATTGCCGTCATCGAGGCGTTGTCGCGGCGGGAGGGGAGGGTCCCCTTCGACGGTGTCGACATCACGCACGCGAAGGAGCGGGATCTGCGCCCGATCCGTAGGGGGATGCAAATCATCTTCCAGGACCCGCATGCCTCCCTGAACCCAGCGATGTCCATCGGCGAGAGCATCGCCGACCCCTTGCGGATCCACGGGGATGTGACGGAGGCGGAAGCGAAGGACGCTGTGCTCGCGATCATGAAGGAGGTCGGCCTGTCCCCGCCCGAGCAGATGTTCGCGAAGTACCCGTCCGAACTGAGCGGGGGGCAGAAGCAGCGCGCGGTGATCGCCCGCGCGATGATCCTCCGCCCCAAGCTGATTGTCGCGGACGAGCCCGTCGCGATGCTCGACATGTCGATCCGCGCGAAGATCCTCGAGCTGATGCTCGAGCTGAAGGACCGCCACGGCCTCACGTACCTGTTCATCACCCACGATCTCGCGACCGCGAAGTTCATCTGCGACCGGATTGCGATCATGTACCTCGGGCGGATCGTCGAGGTCGGGGACGCGAAGGCGATCTACCGGGACCCCAAGCACCCGTACACGCGGGCCCTGCTGGGCGCGATCCCGATCCCGGATCCGGACGCGCGCCGGTTCAAGACCCTACCGAAGGGCGAGATCCCGGACGCGGCGTATCCGCCCGCGGGGTGCCGGTTCCACCCGCGATGCCCGGTCGCCACGCCGGCCTGCGGCTGGGAGCCCCAGGACGTCCTCGACTACCTCGACCAGCGGTCCCTGGACGACGCCGCCCGCAGGGCGGACGAGGAGATCCTCGGCCCGCGGGAGCTGATGGAGCCGGACGGGCCGACGCTGAGGATCCGGGTGGCGAAGCGGAGCATGGGTCTGTCCCGTCGCGAGAAGCGGCGTTCCGCGATCGCCGTCGTGGTCGCGGGCCTGCTGTTCGCCGCCCTCAGCCCGATCGTGGGGGCCGGCCTCGTCGCCTCCGGGCTCGTCTCGGTCCTGGCCGTGGATGCGCTGGCCCGTCGGGAGGCGTTCCGGAGGGGGCGCCGGCCCGACCCGGAGAAGGTGCGCTCCCACCTCGAGGACATCCTCGGGAAGGCACCGGAGCCGCTGCGGCAGTCGGTCCGGCGGCTGGCCACGACGGCGGGCGAGGTCCTCGTGGAGTTCGCGCCCACCGAAGATCCGGGACTCCGCACGGCGGAGGAACGCGAGGTCCGCTGCGTCCTGTACTGAACCGGAAAACCCTTATGAGGCGTCACCGCCTCGCACGCGGCGATGGACCTCTCCGCGTTCCGCTCCCAGTTCCCCGCCCTATGCGACGATGCGAGGATGCGGACCCTCGGGGCCCACGAGCCCGCCGCGCCCGCGCGAGAGCTCGACCTGGCGCCCGAGACGCTGGAGACGTTCTCGATCCGCGTCCCGAAGGACCCGGACACGCTCCCCCGGATCCTCAAGCAAGGCCCGGAGGCGGTCGGGTACTACGTCTCCTTCCGCACGGACCCGCAGCACTGGGGCGTCTACCTCCGCGAGGCGGGCGTCAGGGCCCTGAAGGAGGAGTACCACCGCATCATCTGGCGGGACCTCGGAAAGTACGTCGACAAGCCGATGGACGACGTCGTGGACCGGATCGAGTACTCCCTCGTTCTGGACTACCTCCTGACGCACGCGCGGTTCCACCACCTCGTGGACTACGTCGCCGCGACGCGGGAGGTGGCGGACGGCCGGACGCGGTACCTCCCGTACCTCGAGTGGCGGGTGGACGCGGCGAGGCGCCCGCCGGCGGGCCCGCAGGACATCGTGGACCTCGAGGAGGCCCTCGCGAACCTGGAGGCGTTCAAGAACTTCATCAACCCCGGGTACTGCGACGCGATCGCCCGCCTCGTGCAGGGCCGGATCGACGAGCGCAACGCGCAGGAGTGGCAGGCGTTCTTCGTCGGCGCCCGCTGGGGGACGGAGATCGCGAACGCAATCTCCCGCCAGCCCCCTGGCTTCCGCGATTTCACGAAACTCCTGAACCGCACGACGTCCGTCGGATCGTACAGCTACGTGAGAGTGAAGTACAGCTACAACAAGCAGGCGTACGACGACGCCCTCAAGACGCTGTCCGCGCGGATCGACGGGCACACGCCGCCCACGGACCTGACGGGGGCGCCGGACCTCCTCACGGGCGTGGAGCTGCCGCCGTACAAGGTGTACCTCGTGGGCTGAGCCGCCCGTCGGCGGGCCCACGTTTTTATCGCCGGCCCGGTTGGGCGCGGCATGCCGGAGAGCGGGCGGTGGGACCGGGGCTGGGCCCTCCACGCCTCGATGCTCCTCGTCGTCGTGTTCTGGGGCCTCGCGTTCGTCGGGATCAAGCAGGCCCTCGAGCACATGTCCTGAATCACCCTGACGTTCCTGCGGTTCGCCGTCGCGGACGTCCTGTTCGTCGCGTACCTGCTCGGGTGGGCCCGGGACCACACGCCGCCGGGCCGGCGGGACCTGCCCGCCCTCGTGGCGCTCGGCTTCCTCGGCTTCACGGGGTACCATCTCTTCCTGAACCTCGGGGAGGCGGACCCGGATGTGACCGCGGGAACGGCGGCGCTCATCATCGCGGCGGCTCCCGCCTTCATCGCGATCTTCGCGGCCCCCGTCCTGAGGGAGCGGCTCACGGCCGTTCGCGCCGGGGGCATCGCGCTGGCGTTCGCGGGCCTCGCGGTGATGATTCTCCTCGCACACCCGGGCAGCGAGTTCCGGTTCCAGGTTTCCGAGGGAGCCCTCGCGGTTTTCCCGCCCGCCGTCTTCGCGGCCCTGTACGCGGTGTTCGGCAAGGGCTACCTCCGCCGGTACAAGCCGTTCGTGTTCGTCGCGTACACGATCGTCCTGGCGACCCTCCTCACCCTGCCCCTTGTCCTGTGGACGTGGCCGGAGTTCTCCCGGGACGTCGCCACGATGGGGCTCGAGGGATTCCTCCCCGTCCTGTTCCTCGGCGCCTTCCCAACGTTCATCGCGTACGGGCTGTGGTTCCGGGGCCTCGAGAGGATGCCCGCGGCGGCCGCGGGGACGTACGTGTACCTCAGCACGCTCGTCGCGATCGTGGGCGGGGTCCTCCTCCTCGGAGAGGGCCTCACTGCGCCCGGCCTCCTCGGGGGGGCGATGGTCATCGCGGGGGTCGTCGTCGCCCAGCGGTTCGGCCGGCGGTGAGCCCGTGCGGGAATCCGAGAGCTATATGACCAACGGCGCGCTCCGCCGGGAGATGGCGCGGGCAACGGCGGAGGCGTGGGAGGTCCGGCGGGCGTCCCTCCACGACCGGGACGCGCTCGTCGCGCTGTGCACCGCGGCCGTGGGCGCGGACGACTACGTGATCCCGATGATGGAGGACATGACCCTCCGCGGCGTGTGGCACGTCGCCCTCGACGGGGACCGGATCGTCGGCGCGATGCACTTCACGCGAGCAATCGACGGGACCGGGTGGCTCGCCGCGGCCCGCACCCACCCGGACTACCGCCGCCGGGGGATGGCGACCGCGATCCTCCAGAGCCTGATTGGGCTCGCGAGCCGGAGCCGGATCCCCGCGCTGCGCCTCTGGTCGTCCGCGAGAAACGCCGCGGGGAATGCGTCCGCGAAGGCCTCCGGGTTCCGCGAGGTCGCGCGGTTCACGCGGGCAAAGCGGAAGGTCGCGCGGGGCCCGGAGCGGGCGGTGAAGCTCGCGTTCGACGCGAACGTGGCGGCGGAGGTCCTGAGGGCCCCGCTCGCCCGCCTCGCGAACGGGTACGTGCCGTACGACTGGTACTTCGTCCCGCTCACGGCCGCGAACGTCCATCTCCTCGCGAGCGCCGGCGCCTTCCACCGGGTGGCGGGCGGGATCGCGGCCTTCAGCGTCCACCCCGAGATGGAGTGGGCGGGGGCGCTGGACGTCGGCCTCGTGGCGGGCGACCCCGCCAAGATCCTGCGGGCGATGCCCGCCGTCGCGCACGCCCTCGGGTTCAAGGAGGTACACTCGTTCCTCCCGCACGACCCGAAGGTCCTGACGGCCGCCCGGAAGGCCGGGTTCGAGAACGAGTCGTGGGGCCAGGAGGCGGTCCTGTTCGAGCGCCCCGTGGAGCTCGGCCCGGCCTCGTACCGGAAGCGGCCCACGTACGCGGAGATCGCCGCGGGCAAGCGGAAGGGGTACGCGGCCCTCGCCCTGCTCACCGGAAAACACAGCCATGGCCACACGGGCCCGCACGAGGACCGGTGGAACGCCTAGGCCCTACCGGATTCGCTCGAGCTGGAAGGACCCGATTGTGATCGCCTTGTTCGAGGCCTTGTAGGGGACCCAGTCCCGCGTCTGGACCTCGCCCAGGCCGATCACTTGGAGCTGGGTCTTCTGCTTCTCGGACTTGAAGTGGATCGCGCCGTCCATCAGGTGTTCCAGGGATTCGACCTGCTGGTCCGTGTGCATCCCGCGCTCGAGGGCGAAGGCCGCGACCGCCTTCGTCTGGCGCAGACGGTTCACGAGCCGCTGGACGAAGTTCAGCGCGGCGTTCTGGTCCGGGACCGAGATGCATGACGATAGGGAGAGGAAGGCGACGCGGAAGTACGGGTGCTTCCCCTTGAACTCCGCGTCGAGGTCGTCCACGATCTTCAGGAGGCTCTCGAAGTCCGCCGGGCCGTTCACCCGCCAGAGATGCTTGTCCCGAACGGGCTTCCCCTGCGACCCCGTCGAGCCCGACGCGTCAATCCAGTTCACGAGCCCGAGCTGCTCGTACTCGACGAATGTCGGCAGGATTGGAGCCATCTCCTTCGTGATATCCGCGGGCGGCTTCGAGGTCGTCACGAGGATCGCCGGGATCCCCTTCTTCAGGCCTTCCGCGACGAAGTTCAGGATCACGACCTCCTTTCCGGCGAACGGCGGGCCGACGAACATGAGGTTCGAGTTGAATGGGATGCCGCCGTAGAGCAGGTCGTCCAGCCTCGGGGTCCCGGATTTCACCCGCTCCTTCTTCTCTTCGATGACGACCTCCTCCATGCCCTCCGTCACCCCGGCCTGCACCTGGGCCCGCAGGGCCTGCTCCTTCGCCTCCATCTCCTTCTGCATCTGGTACTGGCGGCGCTGAATCTCCTCCGACTTCTTCTCGAGATCATCCTGCCACCGGGCCAGGGCCGCCTCCTTGTCCATGTCCTTGATGCCAGGGGTGGTGGCGGCCGCGCGAGCCTCCCGCGCGGCACGCACCTGCTCCTCGAGCTCGAGGGCCTTCACCGTCAGCGTCTGCTCCTTCCGCTCGGTCTCCTTCTTCATCTGGAGGAGCTCGCGGTTCCTTGCGCTGAGATCGTCGATCTCCTTCTTCAGCCCCGCCTGCATGTCGTCGAGCTTTTTCTGACGGGCGTCGAGGGCCATCTGCCGCGCCGTCACGGCGTCCTCGTTGCTCGTCGCGCTCGCTTGCTGCATCCTCGTGCTCTTGAACAGCTCCCCGTACTCTTCTTCCTTCTGCTTCAGGCGGGCGGAGGCCTGTTTCACCGCGGAGCGGAGGCGCTCCGTCTCCGTGGTCGTCTTCTCGAGCCCCGCCTCCTTGTCCGAAATCATCTTCTCCCGCGCGAGCAGCTCCTTCTCCTTCGCCTCGATGTGCTTGCGGTCGTCCCCCGCGCGCTTCTCGATGTTCGTGGCGTTCTCGTATCGTTCCTTGAGCTGGTCCTCCAGCGTCTTCAGCTCGACCTCGAGGGTGCCTAACTCCTTCTCCTTCGCGAGGATCTTCTGCTCCCAGTCCTTCATTTCGCTGACACGGACCTGCTCCTTCGTCGCCTTCGTGGCATCGACCTGCTCGGACCGGAGCCTCAGCTCGCTCTCCTTGAGCTGGAGGGTTTTCTCCTTCTGGAGGATTGCCTTCTGGCGGGCTTCGAGGGCCCGGTCTTCGGACGTGAGCTTCTCCTCCAGCGAGGAGGCCTCCTTCGCCTTCTGGTCGAGCTGCCGTTGCGCGGCGGTCACTTCAATCGCGACCCGCTTGAGCTCCTTGTCCCGCTCCGTGAGCGCGGCCTCCCGGCTCGCGAGTTCCTTGCGGCCCTTCTCGATCTCCCCATCGAGGTTCGTGAGGTCGCTCTCCTTGAGCTTCATCTGCTCGACGCGGGCGTCGATCTCCGCCTTCAGGCCCGCGATCCTCTTGTCGAAGTCCCGAAGCTCCTTCTCCTTCTTCTCCAGCTGGGCTTGGAGGGCGGCGAGCTCCCCGGACTGGGTGTCCGCCTTCACGACCTCCTCGTCGAGCTCCTTCCGGTCCGCCTCCATGATCACCTCCTTCTCGTCGAGGCCCTTCTGGCGGAACTCGAGGGCCTTCTGGAGCTCCCGGAGGGAGGTGTGGAGCTGGGACAGCTTCGTGTCGCTCGCGGTCAGGATCTCCCGCTCCGCGGCGGATGTCGAGGACGCGATGATGTGCAACTCGGACCCGCTGATCAGCGCGGCCAGGGCCATGATGAAGTAGAGGAACATGGCGAGGAGGCCGCCCCCCGTCAGGTCCTTCGGGTCGACGCTGAACCCGACCCACGCCACCATCAGGAGGGGGAGGAACAGCGCGGACACCACGCTGACAATCTTCCGGACCCCCGATCCCCGCCACGTGTCCGCCATCGAGATCAGCCCGATGGCGATCGTCGAGACGGAGAGCGGGTACATCAGCCACGCGATGGTGTTCGGGAGGATCCCGGAGATCTCGAGGAAGATGACAACGATCCCGAGGAACGAGAGGGCGAAGGCGGCCGCGGACAGGATGAAGTGGCGGGAGCCCCGGTACCCCTTGTACGCGGTCCACTTCCGGCTCAGGGCGTCCGCCCCGATCGCCGCCCCGACGACGAGGGGCATGAGCCAGAGGAGCGCGTCGAGGTACGCGGACGAGAAGACGAGGATCGTCCCGGACGTGCTCGCGACGTAAATCAGGAACGCGTTGAAGGCGAGGCCGAAGGCGGCCCCGAGGCCCTGCCCCTGGGCGGCCCGCCCGAGGCGGAGCTGGAGGAGTCCCCCGCCCTGGTCCCGGAGGGTCGTGGCGGTGACCTCCCGCTTCTTCACCCGCGACTCCGTGTACGTCGGCGAGAAGGCGAAGCCTGGTGCATTCTTCTTCACTGGACTGGAAGCCTTCCGCTTCGCCATCAGGGCCACCGGGGGAGGATTGACTGCCCGATTCGGTCGAGCAAGAGGGTCACTTTATATAAGCGTTCATCCCCCGTAACCACCTCTGATAATACAAGGCTTTGTCGGTGGGTTTCGGCGTACGTTGTCCCGTCCGGGCCGTCCCGCGCGGTCGAAAGCCATAAAACGCGGGGCCGTGTAGCACGCCCGGTGGACGCGATGGTGAAGGAAGGCGACCCCGCCCCGGACTTCAGACTGCCCGCGGACGATGGACGGACGTACTCGCTCAAGGACCTCCGGGGGCAGAAGGTCGTCCTGTACTTCTACCCGAAGGACGACACCTCGGGTTGCACGAAGGAGGCCTGCTCGTTCCGGGACAACCTCGCGCAGGTGACGTCGAAGGGCGCGATCGTGCTCGGGGTGAGCAAGGACGACCTGGACAGCCACGCGAAGTTCCGGAAGAAGTACGGCCTCACGTTCCCGCTCCTCTCGGACACGGAGGGAAAGGTCCTCGACGCGTACGGGGTGTGGAAGGAGAAGAGCCTCTATGGGAAGACGTTCATGGGGGTCGAGCGGACGACGTACGTCATCGACGAGAAGGGGCGGATCAAGAAGGTCTTCCCTCGGGTCAAGGTCGAGGGCCACACGGACGAGGTCCTCGCGGCCCTCTGATCGTCCGCGATACCTTCAAGTCTGACCCGCGCTTCCGACGCCGCGTCCATGGCGATTCCCGCGAACATCGGCCCGCCGAAGACGATCGTGTTCCACCACCCTGGCCTGGAACCGAAGCTGCGGGAGCAGTTCGTGTACCAGGCGTACGTGACCGCGGCCGAGGTCCAGCGGCAGAAGTTCATCCCGGGGAACCGCCTCGTGCTCAAGTTCAACGACGAGGTGATCGGCGAGGGCCAGATCATCCTGTGCGAGCCGGTGACCCTCGGCGACCTGTCCCCGTACGACGCGATGGTCGGCGGGTACGAGAACGTGGACGCCCTCCGGAAGGACTGCTGGACGCGCCTCATCGGACAGGTCAAGAAGCCGGAAGCGGTCGAGTTCTACAAGATCCTGTACCGATGGCTGTGAGCCGCGGGAACTTTCCCGGAAGCGCTTATACGGGCGCTGGCGATGGGGTGGCGAGTGGGGCGGGACGATGGTCCGGTGGGTCGAACCCAAGATCTTCAAGATCGCGGAAACCCGCATCGATCGCGAGGGGCTCACTGGCTTTCTCAAGACGCTGGGCGCCGACGAGTGGATGGAGAAGCAGCCCTGGTTCCGGGCGGCGTCCCCCACTGAGGTGGAGGATTCCTCGGCGTTGATCGAGGTCGCGGGACGGGCGTGCTACAAGAGCTTCGGCGTCGGGCTGAACCCCAACATCACCAAGATCCGCGAGGACTCGAAGGCGTACATCGAGAACGTGTTGGCTAAGGGAGACGGCTCGATTTTCGAGCACGGCCAGGTTTCATGGGCCTTCGTCGACGTCTCAAGGATCTTCACTCATGAGCTCGTCCGGCATCGCGCCGGCGTAGCGATCAGCCAGGAATCCCTGCGGTACGTTCGGCCGAAAGAGCTGAGGATGACGATGGTTCCGGGCTCCGAACTGTCGAACCTGAAGAACCTTGACGAGATCACAAGGGCCCTCGAAGCCGCGGAGGAGGAGTATCTCCGCCTCACCGAGGAGCACATCCGCCCGGAGATGAAGTTCGACGAGAAGAAGGCGTGGACGTCCGCGCTCCGCCGTTTCCTCCCGGACGGGATGGCGACGAACATCGTCTGGTCTGCGAACCACCGCACGCTGCGATGGGTCCTGGAGATGAGGACCGCGCCCGGCGCCGAGGCCGAGATGCGATACGTCTTCGACTTGGTCGGACGGATTCTGAAGCGTGACTACCCCACGCTCTACGGCGACTTCGAGACCCGGCCGCACGAGGACGGGGTCGGCGCGCAGTGGGTCCCGCGAATCCGCTCCAAGGTGTAGCCGCGGCCTAGACCCGTGTCGCCACGCGTTCGACGATGACTGCGAAGTCCGTCGCGGGGAACTCCGGAGGCGAACCGAGGGTCGTCCGGATGTCGATGCTCGCGACCGTTGCCACGAGACCGTTCAGCACCGCGGCCCGGGCGCTGAGGGCTTGCAGGGTCTTCGAGGCCCTCTTGTCGAACGCCGTCCCGTAATGGCGGGCCGCGACGACGGTCCGCTTCCACTCCCCCGCGCGGTCAATGCCTTTCGACTGGAGGAAGTCCGCGAGCTTGCCCATGTACGTCTCGAAGTCGACCTTGCCGCCCTCCCACTCTTGGACGAACTCGAAGCATCCCGCGCCCGCGCATACGCCGATCGTGACGCTCGAGATCGTCTCCGCCACGTGCCGTCCGGTCCGCGAGTAGTCCCGCCGGTGCAGCGCTTCCGCCGCGGCCGTGAGTCCGTACACGTGCCGCAGGAGTTCGAACAGGGACTCGCCCGCCCCCGGCTCGCCCCACCTCTTCACGAGGGCTTCGGCGTTCCGGCGGAGCTTCCCGCCCGCATGGAGGAAGGTGTCGAGGTCCCTCGCGTCCCTCAGAAGGTCGCCGGCGAGCTTCGCGCGGTTTCCCGAGGCGTCGTGCCACAGGGCGTCGTGGAGCCGGTCCACGTCCCGGCTCATTCGCCTCTCGAGCGACGTGAAGGCAGGCACCGTCCACCGTCCGCGGGCCGCCATCGCGCGGGCCGCGCAAAAAGCTTCCCGTGCCCGGCTCACTCGACGGTCTGGAACCGGGAGAGATGGGGCGGGGACTGGAGGAGCGACAGGAGGCTGAAGAACGACCCGGAGGCGTTCGGGTTCATGCGGAGGGTCGCCTCCATCCGATCGAGGTCCGCCTCCGCGTCCCACTCGCTGTACACGAGGACGGCCGTTCCGTGGATCGGGGTCGCGACGTACGCCCGGCGGCACCCTGCGGCCTTCGCGATGAACGCGGCGTGCTCCCGGATCGCGGGCAGTCCCCTCTCCTCCGCGCCCGGCTTGAGCGCAAACTGTTCGAGGCGGACGAACACGGTGCCCGCAACCCGCCCGGGGTCTTAGCCCCTCGCACCCGGGTCAGCAGATTTAAGTACGCCCGCCCGCTGAAACCGGCGATGTTCGGGCGCGAGAAAATCGGCGAGGAGAAACGGTACTGCCCGAAGTGCGGGACGGAGATGCAGTTCTTCGTCCAACATTCTCACGGGAACTACCCGATTCTCGATTACGTGTGCCCGAAGTGCGACCTTGGCGGGGAGGAGGCGGTCCCCGAGTGGTGGAGCTCGAGCGGGAAGACGGAGAAGGATGGTTGAGCCCGGCGAGTCCCCGGAGAAGGTGATCCGGGTGTACCGAGTGAGCGGGTACGTCGAGGGTCCCTGCGAGAACTGCCATCAGGAGCAGCGCGCCCTCCTGATGTTCGAGGACTACAGGATGGGCTACGAGTGCCTGTCGTGCGGCCACTCGGAGCGGGTGGACCGGGTCGACTGGATCGAGGGCGACAAGCTCCCGCCGGACTGGGGCCTCGGCTGAGGCGTCACAGGATCCCGCACCGCAGGCAGACCCCCTGGCCCCAGCATCGATCGCACTTCCTCTTGAGCCCCAGGAGGGTCCGCGTCCCCCGTCCCGCGCAGTGCGGGCAGAACCCCGTGTCGCTGCACTCCTCGCACGCCCTTTCGACCTTCCGGATCACGAGCTTCACCTGACGGTTCTCCGGGCGGGCCTCCGCGACCCTACGGAGCAGCGCCAGGGCCTCCTCCCGCCGCGCCGCACGGTCGAAGCGGTGGAGCGTGGACGCCTTCATCGTGAGCGCCTTCTCGTTCCCCGGCTCCACCGCGAGGACCTTGTCGAACGATGCGAGCGCCTTCTCGAACGCGTCCCGCACGCGCTCGCTGTCGTGGAACTCCTGCTCCACCGGGATGTGCCGCTCGACGATGTCCTGCCGCCTCAGGTCCCGGGCGAGCGCCGCGAGCTTCACGCCGCGGGCGAGGTTCAGGCCCGTGTACAGCTCGCGGATCGGCCCGTCTCCCGGCTCGAGGCGGTACGCCTCCTCCGCCGCGGCGAGCGCCTCGTCGAAGCGGCCCGCGTCGACCGCCTTGCGCGCCCGCTCGTACGCCTCCGCTCCCGCGCCCACGGCTCTCCCGAGGCCTCGAAAGCGGGGCGGGCCTTAAGGGTGCCCCACCGGGACGAACGCTTATCCCGCGGGCCACGTTCGCGCGAACCGATGCGGGACGCGTCCGCCTTCGACGCCGCGGAGTTCCTGGGCCTGGCCCGCCGGGCGAGGCGGGACCCGTACCGCCTCGGCCTGTTCGCCCGCCACCTCGAGCCGGACGAGGCGCCGAGGGCGGTCCTCCCGGTCGCGGGGGGCACGCTCGTGATCACGGACCGCCGCCTCTTGCGCCTCACGAGCCACCTCGAGGTCGACGGCGCGTGGAACGTGCGGGAGTTCGCGGGCTACACGGTGGTAGACGAGGTCCCGCTCGAGGCGGTCCTCGCCGCGAGGCGGGAGGTCGCGACGGCCCCGAAGGAGGTCCGCGACGCCCTCGTCGTGTCGACGCGGGAGGGCCCCAAGGAGTTCCTCCTCTCGCAGGGTCCGGAGAAGGTCGTGGCGGACGAGGACGCGGAGCGGGCGCTCGCGCTGATCACGCGAAGTACGCGGTCCCGCGGTCCACCCGCTTGAGCATCTCCTTCGCGGGCTCGTACGCGGGGTTCACCTTGAGCGCCTCCTCGAAGTGCCTCCGCGCGAGCTGCTCGCGCCCCGTCAACAGGTACGCCCGCCCCAGGTTCGTGTGCGCGTAGAAGTAGCAGCAGTACCGCTCCGCCTCGAGGGCCTTCTGGAGCCACGGGACCGCCTCGTCCGGGCGCTGGAGGTCGATCAGGTACGCGCCGATGTCGTTGTACGGATTGCCGAAGGTCGGGTCCACTGCGATCGCGCGTCGGCACTCCGCGATCGCGCGGTCCACGTCACCCTCGAAGCTGTGGACCCAGCCCAGGAACGTGTGCCCCTCCGCGGTCGGGAACAGGCGGAGGGAGCGCTCGTACAGGTCCGCGGCGTCCTCGAGGTCCCCGAGGCTCTGGAGGATGTACGCGACGTGGAACGCCCCGCGCGCGGCCCACTGCACGGGGGAGAGCGCGTGGCGCCCCGGGTCGAGGGGCCCGCCCGCGAACGTCTCCTCCACCGCCTCCCGGAAGTGCGCGTCGTGGTGGCCCACGGTGCGGCCCTGCCACGCGTGGGAGGCGAGTTCGTCCCGGAGCAGGATCCGCGCCCACAGTCCGGCCGCTTGCGGGTCCGCCCCGGAACCCGCGGGCATCTCCGTGACGGAGAGCTCCAGATCCTCCCCGCCGCTCCGGATCCGCTTCCGGAACTCGGGGCCGTCCGGGGACCGAGCGAGGGAGACGGCGAACCCCAGGTCCGAGAGGCGCGGCCCGACGTCCCGGGCGGGGCGCTGCCCGGGGTCCAGGACCAGGACCCGGTCGAAGGGCCCGCCCTCGAGGTCGTCCGCGACCCCGACCCGGTCCGCGAGCCCCTGGGTCCGCAGGTGCTCCCGGGTGGCCTCCCGCAGGCCCGGGTCCGCCTCCGCGACGGAGACGCGCCCATTCGGCACGGCGTGGGCCACCAGAGCTGCGGCGTATCCGCCCGCCGCGCCGACGATGCCCACGCACAGGGCGGGCGTGAGCTCCAAGAGCTGGAGGAGGGCCGCGAGGACCGGCGGGGAGGGGAGAAGGACCCCACAGGACGCGACGTCGAACGGGATCGGGGCGTTCGCGTACGCGAGGGGCCGGAGCTCCGGAGGGAGGAAGCTCTCCAGGTCCACGGAGGCGAGCGCGTTCCGGACGGCGAGGTCCCGGAGGATATGCCGTTCCTCTAGAGTGCCGAGGAGCCTCTCCCGCGGGTGCACGAGACTCTCCGAAGACGGAGCGGGTTAAGCCGTTTCGTTTATTCACAGGCCGAAGCCCCGCGCGTACAGGTCCCGGGCCCTCGCGATTTCATCCCGCGTGAGGGCGGGCGCCTCGGAGGCCGCCAGGTTCTCCTCCGCGTGGGCGGGCGTCTTGCACCCCGGGATGGCCGTTGAGACCTCGGGGAAGGCCAGGACGAACCGGAGGGCCGCCTGCGCGGGCATGCGCCCGTTCGTCGCGAGGGCCGTGGCGAGGGTGCGGGCGGCGAGGGACCGGCCCGCGACCATACCGGCGGGCCAGTGCTCTCGGATGTCGCCCGGCGGGAACTTCGCGGTCGGCGCGATCTTCCCCGCCAGGAAACCGTTCCCCAGCGGTTCGCGAGCGATGATCCCGACGCCCGCCCGGTGGGCGGCGTCGAAGAGCTCGTCGATCCATTCCTGTCGGAAGAGGCTGAACGGGACCTGCAGCGCCTCCGGCTTCCCCGCCTCGATGCACAGATGCCCCTCGAACGGCTCGTGGATCGAGACGCCGTAGTGCAGGATCTTGTTCTCCGCCTTCAGCGCCTCGAGGGCCTCGTACGTCCCCGGGTCCGCCATCATCTCGGCGGGTGGGTTGTGGAGCTGGTACAGGTCGACGCGGTCTGTGCGGAGGCGCGTCAGAGAGCGTTCGAGGGCGAACGCGAGGTATCCCGGATCGAAGTTCAGCCGGACCCCGCCGTGGTAGAAGTCCCCGCCGACCTTCGTTGCGATGTAGACGTCGTCGCGGTGGCCCGCCAAGGCCTCGCCGAGGACCTCCTCGCTGTGGCCCCACCCGTAGACGTCCGCGGTATCGAAGAAGTTGCACCCGAGCTCGACGGCGCGCCTAACCGCCGCGACGGAAGTGGGATCGTCCGTCGGGCCGTACGAGTTGCCGTGGGCGTTCCCGCCCACCGCCCAGCCCCCGAAGCCGACCTCGGAGACCTTGAGCCCGGTCCGTCCGAGGACGCGGTACTTCATGCCGTTCCGAAGGGAGGTCGGGCTAAGAACCTTCGCGGATCCGCCGCGGGAGTCTGCGTCCCGGACGGAGAACCGACCGCAATCCCGATATCCCCGGCCGCGCTCCCCACATCCGTGCTCGACGGGAAGACCACCCGCCTCCGGAAGCTCGAGAAGACGGACCTGCCGCTCGCCCACCGATGGGTGAACGACCGGGACGTCGTTGGCTGGGCCCGCTTCAGCCCCGAGCACATGACGAGCCTCACGGAGCTCGAGAAGGAGTTCGAGAAGGAGCTCGCGGGGGAGGACACCGAGCGGATCACGTACATCGTCGAGGAGAAGTCCACCGGCCGTCCGATCGGCTGGTGCGTCCTCCGGACCTGGGACCGGAAGCACGTCGGTGCGAACGTCGGGATCAGCATCGGGGAGAAGGACCTCTGGGGGAAGGGCTACGGGACGGACGCGATGCGCGTCCTCCTCGCGATCGCGTTCGACCACATGGGGTGGCACCGCGCCGAGCTATGGACCCTCGCGGAGAACGAGCGGGCGATCAAGTCCTTCGAGAAGTGCGGGTTCCGGCGGGAGGGCGTGGCGAGCGAGGCGGCGTACTACGACGGTCGCTACCACGACGTTGTGTACATGGGGCTCCTGAAGCAGGAGTGGGACGCTCGGAAGGCGGCCTGACCCCGGCTACGAACGCGTACCGTGGGTCTTCTCCGCGATGACTTCGTGGACCTCGAGCACGTTCGGTCCGGCGAACGCTTCCTTCGGCGGCGTGTCCGCGTGGGCCTCCTTGAACGCCTTGCTCTCCGTCCAGTGCTCGAAGTCCTCCATGGACCGCCAGTGCGTCGTCACGACGTAGTACCCGCCCTTGACGGGTCGAAGGACCTCTGTACGGATGAATCCGGGGAGTTCTGCGACGGCCCATTTCCTTTCCCGCCATCGGCGCTCGAATTCCTCTTCCCAGCCTTTGGCGACCGGAATCCGGTTCGCGACGACGACAACCATGCCCCGGGAGATCGCGCCGTCACCGCAATACACTTTCCGTCCGAGCGCCGCCAGGAAGTTCGCTTCCGCCAACTGGGTGCCCCCCGCGAAGGAGGCCCCTCCAAATCCGGAGAGGACCCTCTATCCTTACGACGCGCGTCGGGGAACTGCGAATGGCGGGCGTCCCGCAGGTTCAGCGTCCTACGACACGGAGGAGGACATGTTCCGCGGGGAATCCATCCGCCGTGGCCCCCTTGAAGGCCGTCATGAAGAGACCGGTCTGTGTCACCTGAACGCGACCGGGTGTTCCGTCGGGAACCCCGAAGGCGGCTCGGAAGGTGCCGCTTCCCGCCGCGGCAATCGAAATCGAGCGGACCTCCTGTCCCGAGAGGGGCTCGAACAAGAGCTGCACCAAGTCGGGCAGCGGATCCCCGACCCCGGTGTTCGTGAACACCAGACGGAACGTGGATCGGCTCAACGCAGCCTCCGCCCCCCCGACCACCTGGGGGATGGCGTATCCGAAGTACAGGGTCCCCGTGGAGAGTTGGCGGGCCACCACAAACGCGTTCGTCGTCTCGAGCACGACCGTGACCTCGGCCCGGCCGTCGGGCAAGGGCCGCTCCGTAACCTGCCCGCCGAAGCTCGTCCCGAGGGAAGCTCCTCCCAGGGACTGAATCAGGTTGTTGCGCTCGCCCGCGTAGTCGACGACCGCCAGAAGATCCCTCGCCGGATCCGTCCAGAAGATTGTGAATAGCTGAGCGTTCACAAAGTCCCCGACCGGCCTCGTCGTCGTAGGCCCCGCCATCGACGTCGGCACCGCCACCAGACCGAGGAGCATGACGACCGCGCTCACCAAGCCTATAATCCTCCAATTCGATGCTCCCTTCATGCCTCTCACCTTGGCTCCCCCCACCCCCGACTTAGAAGGCCGCCGCGCTGGGAACCGAAGACGCAATCAAATCCTGCTACATAAGGCTAGTGTGAAAATGTAGCATGGCGAGGGTCCTCAAGGTCCCCTCGGTGGGCGGGAGGCTGGCGGTCCGCGTCGCCCCGCTCAAGAACGAACAGAAGAAGCCAGATGGCCGCCGTAAGCCCCATTCTGTGCTACTTACGTTCGGAATCGCCGTTCCCCACCAAGCCTGCGCCGTGAGGGGCGGGCACCTTTCCTTTATGACCCCCTGTGACTCTCTCGGGGGCGGGCGATTCTTTGCCAGCGACTGATGAAGGCCAAGAAACGGAGGAGACCGAATCCGTCCAGCTCCTCCCCGAGAAGCCCCATCGACCTATACGGTGACAGGTGAGCCATGGGCGCATGCGCTGAGTGCGGAGCGGAAACACAGTTCGAATGGGTCCGGCCGAATGTATCGATGCAGAAGATTGAACAGGTCGGACCCAAGGACCTCATCTGTCTGCGCTGTTACACGCGCCTCTACTGGTCGTAGGGCGCTGACGAGCCGGATGGACATCACATCGTGGCGTGAGGGGTATCGCCTCCGCAAAGGAGATTCCCGTGAACGCCCGCACGGTCACCGAGGACGAACGGCGCAGAATCCGCGAGGTCGCCTCCCGCGACCTCCGGGATCTGTGCCTGTTGTTCTTTGTGCGGGAGACGGGATGGCGGCCCAACGATCCAGAGCCCAGGGTACGTAAGCCCGCCTCGGACCCTGGCCCGTATGGAGAGAAACCGCTGTAAGACGCCAGGTGGCCGCCGTAAGCCCCTTCTGTTCTGACGGCATTGGACTGAGCGTCCGACCTGGCGCGAGTTCGCGCCGACTTGGACTTGCTCCGGCGGGGATAACGTGAAGTAAAGCCTTATTAGCAGGAATTGTGCTAGCTAAGCTCCATGGTCCAGGCCCTCGTGAAGCTCTCCGAAGATGCGAACCGGGTGCTAAGTATCGTCAAGGCCAAGCATGGCTTGCGGACGAAGTCGGAAGCGATCGAACTCGTCACCCGAGCCTACGCGGAAGAGCTGCTGGAACCGGAACTCCGCCCCGAGTACGTCGAGAAACTCGAGAGGATCGAAGGGGAACGTGCGATCCGCGTCCGCGGCTTCGCGAAGCGGTACGGCCTCCGGTAGGACATGTACTCCCTCGAGGTCAAGGAGGGCGTGGACCGAACGTTCGCTCGCATGGCGAGGAAGGATCGAGCGCGGCTGGAGGCGGTGGCGAAGAAGGTCGCCGAAATCCTTGAGGACTCCCACCGGTTCAAGCCGCTGCGGGCCCCCATGCAGAACAAGCGACGCGTCCACGTCGGCCCCTTCGTCCTCGTGTACGAGGTCGACGAGGAGCGGAAAGTCGCCGTCCTACTGGACTTCGAGCACCATGACACGGTGTATCGTCGCTGACTCCCTGCGGGGGCATCGCGTCCCCACCTAGTCGTCCGGCGGCGGAAGTGGCCTTCCAACAGGCATTGCCGCCACGGGTTCGGTGGGAGGCGGAGGGGTCCTCGCACCCGTTTCGGTCGCGATCCCCGGCGCCTCGTGCAGCGGCATCCACTCTCACCCGGGGAAGCGGTCCGGCATCGGCCATCGCCGGCTCGCGCCAGGGGTGTCGCGCAGGAAGCATACAAATACCCCGGACTCGGTGGCGCCCGAGGAGGTCGAATGGCCTGAAACGCCGCGCTGCGCTGCTTCTCTTCGCGGTGACGGTCGTCGGCATCCTGGTCCTTGCCGTCGCCGTGAACCTCCCGAACCTGGTGTCTCGCACCTCCAATCCGCCGCCTCCACCGCCGCCGGCCGCCCCCCAGTGCAAGGCCTCCCAGGGCCTCTGCATCGAGCGCACGGTGACCCGGGTGATCGACGGGGACACTCTCGACGTCGAAGGTAGTCTCCGAATCCGACTCGTGCTCGTCGACGCTCCTGAACCGAGCCAGGCCGGAGGGTCGGAGGCACAGGGCGTTCTGACGTCCCTTTGTCTTGGGAAGCTGGCCCTCATCGACGAGGACGACTTCCAGATTGGCGCGGATCCGTACGGCCGGGTGCTCGCGGTCGTCCATTGCGGCGGCGCCAACGCGAACGCAGCCATGATCTCTTCCGGCCTTGCGGATACCTATTACGAATTCTGCTCCGCGAGCGAGTTCGGGAACGAGGCATGGACGGGGTGCTCATCCCCTCCGCCCCCGCCATCCGGGGATTGCGACGCCGCCTATCCCGACGTGTGTATACCCCCTCCACCGCCGGACCTTGATTGCATCGACGTCCCCCACCGGAACTTTCGGGTCCTCCCTCCCGACCCCCATCGCTTTGATTCTGACCGTGATGGCGTCGGGTGCGAAGGCTGATGCGAATCCTGACACCAAGGGGAACGTCTGGACATAAGAAGCCAGGTGGCCGCCGTAAGCCCCCTTCTGTTCTGACGGCATTGGACTGAGCGTCCGACCTGGCGCGAGTTCGCGCCGACTTGGACTTGCTCCGGCGGGGA
>Ga0209751_10000996_pt1 | contig 29656 bp, 35 predicted proteins | sample RifCSP13_1_FD_184019 | JGI IMG/M metagenome (GOLD analysis project Ga0209751, IMG submission 184019) | Soil microbial communities from Rifle, Colorado - Rifle CSP2_sed 13_1 (SPAdes) (version 2) | ecosystem: Environmental > Terrestrial > Deep subsurface > Rock core/Sediment | place: Rifle...
CCACCCAAGAAGGTGAGCTTCGCCTTCGATGAGATCGAAGTTCGTGGACGGTTAGTGTTGGCGACGACCGTTGCCATTTGAAAGATGCCCGTCTTCCAGCCAAAGAACGCGGTCGGCAATGCGTTCGAATTCCGGATTGTGCGTCACGATGATCATGGATCGGCCCTGCTCTCGGCCCATGCCATGGCAAAACAGTTCCATTACTTCTTCACCGGTCTTGCTGTCCAGGTTACCGGTGGGCTCGTCAGCAAGGACCAGTTGAGGATCATTGGCCAGGGCGCGCGCGATGGCTACGCGTTGTTTCTCGCCCCCAGAAAGGTCCGCTGGCAGGTGGTGCTTGCGGTTGCCCAGCCCCAATTTGTCCAGGATATCTGTGGCGCGCTGAGAGGCAGCTTTTCCGCGTTTGCCTGCCATGTTCATCACGATCTCGACATTTTCGCGGGCGTTCAGAGCGCTGAGCAGGTTATAAGCCTGGAAGATAAATCCGAGCGTATGCAGGCGCAGGTCCGCTATTTGGCTCTCGCTCTTTCCGTTGATCGCCTCTCCGTCGATCAATAACCTTCCCTCAGTTGGTTTAAGCAGCAACCCGGCCATGCTGAGCAAAGTAGTCTTTCCGCTGCCGGATGGTCCCATGATCAAGACGATTTCACCCGGTTCGATTTTCATAGAGGCGTGATCCACAGCGTTGACCGCCACATGACCCTTTCCATAAGTTTTCGAAACCGATTCCATTTCAAAAATTGCGCTCATGCTTGCTCCTAAACTCAGGCCTTGAATGCGATTGCTGGATCCAGGTTTGCAATACGGCTGGCCGGCAGCAGCGCAGCCAATCCCGTGACAACGGCCATAATGGGAACTTGATTCAACACATAAGCCGGATCGATCAGGATCAGCATGTCTGGCGAGACTTTTGTGATTAACGTCGCAACCCCATAGGCCACACCAACACCAAGCAAGATACCAAGCGCCGCGCTGATCAGGGCCTGGCCTAGGACCACAATCGCCAGCCGGGCATTGTTGGCTCCCAACGCCTTCAACATCCCATATTCACGTGCCCGCTCCAGTGTGGCGGTGTAAATGGTCAAACCGATCACCAAAAGGCCCACGATGTAGGCAATGATGTTCATGGCGCGGATGATGTCGACTCCCATTTGGCGGATCAGTTCCTTGTCGCTGGCGGCGAATTCGGCTTGTTGCATGACATTCAGATCGGGGAGCTCGGATTGCATGCGCGCCGCCAACCCATCCACATCGAACCCAACCTCCGGTCTGACTAGCGCGAAGCTGGCAGCATCCGGCTGCACAGCCATCCATTCGGAAAGAGTCTGCTTATTGACAAAGGCCAGGCTGCTGCCAATGCCAAAATTGCCGCGGCTCAAACCAATGATTTCATGATCCTGATCGTACAGGCTCAGGTTGTCCCCAAGTTCAACCCCCAAGCGCTTTGCCAGTTCGGCATCGATGACGATCTCATCCCGCTCCGGATTCTGCCTCCCTTCGACCAACTTCCAGGGTCCCCCAATTTCCGCTTGGGGATCCACACCGATGATGTAACCCAGGATCGAATCTTCGCCTGATTCGAGATTTCCGCCGCTGTATAAAACTCCCGTAATATCCTTGACCCCTACGATTTGTTCGGCTTCCGTAATTAACTCGGGCGCAATGTACGATGAGGACATGTGCATGTTCGACACGCCGGATTGCATCAGCCAAATGGGCGCCGGTTCATTCTTGATGTAGGCCACGGCAAATTCTTCGGAGCCGGCAAAGATGCCCGCGATGACCAGGATCAACACGAGAGCCAATGCGATACCTGTAACACTGATCGCCATACGGGTCGGTTCGTTCGTCAGATTGCGCCAGGCAAGTTTGAGCATCTCGTCAACCCTCAAGCCTTGAAAACATCCAGTACATCAATGCGGTCCAGCCGCCGGATTGGCAATATGGCGGCCAGCAGAGTCATGATCAATCCCAGGACGGCGATCTTCCATACACTATCAGGGAGAATAGTGACATTGAACTGCGGCCACTGAGCCATGATGAGAGCTGCAGACGAATAAGCCAGCGCTACGCCGATGATGAGGCCCAGGAAACTATTCAATAAACTTTCCTGGAGGACGACGACATTGAGCCGCAACGGCTTGGCTCCAACCGCCTTCAGCAATCCATACTCACGCAATCGATCCATGATCGAGGTATAGGAGGTCAAGGCCATGACCGCCACGCCGATGATCACTGCTACGAAAAGCAGCACATTGATCGGTCGATCCATCACTGCGGCGATGGCCCGGCGATCTGTATCGGCTATCTGATCCGGCTGGATCGCCTTCACGTTCGGGTATTGAGTTTCGATCGCCTCTTTTGCGGCGTCCAGGTTGGCCCCATCGTTCAAGCGCAGCAAATGGTAGCTAACTGAATCCACTAGCCCCAGCGCTTCCTGGGCGGCCGGGAGTGTGACAAATGCATACGGGGCCATCCACGAAGCGGTGCCTCTGGTCAGGCCTACAACTTCAAATTCGCGGCCTAGCACTTCAACCGTATCCCCGATCCTGATTCTCGAACGCTGGGCTAGCCAGGTATCTAGCAGGATTTCGTTATCCTGCTCCAAATATCCGCCCTCGCCCAGATTCCATGGATCCCCAAGCCCGGAATCGGGCTCATAACCAACCAGCACGATGGGCGACTTATCCTCATCGACGGTAAAGATGACTCCCGCGACAGCGATGTGCCCGGCTTCGCGGGCACCGGCGAGTTCCTCGAGTTCAGTGTGGATATCGCCGGGAAGCACGGAATTGGCGCTGACCACTCCCTCGTTGCCGCTTTGCGTGGCGACGAGATCGACGTCCAGATTGTCGACGTAGGCAGTCAGGGCGGAATACAAGCCTTCGCGAAATCCCATCAGCAAGAGGATCATGGCTAGCGAAGCGCCAATACTCGAAACGCTCAATACCAACTTCCCTTTTTGGAAAAAGGCATTGCGTCTTGCGATGGGTACTGTCATTTTTGGTTCGCCACCTGACTTGTTGAGGGCCTTCCCCCTTTCTAACGGGAAGGGTGTCTGCGAGCAGGGAAGGGTTATTTACTAAGCTACTTCTGTCAGCAACAGTGCAAAGTAGTTATGGTTGCTGGCTCGGCCTGCGTTGGCAACGGATGACATTAGTTCTTCCGGCTTGACTTTGAGCGGATCATAGGTGACTTTGGCCACGCCGCGTTCCAGCTCGACGTCAGCGCGCAACACACCATCCGGCTCGAGAAGTGCATTGTGCACGCGGCGCGCACAGTTCTCGCAGCCCATGCCACTGATCGCCAGCCATACAACGGATGCATTTTGCAGCGCTTCATTGTCTACCTTCTTTTTGACTTCATCGACATGGCAATTCGCTTCATGCTTCATCTCAACACCTCTTTTCATTTATAGGGAAGCATAGTTCAACGAAACCAGCCCTCCATCGGCGATGCGGCGCTCCGGTCATAGGCAGAACTGCCTACGGTCCAAAGGCCATTAGCGCGTTGGTAGTGCGCAGCCCGTTTTTCTATACTTGGGCAAATCCGTCCTCACCATGTTCAATTTCACACCCATACTGACCCTGGCTCAAAGTCATGAGGGCGCCCTCTTGGATGTAACTTCGCGTTTGCGATCCGACAGGTTGAAGGTGGTTCGTTCCTTTGACCTCCAATCGGCTTGTGCTACTTCTCCAGGTCAACTTTGTCCCCATCACCGCGAAGAAGCGTGTGACTGCCAACTGGTTGTCCTTCTGGTCTATGCTGACGATGGCGCGCCGGTCTCGCTCATCGCCCACAGCAACGATGGCCTTACTCAATTTGGTTTGGGAATTTTCCCCGACGAAAAACCGAATCCCGCCTTGGAATCTCGAATCACCAACGCGTTGATTGGGTATCCTAAACCGTACACAATCGTTAGGAACGTGGATGCCACAAAAAAATAGGCAGAGTGACCTTGCTTTTAGGGCTGACGTGGCCCTGGGGCATTTAGCCGCTGTCCGGGGTATGCTGGAAAACAAGGCGCCGATGGAGAAAATATTGCATCAAATTTGCGCGGTCCAGGCCGCCCTGGAAAAGATCAAAGCCAATATTCAGAGCCAGCTGCTTGAAGAAGGTATCTCGGCGATCCGGGCAAACCCTTGCGGCGAAGTTAATGAACAGCAAGTGGATAAGCTGATAAGCTTGTATACTACTTTTCACACTAAACGATGATGATATAAAATGGAGGCCAGAATGGCAACAGATCCAGTTTGTGGAATGCAGGTAGACGAGAAAAGCCCGGGAGCCACTGCTACCTACAAAGGGCAAACCATCTATTTTTGTTCTGCGGGATGCAAAGCGGATTTTGAAAAAGATCCTGAAAAATATATGCAGAGCCATCAAGGTGGGGAGAGCGCGCACCATTAAGGTTTTTGGTTAGGGATGGGGTGATATGCTCCCGCTTCCGAGCGGAATTGGGCAAGATTCCCACCCCTCACCCCTTCTTCTAATAGAATCTCACTGTGGCTAAAGCCAAAGAAACGATTCGGGTCTTGTTAGCGGATGACCACGCTGTGGTGCGCGCGGGTATCCGGCAGTTTCTGGAGCAAGAAAAAGACATAGAGGTCGTAGCCGAAGCCGGCGACGGTGAGGAAGCCCGGAAGTTAATTGAGAAGCACAAACCTGACGTGGCTGTGCTCGACATTCAAATGCCAATGGCGAGCGGCATCGACGTCACCCGCTGGGTGCGGTCTGAAATCCCGAGCATCGGGATTCTGATCCTAACTGCATATGACGACGATCCATATGTGTTAGCCGTCCTCCAGGCCGGCGCAAACGGCTACGTGTTGAAAACTGCTTCCCCTGCCGACGTGATCCAAGCCGTCAAAGATGTTCACGACGGCAAATCGGTCATGGATGCCGCTATTACTAAAAAACTATTTGCCCAGATCAAATCGCCGCGCGAAAAGGAATTCCTAGAAGAACTAACCGAACGCGAAATGGACGTGTTGCGGTTGGTTGCCAAAGGTTTCACGAACAAAGCGATCGGCGTTCAGTTGAGTATTAGCGACCGCACCGTGCAAGGGCACCTGGCGCACATCTTCGGCAAGCTGCAGGCCGCCAGTCGCACCGAAGCGGTGATGCGCGCCGTCTCCCTGGGCTGGCTGCCGCCGGACATAGGTCAACTGAAGCAAGACTAAAACATGCGAGTTTTAAGATTGCAAGAGCCCCGCGAGTTTGCGGGGCTCTTTTGTGCAACATGTGGTGGCAACAGAGTACGCTGAATCGTCAAAAACCAAATATGTCGCCATATTTACGAACTATGAATTTGCCCAATAGATAGCCCAGGAATATGCCCGCTGCCCCTGCGACCCAATGCAAGGGATGTGGCCTGCTCGCCAATCCGATTTCACCAGAGAAATAGCCGATGAGACCTAACACAAAGGCAGTGATATAAACCGTAATGGGCGTCAACGCCTTTTCGGGCTTTCGAGCGCTTCGTCCTTTCATTCATGCCGTCCTTCTTTGAGGCGCGCTGCCCAGTCGCTATTGGGTTACCACCATGGTGCCATACATGCCTTGCTCGTAATGGATCCCTTCTTGTTCAAAGCATCCGAACTCCCACTCACCCAGCATTTCTTCGGTCACTGTAAAGGACATAGTTCCTATTTGGTTGCCCATTCCCGGCAAGCTGACCATAAACCCACCGTGTTCCTCCGTGCCTGTCATTCCCATTTCTTCATCCCCCATATCCATGCCTTCTTCCATCCCATCTCCAAAGGTAACCGTGGGTTCCATGCCGGCCATCATGAACATATCAGTTTCGTAGCCGTTTGGTTGGCCGGCATCGCCCATCATCATATTTCGTCCAAACATGATCTCATGCTCCAAGGCTCCTTCATTCACTAGATTCAGCGTCACCTGCTGACCCACCTTTGCCTCGATGATATTGGGCTCGAAGGCAAACTCGCTCATGCGGATCGTCATTTCCAGCGGCTCCGGTGCAGCCGGCCCGCACGCCGCTAAAACTACCCCGGACAATATGAAAGCAGCGACAAAGATTCCTTTTTTCATTATGCTTGACTCCTATCTTCTTTAATTGGGCGGATTGAAGCTAACGATCAATCTTATTCATTCCCGGGATGCACTTCTATAGGCGAAATGGCTTATCCATCAATACGCCATTTTGCCTACGTCATTAATTGCGCGCTCACCAGCTCTGCGGGGGTTGTTCCGAGCAAGCCGCTCTTTGTGGCGACGAAGGAAGGTGGGATGAAGGGTCGTTTAGAGTATCATCTCCCCGACTGTGCGCATGAAAAAACAATCGAAAACGAATTCTGCAAAGGTTGATTTCCGATGGCGCGGCCTTACTACCCAGCTGTTCTTGCTGCTTGTCCTCCCGTTAACTGCCATCGCTTTAATCGTGATCTTCGCCAGCCTTCGCCTGCACCAAGACGCCATGCGAGCGCTGGTCGGCGAGCGAGACCAGTTGGCGGCTGGGGCTACCGCCAGCGCTTTAGGCGCCGAGTTCATCCATCGGGCAACCAGTCTTCAAGGTTTTGCTTTCCGTATTGCCGAAAGCAGCCAGCCGGCGTCTGTTTTGGCTAATTCTGGATACTTATTGAATGATTTCGATTCGGGTTTGGCGGTTATCAGTTCGGATGGTGACTTATTGGTTGCCAGTTTTTCGTTGTTTCCCTGGGCAGAACTACTTCAACGGCAGAGCCCACTTGATTTTTCGTCCGTATCAAGTTCGGCCGGGGAACCGATATTCTTTCCATTAGCCGACTTCCCGGAACCTGGCGATTTTCATGTCATCGCAGTAACGGCAGCGGACAGCCAATCGCCTTTGGTGGCCGGGGCCTTTTCCATCTCCTTTGCCGAAAGCATTATCGCCCAGGCATTTCCTTCCCGCGTACAGACAGGCATTTCGCTAGTTGACACGGCGCATCAGACTGTTTACCAAACTGGTGCAACGGATTTGACCATGGACGCTTTTCAGCGCGGGATCGCTTCCGCCTTGGCTGGGGACACCGGAGCCGAAAACGCAACCTGGCAAGATCAGGAATATGTGATCGCTTACGCGCCGGTTGCCCCGATGGGATGGGCGCTGATCATACAGGAATCCTGGGAATCAATCGAATCCCCCATCTTGCGAACGACGCAAACCGCTCCTCTATTTCTCGTTCCCATTATTCTCTTTGCCCTCCTGGCTTTGTGGTTCGAAGCCCGCCAAATCGTTCGCCCCCTGCAATCTCTTCGCGAGAAGGCCGCCACCTTGTCTTGGGGTGAATTCAATCGCATCAAAGATCCAGTCGGCGGCATTGAAGAGATCCGACGATTGCAAAATGAATTGGTGCACATGTCCATTAAGGTGCAGCGTGCGCAACGCGGTTTGCGGGGTTATATCGGCGCCATTGTCGCAGGGCAGGAAGAGGAAAGGCTGCGCCTCTCCAACCAATTACACGACGAGACGATCCAATCGTTGATCGTACTAAATCAGCGCGTCCAGCTTGCCTTGCTCTCAACCCGTGAACGTAAAGCAATTGAAGAACTGAAGTATCTGCACACTAAGATCGAAGAAACCATAAGGGACTTGCGGAACACCATACGCGGCCTGCGACCGCCTTACTTGGAAGATTTGGGCCTGGCCGCTTCGTTGGATACCTTATGTCGCGATAGCGCTTCGGCGTTCAAGGTCCCCGTGGAATTTACTCTTTCTGGCAGGGAACGCCGATTGAAATCCGAGGTGGAATTGGCTTTATACCGCATAACACAGGAGGCATTGAACAACATCAATCGTCATGCCAAGGCAACGCGCGCCTCTGTTGAGTTAATATTCGAGCCGGAAAAGATCAGCCTGATTATTCGCGACAATGGTCGGGGTTTCAAGGCCCCGGAAAGCCCGGCAGAATTTGCCCCGGCGGGGCATTATGGATTTCTTGGGATACATGAAAAGGCGGAACAGATCGGGGCGAACTTTGACGTCGACTCGGCGCCGCGTCATGGAACCGAGATCAAGGTTTCTCTACCTCTTTCGACGTCCGCAATGAAGAGAGCCGGTATAAAGTCAGCTGCTGGTAATAAGAACTCCTAAGCTGGAATGCCACTGGAAGCTGCCGACCCAAGCGCCGGAGCAGCAATAGTTTGCGGAGACCACAAAGCCAAATAGCTTATTCCGGGGATCGCGCCAAACTGCTCTACTCGATCTGCTTCCTTTAATCTAAACTTTTCACAACCCCTTCTATCAATCAGGAGAAGTCGATGGAATTAATCACCGATATTACTGCCCGGATCAAACAGATTCCACTGACAATCTGGTTGATCGGCGCAGGTCTGATCGTAGGTCTGATCGCGATTTTTGTCTTCCAGTACCCGGTTCGTTCCCTTGGCATTCTCGCATTTTATGGCCTGTTCATTGGCGGACATTTTTTGATGCATAGAGGGCATAGCAACCATGCTGCTCACAATGAGGGAGCGAAAGAACCTGGATCATCTGCAAACCAGACCTGGGATAACGCTGATCATAGCGAACACAGCGGTGGCTGCCACTGAGCGAAAGTTCTCACCCGTGGCGCCGTCTTATGATGTCATCATTGTTGTGGCAGGCCCGGGAGGCGCCACCGCGGCTTATTTCCTAGGCGAAGCCGGGAAGAAGGTGTTGGTCCTCGAAAAAGAGATTTTTCCGCGCTACAAGGCCTGCGGCGGCGGTCTATCAGCCGATCTATTGGCGAAAACATTCCCATTCTCGTTCGAGTCCATTATCGAAAACCAGATCAAGGAAATCGTGTACGCCTTTGGCGGCCGCATCTTTCGTGTCCCATTGAGAGGTCAAGCGGTGCGGACTGTAATGCGTGCGGACCTTGACGCTTATATTCTGGCCCATTCCCGGGCTGAGGTTCGCCAGGGAATCTCAGTTCGAAAAGTGACAGAAACACCCGATCGCCTGATCGTCCGGACTGTTGGCGGAGAAGTCTTCGAGGCGTCTTACCTCATTGGTGCCGATGGTGCAAATTCTGTAGTTGCACGCGATGCTGGCTTAAGACATGGGAAAAAGATGGCGGTGGCTTTGGAAGCGGAGCTCTCCGCGTCCAAGGCAGAATTGCATCAGTTTTCGTCTGCCTTATGGTTCCTTTTTGGGGATATTCGATTTGGTTACGCCTGGATCTTCCCGAAGAAAAATCATCTTTCATTGGGCATCGCCGCCCTTCGCCCGAATCGAGGTGAACTGCAGAAGAAATTGGCGCAGATTGCTGCGAACTTTGGATTTGCGCTAAAGGCTTCACAAATTAAAGGTCATCCTATTCCTATTTACACGCACAAGGAATCCATTTCAACAGCGCGGGTCCTTCTCGTTGGTGACGCCGCAGGCCTTGTCGATCCTTTTAGCGGGGAAGGGATCCGCTTCGCTATCAAGAGCGGGCAGCTGGCTGCACAGGCCTTGTTGGCGGATCAGCCCTCCAGCTACCCGGTCGGCGTCCACAAACAGATCGGGTTCAGTCTCCAGCTGGGCTTGGCTGTCGCATGGTTCTTCTACCGATTTCCCGGATTAAGCTTAGCCCTGGGAATACCCAGCCAGGTTGTTACTCAAGCGTTTATGGATATGCTGGGGGATCGAATTAGCTATTGGGGTTTCGCTTTTCGTATGATTGTTGGGTCTCCGCTCATCCTTATTAATAAAGCTCGGCAAATCCTGGCCTTTTGAGAGCTAATCTGCCTGCGCCCTCCAGCCGTTGAATCGAAAATGCATAAGCAATACTGCGGTATAGGCATGGGGCGGAAAGGCGCATTTGCTTTTCTCCCGAGACACTAGAATGGAGAAAGAAAGCATTCTGTAAAGGAGGCAGCCGTGCAAAAACTTCAATTCAACGTTTGGGCCGCGACTCTGGCCGCCAGCGCCGGAATCGTTTACTCGTTGTGCGTGATCTTCCAGCCCATCTTCCCGGCATGGGCCATGTACACCTCAGATCATTGGCCCGCCATGTTCCCGGGTTTCAGTTGGACTCTGGTGGGCGTGATCATCGGGCTGGTGGAAAGCATCATCTACGGCGCAGTCGCCGCAGTGATCTTCGTACCCACCTACAACTATTTTTCGGTACGCTTTGGCAGAAAAAAATCCTAATAGCTAGCGGGAATGGCAAAGGCGGTCAGATCTTTATTCCGCTTGTGCCCGGGATTTTTCCGGGGCGGGTGTACATAGTATAGTACCTGCGGTGGGGCATCTGATTAGGAAAAAACCACAAAGACGCAAAAAAGCACAAGGATATTTTATAAAAACAACTTTGTGGCCTATTGTGACTTTGTGGTTCCTGTTCATCCTTCCTTTCTATATCCGTATTAGAATCACTCAACGTTTCCATGAAAAAACTTGGCATTCTAACCGGCGGGGGTGATGCGCCGGGTCTCAATGCGGTCATCCGCGCCGCGGTCATCACTGCGCAGCACGAGTATGGTTGCGAAGTCCTCGGCATTCGCTCAGGCTTCGATGGATTCTTGCAACCGGATGGCCAGGTCCCGCTAACTATAGCCACCGTCGAGGATATTTTGCCAAAAGGCGGCACCATTCTCGGGGCTGCCAACCGAGGAAACCCATTCGCCCGCCGAGTCGTCCGAGATGGAAAAGAAGTCATCGCAGACGTATCCGATCAGATCGTGACCCGCATCCATGAATTGAGTCTCGACGCACTCATCGTCGTCGGCGGGGACGGTACTCTAGGCATCGCCCGTGATCTGTTCGATAAAGGCGTTCCCACCGTTGGCGTGCCCAAAACTATCGACAACGACGTGGGCGGCACGGAAGTCACCTTCGGCTTTGACACGGCGCTCAACGTCGCGGTCGATGCCATCGACAGACTGCGCACTACGGCAGAGGCGCACCAGCGCGTAATGCTGCTGGAACTCATGGGGCGAGATGCGGGCTTCATTTCCTTGCATGCGGGCCTCAGTGGTGGCGCCGATGTGATCTTGATTCCAGAGATTCCTTTCTCGCCGCAAGTGGTGGCAGTGAAGGTAAAGGAGCGCTTGAAGGCCGGGCAGCTCGATAGCATTGTCGTGGTTTCCGAGGGTGCCAAACCTGAAGGAGGTGCACAGGTTTATTCGCGACGCGGTGACGAGTTGCACGTGCCGCGCCTGGGCGGAATCAGTCACGACATCGGCGCATTCCTGGAAAGCGAGTGCCAGACCGAAACGCGCGTCACCATCCTCGGCCACATCCAACGCGGCGGCATTCCGACGGCGTTCGATCGCTGGCTGGCCACCGAGTTCGGCGCCGAATCCGTGCGCCTTGCCGCCAAAGCCGGTTTCGGCCACATGGTGGCGTATCAGTCCGGCGAGATCGTCGCTCTTGCTTTAGCGGATGCATTAAATAAGCCGAAGAGAGTTGACTTGGACGGCGACGCCGTTCGCACGGCGCGCGGCTTGGGGATTTGTTTAGGCGATAGGTAACGGAGAAGTTTTAAGGTTTAAGGTTGAGGAGAAGACAATGGTTACAGTTAATCGATTTGAGGATTTGGAGTGCTAGAAATCTGCTAGGGAATTGGTTCGAGCGATCTACGGATACGCAAGAATAGGCGAATTCTCGAAAGACTGTGGCTTAGAAATCAGAATTGCAGCGCGGCTGTGTCTGTTATGAGTAACATTGCAGAAGGTTTTGAATCACAAACACAAGGCACGTTCATAGATTTCCTAGGCCATGCAAAGCGATCTGCGGGTGAAGTACGGTCTCAACTCTACATAGCTTTGGACGTGAATTACTTACCTGAAGAGCAATTCCCCATCTGTATCGCAATGGTGGAAAGATGCTCTAAGCAAATATTCCGGCTAATTGGCTATCTCAAGTCAATCCCGAACTCCTACGTGTCCGAGAGGATGTTCAGAATGTCTGATTAACATCGAAAACCAACCTTAAACCTTCAACATTCAACTTTAAACTTCAAGAGCCACATCGTGGCTCTTGAGGGTGTGCGCGCTGCAACAGTCTTTATCGCGTTTCCGCGAGGAGGGCTGCCGCAGCGCATCTTTTGGAACTACTACTCATTGGCAACACCTCCTCTACGATGAGATAGCGAAAGGGAGGGGGATTGAACGAACAGAGTATGACATATCCGTATTCCCTTGTCAAATGAAAGCCTGCTAAACCTTGCGATGATTGGCCTTGAGATCATGCGAGTATGCAAGTCCACCCTTCTCTCCGCTCAGGGCAGGCTCTTCGCAAGGTTGTTCGCTACAGACCGCCTTGGAATGCTTTTCGGCGTTCGTCGTCGGAGCGGTCGAATTCCAGCATGTCACCGGTGGCGATGAAGACGGTGCGCTCGCAAATATTGGTGACTCGGTCTGCCAGCCGTTCCAGGTTGTGGCAGGCCCAAAGGAGATGGTTGATGGTCTCAATTTCCTTGGGATTAGCGATCATCTGCTGGAAGATTTCGCTTTGAATGGAGTTGAACAGCTCGTCTACCCGGTCGTCGTCCCTGGGGATGGAGCGAGCCAGTTCTACGTTGCCGGTCACGAAGGCTTCCAGGGAGCGGTGCAGCATGTCCACGCAAATTTCGGCCATGCGCAGCAGATCCGGCGAAACCTTGAGCCGACTTTCAGGTCCCATCATCAGGTTGATCCGACCGATGCCTTTGGCATAATCTCCCATCCGCTCTAGCTCGGTGATGATCTCCAGGATAGCAGTCAATATGCGCAGATCGCGAGCCATGGGCTGCTGCGTGGCGATCAGGGTGATGGTGCGTTCTTCAATTTCGAAGCGTTTGGCGTTGATTTTCTCGTCCCCGCCGTAAATCTCCTCGGAGGCTGCTAGGCTACGCTCGCGCAGGGCGCGCACGGCCCCCAGGGTGGCTTGTTCTACCATGCTGCCTAGCAAAAGGACTTCGTCGTTGAGCTCGTGTAGTTTGCGTTCCAGTGTCTCGCGGGTCATCAACTCCTCGAAATCTCATTATACGCTCGATGTTTGTATTACGCTTTGTCGGAGTGTTAAGTGTTCATTTACAGCGTTGCCCGAGTTAGTATCAAAAGTCTCATATTAACACCCCTGTTTAAAATTCACTTATCAACAGTATAATAAGATGGATTTCGCCAACTATGCCAACCGACAAGCACGCTAGCCTAGCCATGCAGCGCTACGCCGCCGAGGTATTCCGTATCCAGCAGGATGTGCCCAAGGTGTCCCTTTCACATCTGGCTGAACATGTGGAATCTTCGCCCCAGGCCATTGCCCGTATGGTCAAGCGCCTCACTGAGAGTGGGTTTGCCACCTACGAGCCATATCGCGGTGTACGCCTAACCGCCGACGGCGAGCGCATGGCCATGCCCGCTTTGCGCCGCCACCGTCTCGGGGAGGTCTTCCTTGTCAAGGTGATGGGCTACGATTGGGCTTCGGCCCACGAGCTAACCGACGTCTTCGAGCGTGGGATAAATGATGAACTCGAAGACCGCATGGATGAGTTAGCCGGTCACCCTACACATTGTCCGCATGGCGAGCCGATCCCGACCAAAGCGGGAGAGGTTACTTATCCAAAGGATGCGCCGCTGGTCGGCATGGAGCCAGGCAGGCGCTTGCGGCTAAGCCGCGTGCGCACACATGATTTGGATAAACTGCGCTACATTGCCAATCTCGGCCTAACCCCGGGCGTGGAGTTCACGCTCGTTAGCCGCGCTCCCTTCAACGGGCCGTTGCGATTGCAGTTCGAGCGCAATGATCAAGTGATCGGATACGAACTGGCCAGCAGTCTCTGGGCCGAAACCGTGAAAGCACAGAAGGGGATAAAAGGTTGAATCAGTTGCGGAGGCTTAAGGTTTTCTTGCAATGCCGGCAGGAATTAACCAGCCAACCTTCCTAGACCGCATTGCTGCTTCATCGCAGCGCACCCGCTGGGCAATTGCCACCCTCGCCCTGACAAAATAAGACCCATACGTGGGTCTTATTTTGTCAGGGAACCGCTGTATGCTATGGGGTCGGTGTTTCGAGACCCAACAGCGGAGTTGCCGTTACCGTTGGCGTCGGAGTCGGGATCCCGCCTCCTCCGCCTGCATTCGCGAAGAAAATAAAATATCCACCGATTGCGATTACGAGCAGGATCAGCACGATTAACAAAACGTTAGTGGTTCCTGACTTTTGGGTTGCCATGTTTCCTTGTGGTGATGTTTGCCATTTAGTACGGTGTAGAAGTCGCGAGGACGGGCGGGATGGTGGAGATCACGTTTCCGCCGCCTCCGCCGGCTGCGTTGGCAAAGAACACGAAATAAATCACTGCGGCAAGAGCGAGAAGTGCGACTATCAGGAAATAAGCCGGTGTTGCTGCTTTTCTTTGTACCTGCCATGCCTGCCTCCTAGAGTTGGTTTATTTTGTATGTCTGCTAACGAATAGCTATCCGTGACCGAAATGGCCAACTGACTATGATTATTAATCATTGGTGAGAATCCTCGGGTGTAAAATTGCGTTGTGCTGGGGTATACATCAAGAAGTGCATTCTTCCTCATTCCATTCTTCGCCTTCCTCGCCGCCTGTTCCGGCGCCGCCAGCGCGCTGCCGCACTCCCTTTACTACCTTAGTGGCTGGGACGCAGACGCCCAGGTCTGGCGTCTGGATCTCGAGACCCAATCCACACAGCAAGTAACCGGCGAAGAATTCGGTGTGCAGGATTTCTCCGTCTCGCCCGCCGATGGCTCGCTCGCCATCGTCACCGGCAACCGGCTCTATCTGCTTGACGCGGATGGCGGCGACCGCCGCCTTGTCGCCGATGGCAGCACCGTCGACCCCAACATAGAAGATTACATCTTCCGAGGGCTCGTGGGGAATCCGGTTTTTTCTCCAGATGGCTCGCTGCTGGCGTACGACTTTGACGGCATTCATCTCTATGACCTCAGGAATGGCGAGGATTGGCATGCTCTCACCAATCTCGGCAACCTGAATGATGAACCCTTCGTGTTTGCTAAAGAGGTGTACTCGCCGGGACCCTGGTCTCCCGATGGCAGTAAGCTGCTGATCGTCATGGGCTACTACGAGGGGAGCGCGTTGGCCGTGATGGATCCCGACGCAGCGCAGCCGTTCACGCGCCTGCGTTCCGAAGGACCTGTATGCTGCACGTTCTCCTGGTCAGCGGATAGCCAGTCAGTGCTGGTGGCGAATCCGAATTACACCGGCGATGTACCTGGCCTTTGGAGTTTCGATGCCCATACCGGGGAGGAAACCGTGCTGATCCCCGGTATCGCTGAAGATGGCTCAATAAATTTTGTCGGCTGGCCATTTAAGCGCCAAGACGGTTCTCTGTATTACTTCCACGAAAACGTTGAACGATTTTCCCCCGATGAAGGCATTCACTTATCCATGGCGCGCAGCGCCGCAGATGGCGGCGGCCGCACTCAGCTGCGTTCAGAAATATTCTCTATCCGCGAAGCCCTGTGGGCACCAGATGGCTCGTTCGCGTTGGTCGTGGAACCCGGCGAAGAGAGTAGTCGCGTCTTGCTGGTTGAGACCGATGGCAGCCCCATACAACTATTGCTCGAAGGCGAGGGGATCGGAAATCTTGCTTGGAGGCCGTGAGAAAATAGTTTTAGATTTCCGATTGCTTATCCGTGATTTTGATCCCCACTGGTGCAAACAATTCATAACCGGCTGGAACGGTTGCAAAATCGCCACCGTTAAGGCTCGCGCTTAAACCAGGCCAGGTCGTGCCCTGGTTCCAACCAAACGCGTACCGGGGTACCGGGGGTGGAACGGAAGGCATGCGGCGCAAAGGCGTGCAGCAACCTGCCGGACGGCAGCCGCAGCCGATATAGATTCGTGGCCCCGCGGAATTGGCGCGCCAAGATCATCGAGCCCCCGCCTGGTTCCGGAGAAAAACGCACGTCGTCAGCGCGCAGTACGAATTCGATTGAGATGCCGGCGGGCGCATCCACTTTTTGCGGCACGAGCCCGATCTCGGTTTGCACGCCGTCGGCGGCCACCACGCCGGGCAGGAAATCGCTGTTGCCCATGAACTGGGCCACAAAGCGCGTGGTCGGACGGTGAAACACCTCTTCGGGCGTGCCCACCTGCTGGATACGCCCGTTGTTCATCACGGCAAGCCGATCGCCGATGTAAAGCGCCTCCTCCTGGTCATGGGTGACGAAAACCGCGGTGGCATTGCTAGCGCGCAGGATCACGCGCAACTCCTCGCGCATTCGCAATCGCAGGTCGGCATCCAGGTTGCTAAGTGGCTCGTCAAGCAGCACCAGGATGGGCTGCGGTGCCAGAGCGCGGGCCACAGCCACGCGCTGCCGCTCTCCGCCGGACAGCTCGTGAGGGAAATCGTTGGCGCGGGCAGATAAACCGACGAGGCTTAACATCGAAGCCAGCGTTCGGTCCCGTGAGCCGTTTTGCGCGGCTTTCAGGCCGAAGGCCACGTTTTCTTGCACACTGAGGTGGGGGAACAGCGCGTAGTCCTGGAAAACCATGCCCACGCCGCGCGATTCTGGAGGGGTGTAAACATAGGCGCCTGCCACCAGGCGCCCGCCGAGATAAATGTTGCCGGAATCAGGCCGCTCGAAGCCAGCGATCAGGCGAAGCACCGTGGTCTTGCCGCAGCCGCTGGGACCGAGCAGGGACAGGATCTCGCCCTTATGCACGCCCAGATCCAATGAATACACTGCGGGTGTAGGTCCAAATTTCTTGCTGACTTTTTCCAGACTGACGGCGACGGAATGCATAAGTCCTTATTCTATCTTTGCTCTTCGCTGCGGCCGAACACCAAACCCAGCGAGAGCGAGGAAGCCAGGATCAGCAGCAGTGCGGGTGCGGCGGCGCGGGCGAAGAACGCTTCGGAAACCGCCGACCACACCGAGGTGGCCAATGTACGGAAACCGAGGGGAGCCAGAAACAGCGTGGCGGGCAATTCCTTCATGGAGGTGAGGAACACCAGTGAGAAGGCCGCGATGACGCCGGGTCGCATCAGCGGCAGCGTGATGCGCCGGAACACCGTTAAAGGGTTCACCCCCAAACCGCGCGCCGCTTCTTCCATGTGTGGATGCACTTGCAGCAGCGAACCGCGGATGGCGCCTACGGCCTGGGGGAGGAACAGGATCACGTAAGCGAAGACCAGCATGGGCAAGGTTTGATAAATCCAAGGGAGGTAATTGGCACCGAAGAACACCAACGCCAGAGCGATGACAATGCCCGGCAGAGCGTAAGCAAGATAAGTACTGCGTTCGATGAGACGGCTGAGAAAACCTGGTTTACGCACATCGAGTACGGCCACGGCCAACGCTAAGATCAAAGCGCCCGTGGCTGCGAGCGCGGACGACAGAATGGAATTAAACGCTGCTCCCCAAATAGTGCTGAGCGATTCTCCCGCGGACAGACCGCGCAGCAACCAGAAAAGCAGCACGCTGGCGGGAATGATCAATGCTGCCAGCACCACGGCAGCGATGAAGATCAAGGCAGGCAAGCGCCAAAGACCCAGTTGTTGGCGGATGGCTGGCTTGGCGCTTTTGTTACCGCCATAATAGCGTAAACGGCCTCGTGCTCGATTCTCCGCAGCAACCAGAATTAGTGAGAGCAGCACGACGATGGTAGCCAAGGCAGCCGCCGAAGAGCGATCGAAAAAACTCTGGTATTGGAGATAGATGGCGCGGGTGAAAGTGGTGTAACGCATCACCGACACCGCGCCAAAATCGCGTAGCACATAAAGCAGGATCAAAATGCTGCCCGCGCCTATGGATGGGCGTAATTGCGGCACGATCACTTTCCAAAAGGTCTGCCAGGCCCCGTGCCCCAAACTGCGCGAGGCTTCTTCCAGCGAGGGGTCCAGGCGCTGCAGCGCGGCTTGCAAACTGAGTTGCATCAACGGATAGTTGAGCAAAGTAAGCGCCAACAGCGCACCAGGGAACCCGTAGATGCTAGGTAAACGCGTGATGCCCGCCACTCCTTCAAGCCAGCCTTGCAGCAGGCCGCGCGGCCCGAGCGCAGAAGCGAGCAGATACGCGCCGACATAGCTGGGGATGACCAGGGGCAGCGGAGTGAGCAGCATCCACAACCTGCGCAGCGGCAGATCGGTGCGCACCGTCAGCCAGGCGATGGGCAGCGCGATGGCCAGTGAAAGTAGCGTGACCCAAAAAGCGAGCCAGGCGGTGCGTGCCAGAATCTCCAGGTGGGCCGGTCGCAGTAGCAGCGCCCACACGGATTCCTTTCCGCTGAAGACGCGCAAGAGGAGATACGCGATGGGCAGCAGAATCGCCACCGCGGCAATGGCTGCGGGAATCCACAGCAAGGCGAAGGCGCGTAGGCTGGGCCTGGATGCCCAAGCCCGCCGGACGCCTTCACCGCTGCTGCGGATCAGCGATCTGGCATCAACTTCCATCGGCCCAGGCCGTCACCACCTACGGGATCATTCCCACCTCTTGCAGCAAAGCCGCGGTGCCTTCCAAATCTGCAAGATCACTCATGGAGACATCGGGGGGATTGAGCTGCGAGAGTGGCGTGAGCAGATTGGAGGTGACGACGCCTTCAACCAGCGGGTATTCGAAAGTCTGGCTGGCGAAATATTGCTGCGCAACCTTGGACAACATGAATTCCAGGAAGCGCTGAGCGTTTTCCTGGTTCCGCCCGTTGGCCAGAATGCCAGCCCCAGAAACCATCACAAGGGAACCAGGGCCACCTTTGGTCATGTAGTAATTGCGAGCAGGGAAACTCTCTCCTTCTTCGGCGAGGAAGCGATACAGGTAGTAGTGATTTACCAAACCTGCATCCACTTCACCGGCGCCAACCGCCGCCACAATGGCGGTGTTGTTTTCATAGTACACAGGATGATTCGCCAGGATCCCTTCAAGCCAGGCGCGGGTTTCATTCTCGCCCCATAAATTGCGCATGGCGGTAATCATAGTAAGAAAAGATGCATTAGTAGGTGGAATTCCCAGGCGGCCGTCCCAGACCTGGTCGGCGAAGCCGCTCAGGTCTACAGGCAGGTCCTCCGGGCTGAGGGCTTCAATGTTGTACACCACCACACGCACCCGCGCAGTAATGCCGACCCATTTGCCAGCCGGGGAAGCGAAGTTCGGATCAACATTGCCCAGGATTTCCTCGGACAGCTCAACCAGCAAGCCGGCGTCCTCGATAGCGCCAAGGCCGCCTGGGTCCTGCGCGTAAAAAATGTCCGCGGGAGAATTCTCACCTTCTTCGAGTAGCGCCGCGGCGATCTCGGCGGTGCCGCCATAGCGCACCTGGACGTCGATGCCTGTGGCCTCAGCGAACTGTTGGATGATGGGTGCCACCAAATTTTCGCTGCGTCCGGAGTAGATAACCAAGTCGCCTTCAGCAGCTTCACCGCCAGAGATGTTTTCTTCGCCGCCGGGTTCGGGGTCGGCTTCCGGGTCGGGTTCAGGCACGAGTACAGGGGTGGCAGTTGCAGCTGCGCAAGCCGCCAAAAGGATTCCTGCGATCAATAGCAGGCTAAGAGATTTAAACCGTTGCAACATGGAACTCCTTTTGCGAAGGCAAAGGATTTTTGGGGAAACCTTCGCATGCCGAGCAGTGTAGCGAATCTCGCAATTTTTATAAATAGACTCACAGTAATTCAGTTTTTAATCAAGGTGAACATGGGGTTGAACCAGGCAGAGGAAGTCGGGCAGGGCGTCGGCAATTAGCGAGATCATAAAACAACAGAAAACTGTTTGGAGGTCTAAGACTGGTTGAGCTCACCCGGAGGATCCATATCGATCCCAACAAAGCGGTAGTAAAGCGACCACCGTAAGCTGAAGCGGGTAGAAAGACCTCAAGCGTATAATTGCGATTAGCGCGTCAACAAAGGAGTTAGCATGTCGGATGTACTTTCCTGGGTGAGCGAAGAACTTAACAGCCTGAAAGAAGCAGGTCTCTACAACGATATCCGCACCATTGGCTCGCCGCAGGGCGCCTGGCTGCAAGTTGACGGGCGGCGTGTGCTCAATTTCTGCTCAAATAATTACCTGGGACTGGCTAACCATCCCCGATTAGTGGCGGCCGCGCGTGAGGCTATGAACACTCACGGCGTTGGACCAGCCGCTGTGCGCAGCATCGCCGGCACCATGGATTTGCACGTTGAACTAGATAAACGCATGGCGACCTTCAAAGGAGTTGAGGCTGCTGTCACCTTCCAATCTGGGTTCACTGCCAATTTGGGCGTGATCCCAGCTCTGGTTGGAAAAGAAGATGTCGTTTTCTCCGATGAGCTTAACCACGCCAGCATTATCGATGGCAGCCGACTTTCGGGGGCAACCATCCTGCGTTATGCGCACTGCGACCCGGCCGCCCTCGGCAAGGTGATCGCAGCGGAACGGGGAAAATATCGCCGCGCGCTGGTGGTTAGCGATGGTGTCTTCAGCATGGATGGGGACATCGCGCCGCTGCCCGAAACCTATGAGCAGGCCCGTAAAGGCGAAGCGCTCTTGATGGTTGACGATGCGCACGGCGAAGGCGTGCTGGGTAAAGGCGGCCGCGGAATTGTGGATCACTTTGGCTTGCACGGCAAGGTCGATGTCGAAGTTGGCACGTTCTCCAAGGCCTTCGGTGTGGTTGGCGGCGTCGCTGCTGGCAACTCTAGGATCGTCGAGTGGCTGCGCCAGCGTGGCCGACCGTTCCTTTTCTCTTCGGCGATGACCGTCCCGGATGTAGCGGCATGTCTGGCAGCGGTTGACCTGCTTGAAGAATCCACTCAGCTGGTTGAGCGTTTGTGGGCAAATACGGAATTTTTCAAGGGCGAGATGAAAAAGTTGGGTTTCGACACCGGTCAAAGTGTTACGCCAATTACACCGGTTATGTTGGGAGAAGCAAAACTGGCTCAAGATTTCAGCCGAGCGTTATTCGAATCCGGCGTTTTCGCCATGGCCATCGCGTTCCCCACGGTGGCGCGAGACAAAGCCCGCATCCGAGTGATGATCTCGGCGGCGCATTCCACAGACGACCTGGAACAAGGTTTGCACGCCTTCGAGCAGGTTGGCAAGAAATTTGGAGCGATTCACTAGTATGAGCGGCTGGCCAGATAAATTCGTCATCGGTTTAACCGGTAATATCGCTACAGGTAAAAGCGTGGTGCGACGCATGCTGGAGCATGCAGGTGCCTTTGGCATAGACGCGGATGCCCTATCCCATCGCGCTATTGCCTCTGATGCGCCTGGATATCGGTCTGTGATCGAGGCGTTCGGCCAATACCTGGTCAAGGAGAACGGCGAAATCGATAGGGAAAAGCTGGGGCAGATCGTATTTTCCGACCCCAAAGCGTTAACCATTTTAGAATCCATAGTGCATCCATTGGTGCGCCAGGCTGTGGATCACCTGCTGAACAGGAGCAAGCATCGTGTCATTGTGATCGAGGCGATTAAGTTGCTCGAGAGTCCCCTGCGCCAAGCTTGCGACGTGATCTGGGTTGTGAGGGCCGATGAGTCGATACAGCTGCAACGACTCAAGCGGGGCGGCATGGAGGCCGCTGAGGGCAGGCAGCGCATGGCTGCCCAATCCTCTCAAGAAGAAAAAGCCGCAGTCGCTGACACGGTTATTGAGAACAGCGGCTCCATAACTGATACCTGGGAACAAGTTAAGCAGGCCTGGGAGAAAATAATCCCTGAGGCTATCGGTGAAGAGAGTCCGTTTAAGTTACATGCTTCTGCAGATGGTTTGGCGACTACGCTGCAGATTTTGCGCGCTCGACCGCGACAGGCGGAAGAGATCGCAAGATTTATGAATGCAGTGGACGGTGAAGATCAAATGGAACCTCAAATTGTGGTGAATTCCTTTGGCGAAAAAGCCTTTTTGCTGCTGCAAGGCAAAGACGGGTTAATGGGCCTGCTGGGATGGAAAGTGGAAAACCTGGTGGCTCGTGTCGACGATGTTCATTTCACCAAAGGCTTGCCCCTCTCTACCTATATCCCCTTTTTAGTCACCGAGGTCGAAGAGGCTTCCAAGGAATTGCAGTGCGAAGTGGCGTTGGTTTTCGTTCAACCTGAACTGGCGGCTCATCGCGATCTATGGCAACGACTTGGATATGAGGAACGGCTGCCCTCCGAGTTGAGTGTGGCCGCCTGGCAGGAGGCCGCGCTGGAATCGCACCGGCCTGATACGGTTATGCTGTTTAAACAACTGCGCACTGACAGAATTTTGCGCCCTATTTGAAATATGCGTCAACTTTTAGACGAGCTCCTATTCATCCTGCAGCGCTTGAGTTTTTCGGGCGTCGTTGATTTGATCCTTGTAACGCTCATTATCTATGCCGGGTTGTCCTTCCTTCGGAACACCCGCGCCATGGTTCTGGTGCGCGGCATTCTCTTGCTCTACATCGGCATCAGTTTGTTCGTTGTCCTTTTTAATCTGCCCGCCTTTTCTTGGCTGGTGAGGAATTCACTGCCGGCCATTTTAGTGGCCATCCCTGTCATCTTTGCTCCGGAGATCCGCCGGGCACTCGAACGTGTGGGGCGCGCGAGTCAATTTCTGATCAACACACGCCGTAATCCCGCCGAAATGGATGTGATCGCGGCCATCAGCCATGCAGCCACTCGCCTTTCGGAGCGGCACCATGGCGCCCTCATTGTCCTGCAACGCCTGGATAGTCTGGAAGAGTACGTCCAAACCGGGGTTCCCCTGGGCGCCGATGTAACACCGGAGTTGCTCCTGCAGATTTTTTATCCCAACACTCCCCTGCATGACGGTGCAGTGATCATCGCGGATACCAAGATCGTTGGCGCCGCCTGTGTAATGCCTCTTTCTTCCAGCGGCGTTTTGGCCCCGGGCGCCGAGCGCCAGATGGGGCTGCGACACCGCGCGGCGCTGGGTACCTCCGAAGTCAGCGATTCGGTGGCGCTGGTTGTTTCCGAAGAGACCGGCGCTATTTCCGTGGCTTTTGGAGGCCGCATCATTCACCGCCTAGGTCGCGAACGCCTGGATGGAGTGTTGCGCGCGTTCTACAAACCAATTCAACCGCAAAACCCCATCGAACTATTCGTCACGCGTTATTTCCCGTTCCTACTCCCGGAGCAAAAGGATTCCACCGAGGTCTAAATGTTGAGGAATCAGCTTGCACGTCTCTGGTCCAGTCTTGGCACTCTTTTGCTCTCTTTCGCCCTGGCTTTCGCAGTTTGGGTCTCCGCGGTTGTGGCTGCAGATCCCAGCGAAGAACGCGATTTTCCATCGCCCGTTCCACTGGAGGTGCGTAACCAATCCGAAGGCTTGATTTTGGTTGGCGATATCCCAACGGAAGTCGTGGTGCGCCTCAGCGCACCCCGTTCCCTGTGGGACCGGTTCAACAGCAGCGTGGAAATAGTTACAGCTTTTATCGACTTAAGCGACCTAAGTCCAGGTGAATACACCCTGCCAATCGAAATCGAATCGGAACTGCGTCCGTTCCGGGTGATACAGGTAACCCCTGGTGACGTCACCTTTGAATTGGCGCCGCTAGCAATTCGTGATTTTCCCATTGTCGCCCGTGTGGAAGGAACCCCCGCGCTAGGCTTTCAGGTGGAAGAAGTCACCGTCGAACCTCAAGTAGCGACCGTTTCGGGCCCCTCCGATCTTGTCAATGAGGTTGCCTCCGTTGAGGCGGTCTTAGACATCACCGATGCGCGCGAATCGGTCAGCACTTCAGCCTCTTTGCGGGCTATAGACGAGGAGGGGGCCGTGCTCAGCGGCGTGAGCATTGACCCGGAACGAGCCATCGTGGATCAGGCGATCCGCCAGGCTGGGGGTTATCGTGAAGTGGCAGTGAAGGTTGAGACCATAGGCCAGCCAGCAACCGGATTTCGGGTAACGAGTATATCTGTGAACCCCCCTATAGTTACCCTATTTTCCACTGAACCGGAAATCATCGCACGGCTGCCCGGATTCGTTAGCACCGTGCCGCTTGATCTGACTAATATCGAGGAAGACCTGGAAACCCGTCTGGCGCTGGCTTTACCCCAGGGGGTGATCGTGATCGGTGAGGAGCAGAATGTCGAAGTGGTGATCGGTATTGCTCCCATTGAGACTAGCATCCTGCTCAACTTGCCCGTGGAAACGATCGGCCTGGCCAATGACTATGAAGCCAAATTGTCCCCACAAACGGTCAGCGTGATCCTTTCAGGGCCGTTATCAACCTTGCAAAGTTTGCGCGCAGGCGACGTTCGTTTCTTCGTGGATTTGAGCGGTTTGGTAAGTGGAACGCACTTGCTGGAACCTCAGGCTGAGATCCTGCCCGATAATGTGCAGTTGTTGGCTATAACGCCGAGCTCCATCGAAGTCACCATTACTCGCAGCACGACTCCTTAACCATGGCAAAACCCATCGTCGCCATCGTTGGCCGCCCCAATGTTGGCAAAAGCTCGCTGTTTAATCGACTGGCAGGCGAGCGGTTGGCTGTGGTGGACGAAATTCCCGGCACGACGCGCGATCGATTACACGCCGAAACGGAATGGAACGGGGTGCATTTTGTAGTGGTAGACACCGGCGGCATCGACCCCAGCAAAGTGGCCCACGGACGAGGACGTGAGCCGCTTTCTATCGGCTCTGCAGAATTCATTGACCAGATCCGCGACCAGGCGCGCCAGGCGGTTCGCGATGCGGACGCGGTGCTGTTTGTAGTCGACGTCGAAGACGGGGTTACTCCATCCGATGCAGAGGTGGCCGATATCTTGCGCCGCGAACAGCGCAAAGTGAATAGTCATTTGCATCCGCCAATTTTGCTGGTGGTAAACAAAGTGGATTCGAACGCGCGCCGCAACCAGGTTTTTTCATTCTATGAATTGGGGATGGGCGAGCCATATCCCGTTTCCGCGGTCCACGGTACAGGTACTGGCGATCTGCTGGATCAACTGGTTAGGGAACTTAAGACTCTCCCGATTGAAACTGAACCCGAAGAGGAACAAGATTTATCTATTGCAATCCTTGGAAAACCCAATGTTGGTAAATCCACTTTATTCAACGCATTAATTGGTGAAGAAAGGGTTATTGTCAGCGACATTCCTGGTACCACACGTGATGCGATTGACACAATGATGGATTGGCAAGGGCTGAAGGTACGACTCATTGACACTGCTGGTTTAAGGCGGCGAGGAAAAATCGAGCCCGGCGTCGAAAAGTACAGCAGCATCCGCACTTTGAAAGCGATCGAGCGCGCCGATGTCGCCCTTTTGATCATCGACGCGCTCGCCGGTTTGTCAGCGCAGGACGCCCATATCGCCGGGTATGTTCAGGAGGCGTGGAAGAGTGCCGTGATTATTGTGAACAAGTGGGACCTGATGAGCAAGGAGAGGACGGCAACGGAGGCATTCACCGCTCAGGTGCGCCAAGAGTTGAACTTCATCGCTTATGCGCCCCTGTTATTCATTTCAGCCAAGACCGGCTACAAGATCTCCGAGGTGCTGCCGATGGCCGCCCGAGTAGGCGAGGAGCGCATTGTGCAATTGAGCACCTCACAGCTGAACCGAGTGCTGGCCGAAGCGCAGGACCGGCAGCCGCCGCCTACGCGCTCAGGGCGCGCGCTTAAGATCTTTTACGGCACGCAGGTGCGCAGCGATCCACCAACGTTCTTGATCTACGTGAACGATTACAAGCTGGTGCACTTTACTTACCGGCGTTTCTTGGAGAATCAAATTCGCCAGGCGCGCAGTTTTCTGGGCACGCCGATTCGCTTGGTGTTCAAATCCAGAGAATAAACATCATTTGCCAGCGGGGGGCAGCGAGGTCAATGTCTTTGTCACCGCTTGCAGCTCTTTGGTACATCCCCGAAACTTGGAAACGTTACCTCTCTGCAACCCTTGCTTTACATCCGCGATTGCTCTCTCCGTTTAGTGAATTTGTTTTCAGTATAAATTAAGTGCAAAGAGCCCGACGTCGGGCTCTTTGATTTGGCCTACTTGATGCTAGGAAACTCGAGGACGCCCGATAAGGGGTGACAGCAGGAAAAGGATCAGAAACAATACAAATAGCACCTTGGCGATTTCTGAGGCCAAACCCGCCACCATACTAAATCCCAACAGCCATGCGATCATCGCAATGATCAAAAAGGTAAGCGGCCAGCTAAGCATGAGTAGCTCCTTTCACTAGAGGGGTTTCGTGCGTTGGAGGAAGAGCAGTGAAACGTCTTTGAGACGTTTTTGCATCTCCACTTCTTCCGCGTTTTGCTCATCCAGGGGCAGGGCTTTAGCCAGGATATCTGGACCCACATTGAAATTCAGCACGCCGAAACCAGATTCGTCGAATTCAATGGCATCCCAGAAAACGGCAAAGAGCTGCTTTTCGCTGGTAAAGGGCTCACCGAAATCGATGACGGCATACTTGATCCTTGAACGGTCGGAGTTGTACACCACTTTTTTGATCGAACCCAGTACCTTTCCGTCCTTGCTATGAATCGGGCGATCGGTAAGAGTTTCCATCTCCTCAGCTTTGGCTGGCCTGCGTTTTACCCTGGTTTTCACCGGTTCCTCCTGAATTTAGTATTCAACCTGGACAACGGGGATGGAGTTTAGGCGTTATTGGCTTGACTCACACCCCGTGGTGTGATATTCTATTGTCAATGGAACATGTTGGTATATGTAGGTATATGTTCGACATTTCACAATGATGGCTAATCTCGAGAAAATCTCGGCTGGCAAGCCCTTGTATCAGGCTGTTTCTGATTCCATCCTGGAGCGCATTCGCGGCGGCGAATGGGAAGCCAATCAGCTCATCCCGTCTGAAAGCAGGTTGAGCGTCCATTATGAAGTAGGCCGTAACACCGTTCGCCATGCCATTGCGGACCTGACCGCTCGAGGAATCTTGAAGACTATCCAGGGTGTTGGCAGCTTTGTGGTTGGAGAACGCGTCAGCAAGACGGCAGAATACTTGCTGGGTTTCACTCAGGAGATGCAGATGCAGGGGAAAAGGGTTTCCAGCAAGGTTTTGGACGCCCGACTCATCCCTGCAGATCCCTTCCTAGCCAGGCGGTTGCAGATCCAATTAGGCGGTGAAGTCGTTTACCTCTCCCGCGTGCGCCTGATGGACGGCGAAGCGACCGCCCTTGAGCGCGCTCACCTTCCGCATGAATTTTGCCCAGGGATTCTTGACCACGATTTCTCTGTCACTTCCTTGTACCAGGTGCTGGCAGACGAATATGGGTGCCGCCCCGATCACGCCGAGCAGGAAATCGAAGCCAGCTTGGCGACCCCGCAAGTCGCCGGGCTGCTGGGGCTGAAACTGCCTGCCGTTGTTTTTGTTTTCCACCGCGAGACCCGCCTGGCGGATGGTCGCGTTATCGAATATGTAGATTCCGAAGTGCGCGCCGATCAGTTCCGCTTCTACACTAATCTCAAATTACATGCGCCCGTTCAGGAAATAGGCTTCCGCCGTCTCCCTCTCAAGACGTCGGCGGCGAGTTAACATGACTACGTTTTCTGATTCCGAAATCCAGCAAATCGTCCAGCGGGTAGTTACCCACCTGGGCAAACAGGGTTCTACTTCGCTCGCGCCAGTGAACTCCAGTTCCTCCTCACACCAAATTGTCATCGGTGCAGACCACGGAGGATTTGCGATGAAGAATGAGTTGAAATCCTATCTGCGAGAAAAAGGGTACGAACTCTTCGATTGTGGCACGAACAGTAACGAAGCAGTGGATTACCCCGATGTCGCCGAAGCGGTTGCCCGCAAGGTTGCTAGCGGTGAGGCCTGGCGCGGCATTGTGGTCGATGGCGCTGGCATTGGGTCCTGTATGGCAGCGAACAAGGTGCCGGGGGTGCGCGCCGCGCTGTGCTACGACCATGCTACTGCGGTCAACAGCCGCGAGCACAACGATGCCAACGTGCTCACATTGGGCGCAGGCTTGATCGGTTTGGCGCTGGCCAAGCAAATAGTGGAAGCCTGGTTGCACACCCAATTCGGCGGCGGGCGCCACGCGAAGCGCGTGGACAAGATTATGGCGATTGAGAGTCGTGAATATGCAAGATAGTCAACAAGTACGGCAGATCGTCGAGATCGTCACCCGCGAGGTGCTGTTAGCTCTCGCTGAGGATGAGCATCGCCAGCAGCATGAGCATGGCGAGCATTGCAAGCACGAATGCGCGGACGGCATCTGTGTGCAAACGTGTTTCGATAAAGTAGGCCATGTGATCAGCGCCGGGGCTGAGCGCTTGACCTCGACGCTGGGTGGCATTCCTGCCGACCCCAGTGTGGCCAAGTTCATCGATCACACCCTGCTCAAACCCGATGCAACGCCAGACCAAATTGCTCAACTTTGTTACGAAGCACGCACTTACGGCTTTGCGTCGGTCTGCGTCAACCCGACGCATGTGAAGCTCTGCTCCGATTTATTAAAAGGCACTGATGTCAAGGTTTGCACGGTGATCGGTTTCCCTCTGGGAGCCTCGGCGCCGGACGTGAAAGCTTTCGAAACTGAAACTGCCTTGCGCGATGGAGCTACCGAGATCGACATGGTGATCAACATCGGGGCGCTGAAGGGACGCGATTACACACTGGCGGCGGGCGACATCGCCGGCGTCGTTAAGTTGGCTCACGCGGCTGGTGCCTTAGTAAAAGTGATTATTGAAACCGCGTTGTTAACTGATGAAGAAAAGGTTACCGCCTGCTTGTTGGCTAAGGAAGCCGGCGCTGATTATGTCAAGACCTCCACCGGTTTCTCCGGTGGCGGCGCTACCGTGGCAGACGTGACTTTGATGCGCCGCGTGGTCGGACCCGAGATGGGAGTGAAGGCTTCCGGTGGTGTCAAAGATTACGCCGATGCCAGGAGCATGGTAGAAGCTGGCGCCACACGCATCGGGGCCAGCGCCGGCGTGAAGATCGTCGCCGGTGAACGCGAGCGGGCCAATACGCGTGTGCAGATCCTTGAACCCGTCAGAGCCTATTAGGAGCGATATGCTAATTGCTAAAGTGATCGGGACAACCGTATCCACGATCAAAGATCAGAAGCTCGAAGGCCGCAAGCTGCTTATCTGCCGCGAAGCCGATGAGACCGGCAAGGCTTTCGGCAAACCCTATGTTGCTGTCGACACGGTAGATGCGGGTGTGGGTGACCTGGTGCTTACGGCGCATGGCTCCAGTGGGCGGCAGACCTTCTTCACCAAGGACGCCCCAGTCGACGCGGTGATCATGGCTGTCATCGATTCGTTGCAGGTCGATGGTGAGGTCGTGTTCCGCAAGAGTTAGCGAGGCGCTATGGCTGAATTCGACAAGGACTTACGATCTATCCAGCAAGCCCGCACCATGGTGGAGGCGGCTTACAGCGCCCAGAAAATCTGGGCCAAAGCAACCCAAGAGCAAGTGGATCGCGTGTGTGAAGCCATGGTTAATGCTGCCTATCAGGCCTCTGAACGCCTGGGCCGCATGGCCAGCGAAGAGACGGGCTATGGCGTCCCTGAGCACAAAAAACTCAAGAACGAATTTGCTTCAAGGTATGTTTGGGAAAGCATCAAGAATGTTAAGACCGTTGGCCTGCTGCGTCACGAAGCTAATACCCGCGTCTTCGAAATCGCTTGGCCCATGGGAGTGGTGGCTGCGCTCACTCCGAGCACCAATCCCACCTCAACGGTGATTAATAAGATCCTCATTTCGGTCAAGGCGCGTAACGGGATAGTGGTAGCCCCTCACCCGGCGGCAGTGAACTGCTGCGTGGAAACTGCCAAGCTGATGGCGGCGGCAGCCGTTCAAGCTGGCGCACCCGAAGGCTTGATCCATTGCATGTCCGAGGTCAGCTTACCGGGAACCAACGA
>Ga0209751_10000997_pt1 | contig 29641 bp, 24 predicted proteins | sample RifCSP13_1_FD_184019 | JGI IMG/M metagenome (GOLD analysis project Ga0209751, IMG submission 184019) | Soil microbial communities from Rifle, Colorado - Rifle CSP2_sed 13_1 (SPAdes) (version 2) | ecosystem: Environmental > Terrestrial > Deep subsurface > Rock core/Sediment | place: Rifle...
CTTCGGGTGCACCCTGGGTGTGCACCCTGGGTGTGCACCTTGGGTGTGCGCCGCCCTGGCGCCGTGCCCCCTGGGGGCGCCCGCCCTTGGCGGCCTGTAGAGGCCGAAGGGGCGTAAAGGGCGAAGGGCGTAGAGGGCGAAGGGGCGTAAAGAGTGAGCGAAGCCGAAGGGCTCAGCGTCCGTTGATGCGGGCGACCTCGTCCTCGGCGAAGACCACCTCTTCCTTCCCTTCGAGTTTGTCGTGAATCTTGGAGACGATCAGGTCGAGGTGGCTGTCGTGGACCACGTAATTCAGCTCGCCGGCCGGCACGGTGAGGACGGGGCACAGGGTGAAATTGCGGATCCAATCCTCATACAGGACGTTGAGCTGCGCCAGGTAAGCCGGTTCAATCTCCTGTTCGTAGCTTCGGCCGCGTTGCGAGATGCGGTCGATCAGGGTTGGAACTTCGGCCCGCAGGTAGACGACGAGATCCGGGGCCGGGAGGAATTGGGTCAGGACCGTGTAGAGCTCGCGGTAGCTGCGGTAGTCGCGTTCCTCCATCAGTCCCTGGCGTGCCAGGTTGCGGGCGAAGACCTCGGCGTCCTCGTAGACGCTGCGATCCTGGATGGAGGAGCTGGGGTTGTCGCACAGTTCGCGGTGGATGCGAAGACGGCGGGTGAGGAAGAAGATCTGCGAATGAAACGACCAGCTGCGCATGTCGCCGTAGAAATCCGCCAGATAGGGGTTTTCACCGACCGGTTCGAAGAACGGCATCCAGCTCAGCCGCTGGGCGAGGAGCTCGACCAGGGTCGACTTGCCGACCCCGATGTTTCCGGCGACGGCGACGAACTTCTTCATGGGCCTGCCTCCTGCGCCGACCTCAGGCGCCGTGCCGATTGGACCAATCTTCGAGGAACGCCTCGAGGTGGTCGAGATACGATTCGAGCTCTGCGAACCGGCGAGCAGCCGAGGGGGATGCCAGCCCGAGCGAGGCTATCGCTGACTCCCAGGCGGGGCGGTGCGATTCGGAGTCGGCGAACGAATCGAGGGTCGACAGCAGGGGTTCCCAGGTGTCGAGCAGGGTCAACAGGATGGCGTGCGGTTGACCCGATTCCAGCAGTGCCTGAAAACCTTTGAGGTAGTAGGCGCGGCGCTCGGGCGCCAGGGCCGGCTCGGCGGTCAACTGGCAGCCGGCGTCGTAGGCCTTGGCCCAGTCCGACACCCATTGGGCCAAGTCTTGGGACGTGCAGGCGTCGGCTCCGAGCAGGCCCAACAGACCGGTGTGCGCCTCCGGGCATTCTGCTTCCGCGGAGGAAGCTTCGAGCAGCAGGAGGGAGCGCCGCCCCGCCGCCGGTTGTCCGGCGAGGGTGGCGATGGCATTGGCGCCCGACACGGCGGCCCGGGCGTAGCGCGAAACCCAGGGACGTTCGGGGTCAAGTGTTGCCTGGGTCTGTCGAGCTCGCTCGAGAAAGGCGCGCGCTCGCGAAGAACGATGGTCGGCGCGCAAGAATTGGCCGCGGGCGGAGGCCTGAGCCCACTCGAAGAAATGACGCGGGTCGTGGAGCAGCAGCGGATCGTAGATCGCCGGCCCGAGCCACGGGTCGAGGCGGAGGCGGCGAGGCTGGGCGTACTGCTCGCGGTGATGGTGCGCAATGTCGAGATGGACGTCATCGGAGAGGGCTACGATCTCGCGAGGATCCAGCGGAGGCGAGTCGTGGATGATCACGAGATCGACGTCGGCGGCGCCGCCCAGCAGCGCACGGTCGTGCACGATCGACCCGATCAGGTAGGCGGCGACCAGCCCGTTGCCCTCGGCGCGATGCTCGACTTCGCGCCGTGCCAATTCGACCAACTGGCTCTGAGTGATTCTCACGGCGATCCCTCGCCGGTCAGCGGAAGCGCCGGCTGGTAGGGCGGGAGACCGAGGACGTCGCGGATGCGACCGGCCACGTGGTCCAGGTCGGCCGGGTTGTGGACAAAGTCCAGGTGATTGGTGTCGATCACCAGTGTCGGTCCCTTCGGCGGACCCGATAAATAGTCTTCATAGGCGTGGTTGAGACGTTCGATGTACTCCGGATCCATATCGCGCTCGTAGGCCCGGTCGCGCAGGGCGATTCGCTGCAGCGCCGTCTCGGTCTCGACCTGCAGGTAGACGGTGAGATCTGGCGTCAGCAGGCGTTCGGCCAGGGCAGCGTGAAGCTTGAAGTAGGTCTCCAGCTCATCGCCCTGCAGATTCAAGCGGGCAAAAAGGGAGTCCTTCTGAAAGGTGTAATCGGCGATGAGCGAGCCCTGCGCCAAGGCCGACGGGACGTTGTCGCGTTGCTGGTGGTAGCGACTCAGCAAGAAGAAGATCTGAGTCTGGAAGGCGTAGCGCCGCCGATCACCGTAGAAGTCGGAGAGAAACGGATTCTCTTCGAAGGCCTCCAGCAATAGAGCGGCGTCGAACATCGGGTGAAGCAGACGCGCCAAGGTGGTCTTCCCGACGCCGATGACGCCTTCCATCGCCAGATACATGGCTTGTGCTCGCTGGGGACTGCGCGCGAATTAGGGCCTAGGATACCTGCCTTTGCGCGGATGCGCAACTCAGCAGCCACACCTGCACTTGCCGCAGGTGCAAGTGCAGGTGTGGCTATTCTTCTTTTCGAAACTGCAGGCAGTAATGATGGAAGGTATTGCTCACCCAGGCGTTGCCTAAACCGTAGGGTGCAAGACGGATGTTGTCTTGGCACCAGATCTTCTCGTCCTTCAGGGTGTAGACCTCCGCCAAGCGGCGCGCCAGGTCCCACGCCAGAGGATAAACGCGCCCGCCCTTCTTGACGTTTTTGACGATGACCGTGAGATAAGCGCCGGTGCGGAGAAAGGGCTGAAGGCCGGTGTAGACGGCCGCCAGGCGTTCGAGGAAGACCTGGTAGTCGCTCACGTTACCGAGGTCGGCCGGGTCGTCGGAGTAGGTCACGTCGAGATCTTCGGCGGCACGACGGCGTTGTTGCGTGGCCGCGCCGGCCGCACGCAGCATGTCCCAGTAGGGAGGCGAGGTGAAGACGTAGTCACACGGTGGAAGCGCCAGATCGGCCAGGTGGGCGGCGTCCGCCTGACGGAGGTCGAGGCGCAGCCCGGATCCGGGATTCGCCAGCAGCGCCTCGTCCAGCCGCTGGCGGGCGAGGGCGACATAGGCCGGATTCAACTCCACGCCGACTCCGTTCCGACCGCACTCGAGACAGGCCAGCAGGGTCGAGCCCGTGCCGACCATTGGATCGAGCACAGTCTCGCCGCGATGGGTGAAGAACTCGATGAACTCCCGCGCCAACGACTCGGGAAACTTGGCGGGGTGGCGCAGGACGTCCGAGTTGCGCGGCGGCGGGTTGTGGACGAACCACGATTTCTGGAACTTGAGCCAGGCCTTGGACTCGAGATCGTTCAGTCGGTTCGACGTGCGCCGGGGCCGAGGCATTTGGCTCAGGGTGGTGGCGCGGTGGCCGGGGTCGGCGTGCGCCCGGAGACGGAGAGCGCACGCACGATCAGGTCGTCGAAGGCCACGGCCACCTGGCCGCCCGAGCCGGCTCGGGCGATGAACCCGAAGGTCCCTTCGCCCAGGGCCGCGTCGCGCGCAGCGACGACCTCGTCGCCGTTCACGAAGAGTTTTAGATCGAGTCCGTGGGCCCAGACGGCGATCCGGTTCACCGCCGGAGCGCCGGTGGCGATGGCCGGAGTGGCAACGCGCAGGGTCAGCGCACGTGACCCGTCCTGCAGGACGCGCGAGAGCCGGGCGGTGCCGTCACAGCCGATCAGCAATCGGTAGTGTTCCCCGAGCTCGTTGCCGCGCACCGTGAGGCCGTATTCATCCCCGGGGTTGCAAAGCTTCGTGAGGACTTCAACCTCGGCGTAGAAGTCGGCGATGGCCGGCGACGCCCGGGTGGCACCCTGGTACGTGTGCGGGGCCCGCACGGCCAGGGTCAGCTCACCGTCGCGGATGTCGGCCGCGCCGGTCGCCGTCGTTGGCAGGTCCCAGGCGCTGGGGTCGTCAAAGGAATCGGTCAGGAGAATCGGCCCGATGCCGGGGCGGTTGTCGCTGGTGGGAGTGGAGGTCGGGCCGGGAGTCCAGGTGGAGGAGGGGATGACCGTCGGGAACGCCACGGTCGTCGTCGCCGTCGCGGGCGGCACCAGCGTCGAAGGGGCGGCGGATGGCGGCGTGGCGAGGCACGAAGACATCAGGCCCGCAATTAGCGCGCCGGAGAGGAATAGAACGCCCTTGTTCACCGAGCGAGCGCGTCCGGCGACGGGCCGGTGGTTCCTCAAGGGGATAGGCGCCAAAGTGCGAAGTCGTCGTAATTCACGACGACTCCCGGCGTCTCACGCGCCAGCGCGTACAACCCGAACGTGCCCATGCCCAAGCTCGAGTCCTGAACGGACGACCCCAAGGGGACTCCGTTGGCGAAGGGCGTGATCCGGTCGCCGTCGACGAGCAAGCCCAGACGGTTGGAGGCATTGGGGCCCTTGTGGATGGCCTCGGCCGAAGACCAATCGCGCAGGACGACGACGGTGCCTTCGGTGAACTTGCGCAGCCGATAGTGGCCGTCACAGGAAACTTCCAGGGCGTAGCCGCTGTTCAGATTCTCCCCGCTAAGCCGACCGGAGAAGCCGGCCGCGTCTTTCCCGGCGCAGGCCTGAATGTCGGCCGTGACTTCGGCGAAGAAGTCCCCCGAGTTGGCATCGGAGGTGGTCGTGCTCCACCAGATGAAGGGATCGGCCTGCAAGTCGGAGGTCTTGAGCCGCCCATCGTCCCAGACGTTCGTCGCTCCGGGATCGGCCAGTTCGCCCCAGGTGTAACGGGCCTGGAAACCGTCGTGATAGTCGGGCACCGCCAGGTTGAGGCCGAGGCCGAAGCGCGGGTCATCGGTGGCCAGCGGTGGAACGGTGATTGTCGGCGAAGCCCCGACCGTTCCAGTCGGAACGGGGGTCGGGGTGCGGGTCAGGGTTGGAGATGGCGTGACCGAGGCCGTGGCCGAGGGCGGGGAGGTGCGAGTCGCTGGCAACGGCGGCGCGGCGGTGAGGGTAGCGGCGATGGCGGTCTGCAACAATCCCGCCGGCGGGGCGGAGGCCTGACGGTTGCAGGCAGCGGCCACCGACGCCAGGAGCAAGAGCGAGAACGAATGCGAGAGCGAAAGGGGGCGGTGGGTCATGGGATGAAGTCAATGTTCCAGTAGGCGAAGTCGTCGAAGGTGCCGGTCAGATCATACGTCTGTGAGGCGCGCGTGTACAGGGCGAACGTCCCGTAGCTGTGGCGGTAATGGACATCCCAGAACTCGCCGACCTCTTCGCCGTTGACATAGAGGTGGAAACGCGCCTGGTAGCCCCACAGGCCGAGGCGGTTGGTGACGCCGGGGCCGGTGTGGATCGCCTCGGAGTCGGTCCAGTCGATGAAATCGACCTGATCGCCGCCGATCTGGTGCAATCGGAAGCGCCAGGCGCCATCGCAGGAGACTTCGAGCGAATAGCCGCCGGCGCCGACCTGGCGATCCACGCGGATGACCAACCCCATCGAGTCGCGGCCGACGCAATTGCCATTGGTGGCGCTGACCTCAGCGTAGACGTTTCCGGAGGCGGTGTCGGTGTAGGTTTCCCAGATGAAGGTCTCTTCTGGCTCGTAATCCAGGCCGAACAGCTTCCCGTCCGTGACCCAGTAGGCGGCGCGACCCGGCGTATCGTAGTTGAACCAGGTTCTTGGATTGTCGAAGGTGTCGACGTGGCTGGGATCGGCGAGATCGAGTTTCGAGCGGATGTCTTCTTCGGCCACCCTGAAGCGCGTCGGGGTGAGAGTGAGCTCGAGGCGGCGCGGTCCAGCATCGGTGGGCGCGGCGGACGACGGCGGCACGACTTGGTCGCCGCGCGCACACGACAAGACGCTGAGCAGGGCTGCACTGCCAAATAGGAAGGGAGCCCAATCCGGCTTCATCATCCCTCGCCGCTCAAGGAGTCAACATGACCTTGCCCGAATCGCCGGAGGCCATGCGCTCGAAGGCATCGTGGAAATCCTCCAATTGAAAACGGTCGGTCACCATCGGAGAGAGGTCCACCGCACCCGATCGAATCAGCCCGCGGCCCTGGTACCACGTCTGCCACAGGCGCCGCCCGCTGATTCCCATCACGTGCGCAGCTTTGAAGACGATATGGTGATTCCAATTGAAAGAGAACGGCGCCGGCGCCACGCCGAGCAGAGCGGCGTCGCCGCCGGGCTTAAGCAAGGCGAACCCCTGATCGATCGCCGCCGGCGCGCCGGACATCTCGAGCAGGACGTCGACCCCCTCGCCGTCGGTCGCCTGACGAACTGCGTCCAGCACCGGATCGTCCACCGCGTGCAGTGCCAAGTCGGCGCCCATGCGACGGGCGAAGTCGACGCGGAAGCGGCTGATGTCGGTGGCGTAAATGGCGCGGGCCCCGATGGCGCGGGCCACGGCGATCGTCATCAGCCCCACCGGGCCGCAGCCGGTGACGAGGACCTTCTTGGCGCGCAGGTCGAAGGCAAAGGCCGTGTGGACGGCGTTGCCGAAGTTTTCCTGGAGGACGGCGATCTCCAACGGCAGATCGGGAGGGTTGGGCCAGGCATTCTGCGCGGGGATGGCGATGTATTCGGCGAATCCGCCGTCGCGGTCGATGCCGATGAGGCGCGCGTTCTCGCAAATGTGCCCCTGGCCGGTACGGCAGAAGGCGCAGACGTTGCAGATCACGTGCGACTCGAGGGAGACGAAATCACCGACGGCCGGCGTCGAGACCATCGACCCGCGTTCGACAACCTCGCCGCACACCTCATGCCCGACGACCAGCGGCGGGTGCACTCGGCCGGCCGCCCACGGATCCCAACGGAACAGGTGAAGATCGGTGCCGCAGATCGAGGCCGCCCGCACCCGCACCAAGACGTCCTCCGGGCCGGGTCGGGGAATCGGCACCCGCTGCATCTCGAAGCCGGGACCGGGCACGGCTTTGACTACGGCACGCATCGTGTCGGTCACGCGGGACGCTCCTTGTTCGACCCTCACCGCGGGCGACCCCGCAGTCTCCCTCTCGCCGTTCCGATCGAGAGCCGCGGGGCGAGCGGAGTATAGCACGTGGCCCATCATCGCCGCCGGAGGCGCGATGAACGATCGCCGCATGGGGCGTTGCGGATTGAATCAGAGCGAAATCAGCCAGGGCGCGTGGCTGACGTTCGGCGATCAGGTCGATGAAGACTTGGCCGAGTGGGTTGTCTTACAGCCCCATGTCTTCCAGCATGCGAGCGCTGGTGAGGCGCGCCGAAATCATGGCCGTGGGGACACCGGTCCCTGGCCGGGTGCTGGCGCCGACGAAATAGAGATTGCGATAGCGTGGGTGGCGATTGGAGGGCCGGAAGTAGGAGAGCTGGGTCAGAGCATGGCTCAGCCCGTGGGTGGCGCCGTTCATCAGGTTGTAGCGCTTCTTCCACGAGAGAGGCGTGTAACTCACCTCAAACTTGATGTGCGACTCGACCTGCGCGTGCCCGACCTTTGCCAGCCGCCGGAAGACGGCCTGGCGCGCCAGATCACGCACCTCACCCCAGTCCTGTCGGTCGGCGGCGTCGATGTGACCCACGGGGACGATCGCCACCAAGGTGTCCTGGCCCGCCGGCGCCAGGCAAGGGTCGATGCGCGACGGAGCGTGGAGGTAGAGGCTCGGTTCTGTCGACGGGGGCAGGTGGTGCTCGATCCGGTCGAAGTCGCCGCGGAAGTCGTCGGACAGGAACAAAGTATGCGGGCCGAGGCCCTCGGCGCGGCGGTCGAGACCCCAGAAGAAGCTGATGACCGATCCCGAGAAACGTTTGTGAGCGATCGACTCCGCCAGATGATCGTGGGGCAACAGTCGTTGGTAGACATAGGGTAGATCGGCGTTGGCGAGCACGGCCTCCGCCGCAACCTGCCGGCCGCCTTCGATGTGGACTCTTCGGACGCGGCCACGCTCGACTTCGATCTGCTCGACGGCTGCGTTGAAAACGAATTCGACGCCCGCCCGCCGCGCCAGACCCATGAGCGCTTCTACCACCTGGTACATGCCTCCCCGCGGGAACCAGACCCCGTCGGCCAGTTCGGTATAGGGCATCATGGAGAAAGTCGCCGGGGCTTCGAACGGGCTGAGGCCCATATAGATGTCCTGAAAGGTGAAGGCGGCCTTCAGGCGCGGGTCGTCGAAAAAAGTCCTCATATGGTCGTAGTGCGGCCGAAGCGGGCTGACCTGCCACAGCGCCGCCAGGGTTCGGGGTGAAAGCAAATCGGTGAGGCGCCGCGGGTCGCGCTCGACGAGATGTTCCATCGCCAGGCGGTAGTGGCGGGCGCCTTCCTCCATGTAGCGCAGATAGCTCTGGAAACTGCCGGACTCGATCGATTCGAGCTCACGCCGCATGGTCTCCGCGTCCGACGTGAGTGGCAGCCGAAGCCCATCGTCGAAGACCAATGTGTACGTCGGGTCGACTCGGAGCAGGTCCAATTCCTCGTGCAGGGCAGCGCCGAGGAGGGCGAACTCGGCTTCGTAGACCCGAGGCATGATGAACAGGGTCGGGCCGACGTCGAAGTGGTGACCCTCGCGCCAGAAGTGGTCGAGGCGGCCCCCCGGTCTGGCATTCTTCTCGAAGACCGTGACTTGCAGCCCGCGACGGGCAAGGTGGGTGGCGGCGGCAATCCCGCCAACCCCGGCTCCAATGACAACGGCGGAACGAGTCTTCACGAGATGGTCTCTTCGAGGAGGGCGAGGATCAGCGGGAGGGATGGGCGCCGCGCGAGGACGGGTTCACTCTCGCATCCGGGTCGGGAGCCGCCCCATCGGCTGAACGGCCTTGCCGTGGGGAGGGTAAGGCGGCGACCAAGGCGCGTGACCATCCCCAGGCAGAGGTCAGAACCGGAAGCGGCCGCACGTCGGCGGTCAGGTCGTGCTGATTGCGTTCGATGGCATCCAGCACGCCCTCGAAGCGGGCGCAATAGGCGAACCCGGCGAGGCGGAAACGGCGATTGCTGACTTGAGCCAAGTAACCCTTGCCCAGCTCGAAGCCACGCCGGGCCAGGAGCACCCGTTGCCGCACCCAGGCCCGGTAGGCTGGCCGCGCCAGATCCCCGGGGTCCAGGCTCTCCGCCGATAGGACTTCGACGGGAATGTTGAAGTATCCGGCGGCGACGTCCTCCCGTGTGTCGCGCAGCATGTGAGTGATATGTGCGGCAGTGACGGCCAGGTAGCGCGCCGGACTATGGGGCGCCGGCAGGCCATGGCCGATGAAATAGTGCAACGCCTCGGTGACGGCGACGGCCAGCGAGCGGACGTAGGCGTCCAACTCCGACTGCGTGATCGTCCTGCCGCGACGACCGGCGTCGAAGGCCATCACGTCCATCATGTTTCGAATGTAGCAAGCCAGCCCGCTCTCGCGGCGCGAGTCACCCCGGATCAGGTCGAGCACCATGCGTTCGGCGGGCGTCACCGGCTGCGGTTCCTCCCCGCGATAAGCGGAGAGGATCAGTGCAGATTGACGGGAAAGGAATCGGCCTCGCTCGGCGGGACTCGTCAGCACCAGATCGATCTGATCGTCGACCCAGCGGAAATAGGCATAGGCGCGGAAGGCGTCGACGACCCGTTCGCGATCGACGAGCAGCCGGATCGTAAAGAACGTGTGCCGGCTAGCCCGCCGGGTGATCGACCGGGCAAGGTCGGTGCTGGCCGGGGAAGAGTGGGCCTCGTGGAGAAACGGCATGGTCGGAGTCCTGGGCGACAACCCCATGGAAGGATAATCGCCGCTGGAGCGCGAAGACCAGGCCGAAATTCCTCCGTCGCCGGATCGACCTTCCTGAGGTGAGGTGGTACGGCGCCGCTAGCTGCGGCGGGCCGCCGCCGGGCTCGACGGGATGCCCAAATCGAGCCCGCCCGGAGCGTCGAAGTCGATGCGGTCAGCGAAGGCGCGTCCGATTTGCTCCAGCAGTTCCACGGCCCACACCGCATCCATGCCGATATCCCCCAGATTGACTCCGGGAGGAACGGCCACGCCCAGCTCGTCCAACACTCGTGGAGAGAGGTCGAGCTGGTAACGCCGGAAATCGAGCCGGCCGCTGCCAGCGTGTTCCCGCCGGGTGATGTACGTTTGCCAGTCCGAGGAGTCTTCCAGCATCTCCTCCAGCACCCACACACCCCAATCGAGGATGTTGGCCCGGGGCGCATCGATGGTGTGGGGGAGGCGGCCGGTCCCAAACGAAAGCATGCGTGTCTCGCCGGTCGGGTAGCGTCCGCCGCTGTAATCGAAAGCCTCGACGGCCGCCTGGTAGCACGGATTGCCGGCGACGCCGACTCCGCCGTCGACCCAGATGTATTCCTCACCGCGATAGTGCGCCGAGTGGGGTGGGAAGTACGTCGGCGCGGTGATGCTGGCCAGCACGGCATCTCGCAGCGGCAGCTCGCCCCACCGTCGTGCGTTGTTCTCCTGATCGCGCACGAGGAAATCGGTCCGGCCGGTCTTCGTGTTCTTGGCGGTGATCATGACGTCGATGGGAAGACTGTTGAGGGGAAGATCGGCGCCCATCTCGGTGAGCAAACGGGCGATGAAGTCCAGGCTGTAGCGGTGATTACCCAGGTTGAGCAGGACCTTCCACCACGGCAGGCGCTGAAAGGCTTCCACCGCCAGCTCCCGGTACAGCGCCAGCAAGCCGCGGGCGCTGATCCCGAGGGCGATTCCACCGGCGATCACGGCCCCGGTGGAGGTGCCGGCGGCCATGTCGAAGATCTCGCGGCACGGCCGCCCCAACCGGGATTCGAGTCGCACCAGGCAGGCCAGCGGGATGATGCCGCGCACGCCGCCGCCGTCAACCGAAAGGATCGTCCGCATCGCCTCGCTCGTTGCGGATTCCGTGCCGCGGTATCACGATAAGTGGATGACCCAAATCCCTTCTGGCCCTACCGGGGACTTCCGCCCAGGGCGCGCCCGAAGGGGCGTAATCAGGCCCGGCTAGAGCAACAGGCCATTGGGCGCCAAGTAATCGACCCTGCGCCCGAGGCGACGCTGCCTGGGCGCGCCAAAGGGGGAGGGCCAAGCCAAAGGGCCCCACGAAGGATGTTCGAAACCTGACCTGGCGCCCAATCCCCTCCGGGATGCCCCCTCCGGGTGCGAAGCGCGACGAAGCGCGATGGCCTCTAGCTCCAGCTGGGCCTGGCTCGAAGTCCACGCCCTCTACGCCCCTTCGCTCTCTACGCCCTTCGGCGCACCGAAGCGGTGCAGAGCGCCAAGGGCGGGCGCCCCCCGGGGGCAGGGCGCCACGCCCTTCGGCGCACCCGAAGGGGTGAGGGCGGCAGGTCCATCGGTTGTGAAGTCATCCTTCGTCGTGGGGCGCCTCAACCATGCGCATCCCGAACACCTCGCCGAAGGCCGCCGCAACTTCTCGGCGGACATGTTCCATCGACGGGGCGGGTTCGAGCAATTGCTCGAGAGAAACCGACGGATGGTCGGCCAGCCCGCAAGCGACGATCCCCTCCCAATACTGCATGTCGGGGGCGACGTTGAGGGCGAAACCGTGGCGGCTGATTCCGGCGGCATCGACCTTGACTCCGATCGCCGCGACTTTGGCCGGGGTGCGCCGCGCCGCAGGCGGACAGCGCGGGCAGCGCGAGCTGACGTCTGGCTGGACCCAAACCCCCGTCAGGCCGGACACTTGCCCGCTGGGCAAACCCAGGCGCGCCAATGCCACGATCAGTGTTTCTTCCAGGCGGCGAACGAAGCCGACGTAGTCCGCCTGAGGCAGGCGACCGCTGCCGTCGATGCGTCCGAGTGCCAGCAGGGGATAGCCGACGAGCTGTCCGGGTCCGTGATAGGTGACATCGCCCCCGCGGTCGACCCAGTGAACCTCGACGCGTCGGGCGGCGCGCTCGGCCTCGTCCCACAACAGATGTTCCTGTTTTCCGCGTCTGCCGAAGGTGAAGGTGTGTGGATGCTCGAGCAGCAGCAGCGCCGGTCGGTGATCGCCGGCGGCGATCGCCGCCGCCAGTTGCTGCTGGAGCTCCCACGCCTCGAGATAAGGCGTGACACCGAGCGAGATCACGCGGCATTCGTTGGAGCGGACGGCTTCCATGTGTGATGCGGATTATAGCGGACCTGTTCAAGGGTAGAATGACCGCGTGACCTCCGTCCGTGAGGTTGTGCGGCTACGCCGAAGGCGACGACAGCGTGCGACGTCGAGCGCGGGGCTGAGGATTTTCGGCCTGGCAGCGGGCGCACTGCTCATCATCCTGGCGGGGGCAGGACTCGTCTCCATCGGCCAGGCTCTCTTCTCCGCCGACACCAGCCTTCCGAGCGCATCTTCCTTGAAGGACTTCTTCGGTCCGTCCGGCAACGAGCATTTCCAACCGGCGTTGCTCTTCGACCGCAGCGGGCAGGTGCTTCTGGCGGAAGCGATCCATCCCCTGGCGGGTGACCGACGCTGGCAGCCGCTCGACCGCCTGCCGCCGGCCGTGGCCCAAGCGACCGTGGCCGCCCTCGATCCGACTTTCTGGGAGAACGCCGGCTACCTACCGACCACGGCCGGGCGCACCCTCCTGGCGGCCGCCTTGGGGAGGCGCGGCGGAGAACCGGCGTCGACGATCACCGAGCGGCTCGCCGCGCAGACGCTGGCCGGCGCAGGTTCGGGGTCGTCACTGGCGGCGGTGCTTCTCGCCGCCGACATCGGCTCAGCCTATCCCAAGGCGCAGGTGCTCGAATGGTTCTTGAACAGCGCGGACTATGGGAATCTGGCTCTGGGAATCGACGCCGCCGCGTTGGTCTATTTCGGCAAGCACGCCGAAGACCTGACCCTGGCTGAGGCTGCTTCACTCGCCGCATTGCCGGCCCATCCCGCCCTGGACCCGTTCGAAGAGCCGAAGACTGCTCGCGACCTCCAGCAACGGGTTCTTGCCGCCATGCGCGCCGAGGGGATGATCTCGGACGCCGATGAGACCCGGGCGCTGCGCGATGAGGTGGTGCTCAGGGCGGAGGATGCCCGTGAAGCGATGGAGGGGTTGGGGTTCGTGAAACCCGTCTGGGCGGAGTTGCAGCGGCGGATCGGATCCGGGGCGGCCGGGCAGGGCGGCGTGCGCGTCACTACGACGCTCGATTTCGATCTGCAGCTGCAAGCCGACTGCCTCGCTCGAAGCCAACTGGCCCGCATGCAAGGCGACGATGCGACGAGGATGTTTCCCGCCGCCGACGAGTCGCCGTGTGTCGCAGCCTCCCTTCTTCCGCCGCTGCGTCCCGGCGACAGCGGAGTCGATCATGGTATCGACCGCGTCGCCGTGGCCGTGCTCGATCCTTCCGACGGCGAAGTGTTGGCGCTGGTGGGCCCGGCCGACGAGCGACAGGAAGCCGGGACCTCTCTGGCGCCCTTGATCTACTTGAGCGCCTTCTCCCAAGGGTATGCCCCGGCGACGATGATCGTGGATGCCGGTGAGGGAAGGGCCGGCGCCGACCCGGGCGCCGGCCCGATTCGATTGCGAACGGCGCTGGTCGGCAACGCTGTCTCGGCAACCGATCGGCTTCTCGAACGAATCGGACCGGAGGTGGCAGCCCGCACCCTCGAACGGATGGGGATCGATGTGCCGTCGCAGACGCTGGAGGCCTCGGGCGGCGAAGCGCGCGTCCGATTGATCGACATGGCGGCGGCGATGGCCACGCTAGCCAACCGCGGGGTCCAGACCGGGGTCGCGGGCGAGAGGAGCGGCGAGCTGGCGCCTTCAATGATATTGGCCATCCAGCGTCCGGACGGGCAACAGCTCTACAGGGCTGCGCCCGAGAGGCGGTCGGTGCTCTCGGAAGGATTGGCTTTCCTGATAAACGACATCCTCTCGGACGAGACCGCCCTCTCGGCAGCCCTCGGGCCGGACACTCCGCTCGAGATCGGCCGGCCGGCGGGCGTGGCCACCGGCCTTACCACACCGGCCACCGACAACTGGACTCTTGGCTATACCCCGCAACGCGTGGTCGGAGTCTGGATGGGCGCTCAGCCGGGATCGACTCTTTCCGGCGTGACCGCCGTGAATGGCGCTGCGCCTGTCTGGCACGCCCTGATGCGCTTTGCCTCACGCGACCTGCCTGCCGAGCGCTGGCCGACACCGGCCGACGTGACCGAAGTCGACGTCTGCGATCCATCCGGCTTTCTGCCGACACCGTATTGCCCTCGGATCGTGCGCGAAGTCTTCTTGCTCGGGACGGAGCCGACCCACGCCGACACGCTCTATCGCCCGTTCCGTATCAACAAGGAGACCGGCCGCCTGGCAACGTTCTTTACGCCGCTCGACCAAGTCGAAGAGCGCGTGTACTTCGTCCCGCCACCGGAGGCCGAGGCCTGGGCACAGGCCGCCGGATTGTTGGAGCCGCCGCCGCAGGAATACGATCGCATGGTGCCGCCGGCTGCCTCGAATCCGGACGTGCAGCTGATGACGCCGGGCTTCTTCGATGTCGTTTCGGACGTGGTCCAGGTGCGGGGAACGGCGGCCGGGGAGGGCCTTGCATCCTTTGGCCTTCAAACAGGCGAGGGCCTCGATCCGCAAGCCTGGCTGCAGATCGGTACCAATCAAGGGATCCCTGTCCACGACGGAGCGCTCGGGCGTTGGGACACAACTGGGCTGCAAGGAGTCTACATACTCCGTCTCACCGTCGTGCACGACGACGGCAGTGTCACGATCGCTGCCGTACCCCTGACCGTAGACAACCGCCCGCCCGAGGTCGACGTGGTCCTTCCGGCGCAGGGTGCCAGCTTCGATGCGCGGACGGACCATGAGGTGCCTATTCAAGTCGAGGCGTCCGATGAGACGCGCCTGGCGCGCGTCGTGATCTATGTGGATGGACGACCGGTGGAGACGCGGACAGGCGCACCTTGGTCGGTACGATGGCCGCTAGGGGAAGCAGGCGATCACACGATCCGCGCCCGGGCCTACGACGTGGCGGGCAACTGGGCGGATGCGGCCGAGGTCACGTTCGCTGTCGTGCGCTGAATGGTTCGATTATCGTGGAAGCAGGCGGACGGCACGCCGCGTCCCTAGGACGCCCACCCAATCGATGGAATGTAGGGGCATGGCACCCTGGCACCGCCCGCCATGGCAGGTGTGCCGTGCCCCTACGGAATGTGCGATGAACGTTCATGTAGGGGCGCAGCATCGCCGTGCCCCCTCCCGCAAAGGCCGCGGATTCGATGTAGGGGCTCAGCGACGCTGCGCCCCTATCAGTTTCAGCCGATGGCAATCGATGGCGAGAAGGAGGGCCAACCTGGGGCGGTGCCAGGATGCTGTGGCCCTTCGCCCGCAGGGCGGTAGAGGGTTGTGTGGGGGCGAAGCATCCAGGGATGCTTCGCCCCTACGATCTTCGACTAATAGATGATGATGGGCGTCAGGGTCGGTGTCGGGGTCTTCGATGGGGTCAAGGTCGGCGTAGGCGTTGGCGGCACCGGACACACGCCGGGCTCATTGCCCACCGGGTTGAAATCGTAGCCCCAACGACAAGTGTTGTCGATGAGCGCCAGCTCTTTGATCGGGTAGTCCGGGCTCTCGGTCAGAGGCGAGCCGGCCTGCGCCAGCGAGAAATGGTCCTGGTAATCCTGCCAGGACGCTTGTGGATCGGAGAAGGCCCATCCTCCCCACAGGAACTCGTTATCCCCGGCGATCAGCCCGGGCTTGAAGGCAATCTGAATCCAATTCGGATTGCTCGGCGAGTGGCGAATCCAGGCTGCGTCTGGATCGGGGCCGACCCCCTGGTCGAAGACAAGCGTCTCATAGCCATCCCCTGTCTGCGGCGGCGAATCGGACCGGACCGGCGTGGTGGCCCCGACGTCGTTGTTCGTGTCTTGATAGGCGCGCACACCGTCGGTGGTCCAGTCGTTCTCCGGCGGTGCGGCGGCGACAATCATCCAATCGCCCCGCCCGTCGAGATCGACGTCGATTTCCACGCCGTAGGATGCGGGCTCGGCAGGGGTCGGCGAACCCTCCAAGAAGAGGGTGACGTATAGCCAGAGGCCACTCCCGCTAATCTCGCCCCGGTTCAAGTCGAGGTAAGCCTTGTAATCCATTGCCTGCGCCGTGAAGGGGCGCTCGAAGCGGCCGTTGTTGAAGTCGTCGCCGATGCTGCGGTGTTCGCCGGCGAGCACGGCCGACGAGCGGTCGGTCATGAAGCGCTCAACCGACGGAGGCTCGCCCGGGAAGAGAGTGTGGACGACAGGGGGAGGGGTCGGCGTCAGCTCCGGTGTGACGATGGCCACAGTAGGAGGGGCGTCGGTCGCCGCGGGCGGCGCGGTCTGGCTGGGCTCGGAAGCGGTCGTCGGCTCACCGGCCGTGGTCGCAGCGAAGTTACAGGCCAGGGCGGCGGCGGCGAGCAGCGCCATTGCAGAGAACGGGCGGACAGGGCGGCGGCTCATCATCGTTTGGCCTCCTTCGGGAGGGATGGAACATGAACGAGGCACGGGTCAGGGCGCGTAGGGCTGCCAGTCCGGCTGAAGATCGCGCGCCGGACCGTCGGTGAGCGGTATCTGCTCCGCGCCGCTGGCGGTCATCCGGTAGATCTCGGGGTTCTGCTCGCGGGTGGAGGTAAAGACGATGTACTGGCCGTCGGGCGAGAACGTCGGCTCCTTGTTGCCGTTGGTGTCGGTCAGCCGCGTCCATCCCCGTGGATTGTCGAGCGGCACGATGTAGATGTCGTTAAAATCCGGCTGCACCCAAGTATAGGCGAGCAGGTTGCCCAGGGGCGACCAATCCAACTCGTCGGCGCCGACGATCCTGCCGGACGAGTCGAAAGGCTGGCCGGGACCCGAAGCCGCGCCAATGTAGATGCGCCCCGGAGCCCCGCGGATTCTGGCGATGACCGCCAGCTGGCTGCCGTCGGGAGAGTAGGCCGGATTGGACTCGGGAGAGTAGTTGGGATCGGTCATCGAAACGAACTTGGCCTCACCGGCCGAACAGGGCTCGGGGACAATGCCGCACTGGATGGGCATCACGTAAAGGAACTCGTCCTTCCCGCCCCGCCGCGTGCTGGCGAAGGCGATGGCGTCCCCTTGCGGCGACCATCGGCCCAGGGTGTCGTCGCCCGGGCTGTGGGTGAGGTTCTGCTCGCCGCTGCCATCGGCGTTGATCACGAAGAGATCGAGCCCGAGGTCGTTGCCGAAGGAATCTTTCCCGCCTGGCTTTGTATACAGGATGCGCCGGCCATCCGCAGACCAGCGCGGGTATTGTTTGTTATCCGGTCCAAATGTGAGCTGCAGGGGATCCGTCCCGTCCGGATTCATCATCCATAGCTGCAGGAAGCGGCTGTCGTCTCGATCGCTGACGAAGACGATCCGGCCGCCGCCGCCCAGGAGCTTGGCCGCCGTCGGAGACGGGCCGGGTTCGGAGGTCGGCGAAGGTGCGGGCGTTCCTGTAGCCGCCGGCTCGGTTGGCGCCGGGGTGGACGTGATCTCGATAACGAGAGGAATGGCCGGAGAGGTGGCCCGGGAGGCTGAGTTGGAGGCGAAGAGCCCCAGGGCGACCGCGCCTCCTGCGCCCAGGAGCAGGATGCCGAGCAACGCCGCGCCGCCGAGCAAGTAGAGCGGCACACGATTGGTCCGTCGTGGCGGTGCGGCGGCGACGGCAGGTGCGGCCGCCGGTCCGCGGACGGTCTCCAACGCCAGCTCGCCGCGCAGGGCCGCCATGAACGTAGGGATGTCGGGGAACCGGTCTTCCATGTCGACGGCCATCGCGCGCTCGAGCGCGGCATCGACGTGAGGCGGCACAGTCCGATTCAGGGAGCTGGCCGGTTGGAGTTGCTCCTTGTTGAGCATCCTTTCGATGCTGTCGGGCGGAGGGACACGGGTCAACAGGGCGTAGAGCGTCGCCGCCAGGGCGTACTGATCGCTGCGGGCGTCGGTCCGGGCGCCGCCGTATTGTTCGGGAGGGGAGTAGCCGGGAGTCAGGCCGCGGGCGCCGGTGGTCGTCGCCACCTGGTCGTGCTCGAAGATCTTGGCGATGCCGAAGTCGACCAGGAACAGCGTGCCGTCGGGATGGAGTTTGGCGTTGGAGGGCTTGATGTCGCGGTGGATGATGGGCGGCTGACGGGTGTGCAGGTAGGTCAGGGCGCTCGACAAGTCCTTCGCCCAGGCCATCACCTCGTCGACGGACGGCGGCCGTTGCGCGGCACGGGCGTGCAAGTCGACGCCTTCGATGTAGTCCATGACCAGGTATTGCTGGTCTCCCCGGATGAAGTAGTTGGTGACCCGCGCCAGGTGCGGGTGATGCAGCTTAGCGAGGAGCTCGGCTTCCTTCTTGAATTGCTTTTCGGACTCGGGGTTGGCGTTGAGGTTTTCTTTCACCGCCACCCGGAGGTTGAGGGTCAGGTCATAGGCGAGGTAGACCGCGCCCATTCCCCCGCGGCCGAGCTTGTCTTCGATTCGGTACCGATCGACGAGGACGGATCCGGGCTGAAGCGGCATGGGCTGGATTGTATAGCGGAACGGAAGGGACGGTCAATCGGGAAGAGCGGACCAGTGGAAGCGGGAGGCGCACCCTCCTCCCGCCGGAGAGGTCGATTCGCCGCGCCTTGGGGATTCCTCGGGCGGCCTCGGCGCCGCCCTCGGAATGACATTCGGGAGGGAGATCTCGGCCGCCAATGCCCGTCCCACTGGTCATCCCGAGGGAGGTAAGAACGGCCGACCGAGGGATCCCACTATGTTTCTTCGGGAGTCCGCCGGGGGCGGGCAAGGTGGAGGCCTGTTTGATCGTGCCTACCCAACGCGGTTGCTTCGGCAGGAAAGATGGACCGGCCCTCCCTTTCAATCTGTGCCGCATGTCACCAGGGGATTTTAGAGACGGAGGCTATAATAACTTTGCGCTCCGCAGGGCATCACCGATGACGCAAAGCGCTCCGTCCTTCGACCTCAGCCTGCTCGACCCCATCCTCTTCGATCACGCGCCTGGCGGGCGGGCGCACCTACTTCCGACGCTGCTCGAGGCCCAACGTCTCTACGGCCATGTCCCTGAGCCCGTGGCCGAGGCGATCGGGCGCGCCTTACGCGTGCCTTTGGCCGACATTTATGGCGTGCTCGAGTTCTACACGATGCTCTACTCGCAACCAGCGGGAAGGCGAATCGTCCGGGTTTGCACCAGCCCGATGTGCTCGCGTCTCGGCGGAGAGTCCGCGGTGGAGGCTGCCGCGCACCACCTCGGCCTGCGTCCGGGTCAGGTCTCGGTTGACGGCGGGTGGATGGTTGAGGGTGCGCCCTGCCTCGGGCTCTGCGACATGGCGCCGGCGGCCCTCGTCGGCGACGTCCCCGTCGGCCGAATCGATCCGGGGTCTCCGCATCGCTGGATCGACGCGCCTTCGGCGGCAGGGCTTGGGCGAGTTGGGGGAGATCCCCGCTGGCTGACCGGGCGCTGCGGACAGGAGCGCCCGGACGACGTCAGGGCCTACACCGGCTCCGGCGGATTTGCCGGGTTGCGCCGAGCATTGCGCGAGGAGCCGGCGGCCGTGATCGAAGAGGTCAAGCGCTCGGGGCTGGTCGGCCGGGGCGGGGCTGCCTTCCCGACGGCGACGAAGTGGCAAATGGCGGCGGCCGCCCCCGGCGAGGCCCGCTATATCGTCTGCAACGCCGACGAGTCCGAGCCGGGGACGTTCAAGGACCGAGTGCTGCTCGAGGGCGATCCGCTGATGGTGTTGGAGGGAATGGCGCTTGCCGGGTACGCCGTAGGCGCGCGTCACGGTTACCTCTACGTGCGCGGCGAGTACCCTCGCGCTCAGGAGATCCTTCGGCGGGCGATCGTCGCCGCCGCCGAAGCCGGCTATCTGGGCGTCGACATCCTCGGCAGCGGGTACAGCTTCGATATCGAACTCCGATCAGGCGCCGGCGCCTACATCTGCGGGGAAGAAACCGCCCTGTTCGAATCGATCGAGGGCAAGCGCGGCTTCCCGCGGCTCAAGCCGCCTTATCCGACGACCCATGGGCTCTTCGGGGCGCCGACGGTGATCAACAACGTCGAGACGCTGGCGGCGGCGGCGTGGATCGTCGCTAACGGCGCCGATGCCTATCGCTCGATCGGCACGAAAGAGTCCCCGGGATCGAAGCTGTTCTGCGTCTCCGGTGATGTCGCCGAAGCGGGCGTGTACGAAGTTCCGTACGGGACGACTCTCGGTGCCCTGCTCCGACTGGCCGGCGGCGTTCGAGGTGATCTGAAAGCCGTCCTGCTGGGCGGCGCGGCGGGCGCCTTCGCCGGGCCGGATCAATTGGACCTGCCGATGAGTTTCGAGGGACTGCTGGCCGCCGGGCTGCCTCTTGGATCGGGGGTGGTGGCCGCCTTCAATCAGGATCACGACCTGCGGGAGACGTTGCTCAGCCTGGCGCGCTTCTTCGCCCATGAGTCGTGCGGCAAATGCTTCCCGTGCCAACTCGGAACCCAGCGCCAGCTCGAGCTGGTCGGCAAGATCGCCGGGCGGCGGGCCCGTCCGGAAGATATCGAGAGCCTCGAAGACGTGGGCTTCACCATGACCAATGCCTCGTTGTGCGGACTTGGGATGACGGCCGCCTCGGCGATCGTCTCAGCGGCGCGACGCTGGCCGGAGCTCGTGCTCGATGGCCGAGGCTGATCGATGACTCCGGGGCCCAACGGCGGAGGGGCGGTCGGCGCCCGCTGGCTCGAGTACCGGCGCGGCTGGCAGGCGGTCGAGTCGGAGATCATCGAAGAAGCGCTGGTGACGATCTACGTGAACGGGCGTGAGCTGGCGACGATCATGTGCACCCCGCGCGATCAGGTGGCCTTGGCGCTGGGCTTTCTCAAGAACGAAGGCCGGCTGGAGCGGCTCGACGATGTGGCGGTGACGCATGTCAGCCGCGACGGCTGCTGCGTCGATGTTTGGCTGCGCCACCCGATCGAGGCGCCGAAGCGCGTGATCATCACCTCGGGTTGCGGCGGCGGGGTGACCTTCGACGACCCGTCGTTGGCGTTGCCGCCCCTGACCGAGGACCTGCGGATTACGCCGGAACGACTCACGGACTTGCTCAATCAGCTGCACTACCCGGGCAGCCTGGCCGCCCGCACGCGCGGCGTGCACGCCGCCGGATTGGCGGATGGAGAACGACTCCTGGCGCGCGTCGAAGACGTCGGACGCCACAACACGATCGACAAGCTCCTGGGCGAGTGCCTGCTGCAAGGGCTGGAGACGCGCGGGCGGGTGTTGCTGGCGACCGGGCGCGTCTCCTCCGAGATGTTGCGGAAGGGCACGCTGATGGGTTGTCCGGTCATTGCCTCGCGTAACTCGCCGACCTCGCTGTCGGTGGCGATGGCCGAGGCCTGGAACATCACCCTGGTCGGCTACGTCCGCCGTGACTCCATGCGCGTCTACGCCCACCCCGAGCGTCTCGGCCGCCTCGAGGCACCTTCGGCGCTGACCATCGAAGGGAGCGGGGCCGACCATGCCTGACGAGTTGCACCTGACCATCGACGGACAGCCGGTGACCGTGCCGGCGGGGACGACGATCCTGGACGCCGCGCGGGCGGCGGGCATCGAGATCCCCGTGCTGTGCTACTTCGAGCACACCACCTCCAACGGGCTTTGCCGCCTGTGCGTCGTGGAGACTCAGGGCGCGCGCGGATTGCAGGCGGCGTGCGTCAGCGTCCCGCGCGAGGGGTCGGTGATCCACACGCGCTCCGAAAACGTCGAGCGGGCGCGGCGGACGATTCTCGAGATGCTGGCGGCCAGCGTCGATCTCTCCGAGGCGCCGGATCTGGGACAGCTGATGGAAACGGTTCGGGCCAGGCCCGAGCGTTTCGCCGGCGCCGAAGAGCGCCGACCTGCGCTGCTCGACGACAACCCGATGTACATCCGTGATTACGCCAAATGCGTCCTGTGTTGGCGCTGTGTCCAGGTTTGCGCCGAGGACGCCCAGTACACCTTCGCCCTCAACTTCACCGGCCGAGGTTTTCACACCTCGATCGGGACGTTCTTCGATAAGCCCATTCCGCAGACGACGTGTGTCTTCTGCGGGCAGTGCGTCGGCGTCTGTCCGACCGGTGCGTTGAAAGGGAAGCGTGAGTATCTATTGGAACAAGGGGTCGGGGTGCAAGCCATCTTCGAGGCGACGCGCCCGTCGCGCGGTGGCCGGCGGAGAGGGGCGGGAGACGAGGATGCTGCATCCTGATCGCGTCGTCGCCACCACCTGCCCGTACTGCGGAGTCGGCTGTCAGATCGACTTGCACTTGCGGCAGGAGGTGGTCTACCGCGTGGCCGGACGGTTCGACAGCCCGGTTAACCGCGGCCAGCTCTGCGTCAAGGGGCGCTTCGGTTACGACTTCATCCACGCCGCCGACCGCCTGACCCAACCGCTGCTGCGGCGCCGCCGCGGTCTACCCCTCGTCCCCGTCACCTGGGAGACCGCTCTCGGATTCGTGGCCGATCGAATGAAGTCGATCCGGGGGACGGCCGGTCCGGACGGCCTGGGCTTCCTGGCCTCGGCCAAGTGCACCAATGAGGAGAACTACCTCGTTCAGAAATTGGCGCGGGCGGTCGTCGGCACCAACAACGTCGATCACTGCGCCCGGCTTTGACACGCCAGCAGCGTGGCCGGTCTGGCCACGACGCTCGGATCGGGGGCGATGACCAATAGCATCGGCGACATCACGCAGGCCGCCGTCTTGCTGGTGGTCGGCAGCAACACGACGGAAGCCCATCCGGTGATCGCTTTGCGGATGAAGGCCGCCGTGCGGCAGCACGGGGCGCGCCTGATTCTGATCGACCCCCGCGGGATCGAGCTTTCCCAATTCGCCGACCAGCACTTGCGCCCGCGGCCGGGCACCGACGTGGCCGTGATCAACGCCATGGCACACGTCATCTTGGCCGAGGGGCTCGAGAATCGGCCGTTCATCGCCGAGCGCACGGAGAAGGTCGAGGCCCTGGCCGAGGCCGTGCGCGCCTGGAGCCCGGAACGCGCCGAGGAGATCTCCGGGGTGCCGGCCCAATCGATACGCCTGGCGGCCCGGACGTACGCCGGGGCGAAGGCGGCCGCCATCTTCTGGGCGATGGGGGTGACCCAGCATGTCAGCGGCACCGACAACGTCAAGGCGCTCTCGAACCTGGCGTTGTTGTGCGGCCAGATCGGCCGGCCGGGCACGGGCCTCAACCCGCTGCGGGGTCAGAACAACGTCCAGGGCGCCTGCGATGTGGGCTGCCTGCCGAATGTCTTCCCGGGCTACCAGCCGGTGGCTTCCGAGGAAGTGCGGCTGAAGTTCGCCGCCGCCTGGGGCGTCGGCGTGGAAAGCCTGAATGCGATCTCGGGCCTGACGGTCACCGAGATGATGGACGCCGCGCTCGAAGGGAAGCTGCGTGCGATGTTCGTACTCGGCGAAAACCCGATGCTCTCGGATCCGAATCTACATCACGTCGAAGATGCCTTGGCGGCGCTCGACCTGCTTATTGTCCAAGACATCTTCCTGAATGAGACGGCGGCAATAGCCGACGTGGTGCTGCCGGGGGTGAGTTTCGCCGAGAAATCCGGGACTTTCACCAACACCGAAAGACGCGTCCATTTGGTGCGGCCGGCACTTCAGGCGCCCGGCGAGGCGCGGCAGGATTGGGCGATCCTGTGCGACGTGGCGCAGCGGCTAGGCGCCGACTGGACGTACGGCGGACCTTCGGCGATCTTCGATGAAATGGCCGGTCTGACTCCGAGTTACGCCGGAATCTCCCACGATAGGCTGGCTCGCGGCGGCCTGCAATGGCCTTGCCCGACATCGGACCATCCGGGGACGCCCATCCTGCACGTCGAGCGTTTCACCCGTGGCCATGGACTCTTCTCTCCCGTGGATTATCGACCGCCGGCAGAAAACACCGACGCAGACTTCCCTCTCATCCTATCGACGGGCCGGGTACTCTACCATTGGCATGGTGGGACGCTCAGCCGCCGCTCGGCAGGTCTCAACTGGCTGGCACCGGAAGCGGAAGTCGAGATTCATCCGGAGGATGCCCAGGCCCTGGGGATTGCCGATGGCGATATGGTGGAAGTGCGCTCGCGGCGGGGCGCCGTGCGGGCGCGATCTCGGGTCACGCCACGCTCGCCGCACGGCACTGTCTTCATGACCTTCCACTATGCGGAAGCCGCCGCCAATCTGCTGACGGTGAGTGCGGTCGACCCTGTGGCTAAGATCCCGGAGTACAAGGTGGCGGCGGTTCGGGTACAGCGAATTGAAGAGATCCTCCCGGCGTGAACCACTTGAGGTTATCGAACAAAGGAAAGGTGTAGGGGCGCGGCACACGTCCCGCCCTCACCCCTTCGGGTGCCCCTTCGGGTGCACCCTGGGTGTACGCCGCCCTCACCCCTTCGGGCACCCCTTCGGGTGCAACCCTGGGTGTGCGCCGCCTTTGGCGCCCTGCACCGCTTCCGGTGCGCCGCCCTTGACGCCCTATAGTGGCCGAAGGGGCGTAGAGACCGAGCGCTGCGAAGGGCGGCGTGCCCCTACGTCAGCCAGGCCCGTATGAGCCCCGAAGTTTGTCCCCGCCTCAATCCAGCTGCAATTTCCACCCTTCGAGATCGGGCATGAGATCGTGTGCGGTCAGGTCGAGCTGGAGCGGTGTGACCGAGACGTAGCCCGCCGCCAAGGCCCCGATATCGGTGCCGGCGTCGGCGACTCCGGTCGGGGATTCGCCGCCAATCCAGTAATAGGGTCGACCGCGCGGGTCCTCCCGGCGCACGAGCTCGTCACGATACACACGCAAACCCTGGCGTGTAATCGCCACACCGTGAAGCGATTCCACCGATCCATAGGGCACGTTGATGTTGAGGAGCAGGCCGGGCGGGAGTGGCCGAGCCAGGACCTGTGCCGTCAACCGGGCGGCGACGGCGGCCGCGGTCGAGTAGTCAAGCGGACCCAAATGCCCCTCCGGAGAATCGAGGGAGACGGCAAGCCCGGGAAGCCCGGCGATGGCCGCTTCCATGGCGGCCGTCACCGTCCCGCTGTAGGTGACGTCGTGGCCCAGGTTGGCATGCGGGTTGATACCGGACACGACGGCATCGATCCGCGGCTCGACCAGCCCGAGCACGGCCAGTGCCACACAGTCGGAAGGCGCTCCATCCGTGGCCAGCGCCTGGATCCCGCTGCCGATCTCGGTCGGCCAGACACGCAGCGGGCGGTGCATCGTCTTGACGTGTCCGGAGGCGGACCAGTTGCGCTCGGGGGCCAGCACGGTGACCTGACCGACGGACTGCAACGCGCCGGCCAATGCCAGCAAGCCTGGTGCGGCAATCCCATCGTCATTGGTGACCAAGATGTGCATGATCCCGCATTGTAATGCCGGCGGGCGCCGCCCTTCAGAGGCCGCTGCCACGGCGACCTACCGCTCCGCTTCCCTTCGCCCTCTACGCCCTTCGGCGCACCCGAAGGGGTGAGGGCGGGGACTGTGGTTCGGTCTTCTTGCAATGAGATCGGGCGAGGGGCCTTTCGGCATGACCCGCACAGGAATGAGGCATTGCCTACCGCGGAGAGGCCCCTCGCCGAAGCCCTTGGAGACCGGAGCACGTGCGGGGTGAACCCAGACGAAGTTGACACGACCCGCCGCCTGATGTTAAGATAGAGACGCTGGCCGGGCGGTCATCGTTTATTCCCCCCGGCAAGCCTGGTCTTATTCGACATCATCTCTTGTCTTTGTCGGGCCAAGCGGGGCGGTCCCAGAAACCGCCTCATTGAATCGGGGCCCTGCCACGGGGTGAACGCGAGACCAGGCGTTCACCCCGTTTTGTTTGAGAGGATGCCATGAGCGTGGAATTCTTTGTTCGGATCGCGGGCATGCTGGTCATGGCCATCGCCGGGATCTACCTGGGGGTCTATCTCAGCAACCTGGCCGATGGACCTTCGCAAGTCTACGCCAGCGTCTTCGCCCTGGTCGGAGCGCTGATGGGGCTCGTGCTCACACCCTTCCTGACGACCCGCCCTCTGCGAGCCCTGCGCGCCCAAGTGCGTCAGACCTCGTTGCAAACGTTGCTGGCGGCCACGCTGGGACTGGTCGTCGGCTTAGTGGTCGCGGCCTTGCTGGCCTTTCCGATGTCGCTGCTGCCGTCGCCTTTCGGCTCGATCCTGCCCTTCGTCGGCGCGATTGTCTTCGGCTACTTCGGTGCGGCCGTCTTCGTCCTCCGGCAGAACGACGTTTTCGGTCTGATGCGCGGCCGGACCCTGCCGGCGCAAGCGAGCGTCGGCTCGGCCGATGGGCGCAGCGTCCTGCTCGACACGAGTGTGATCATCGACGGCCGCATCGCCGATGTGGCGCGGACAGGTTTTCTACCGGGGGTGATGGTGGTGCCGTCCTTCGTGCTCAATGAGCTGCAGCACATCGCCGACTCGGCCGACGGCCTCCGGCGGCAACGCGGGCGGCGCGGCCTGGACATCCTCAACCGTCTGCAAAAAGACAGCGGCATCGCGTTTCGCATCTCGGACCTCGACGTCGAGGGGGTGCGCAACGTCGACGACAAGCTGGTCATTCTGGCCAAACAGCTGCGGTCGCCGATCGTGACGAACGATTACAACCTGAACCGGGTGGCCGAGCTGCAAGGGGTAACCGTCCTCAACATCAACGAGTTGGCCAACGCCGTGAAGGCGATCTACATCCCCGGCGAGTCGCTCGAAGTCCGCGTGATCCAGGAGGGTAAGGAAGCCGGCCAGGGGGTCGGATATCTGGACGATGGCACCATGGTCGTGATCGAAGACGGGCGAAGTTTCATCGATCGAACGGTGTCGGTGATGGTGACCAAAGTGCTCCAGACAGCGGCCGGCCGAATGATCTTCGCCCGCCCGGAATCGAACTAGGCGAAGGCCATGGCGTTGGACGTCTACAACAGCCTGACCCGGCGGGCCGAACCCTTCGAACCGCTCGAGCCCGGGCGGGTGCGAATGTACGTCTGCGGGCCGACGGTCTATGCCAAGGCTCACATCGGCCACGCCATGTCGTCGGTCGTCTTCGACGTGGTGCGCCGCTTCCTGGAGTACCGCGGGTTTCAGGTGCAGCACGTCATGAACTACACCGACGTGGAGGACAAGATCATCCGGCGGGCGGCGGACATGGGTGTGGACCCGGTTTCGCTGGCCGCGCGCCATCAACGCGAGTACGAACAACACCTGCGGGATCTGAACGTCGAGATGCCGGAGATCCGCCCGCAAGCATCGCAGGAGATGCCCACCATCATCGGGATGATCCAGCGCCTGGTGGAGCGGGGATTCGCTTATGCCGTCGAGGGCGACGTCTACTTCCGGGTCAAAAAGGATGAGGATTATGGGCGTCTGTCGGGGCGACGCCTGGAGGACATGCGCGCCGGCACGCGCCTGGAGGTCGATGAACGCAAGGAGGACCCGGCCGATTTCGCGCTATGGAAGGGCGCCAAGGCGGGGGAGCCGTCCTGGCCGAGCCCGTGGGGCGACGGGCGGCCGGGCTGGCACATCGAATGCTCGGCGATGAACCTGCGCTACCTGGGAGAGCAGATCGACATCCATGGCGGGGGCAACGATCTGATCTTCCCCCACCACGAGAACGAAATCGCCCAGACGGAGAGCCTGACCGGCAAGCCTTTCGCCCGCTACTGGATGCACAACGGGATGCTCCAGCTGAAGGGCGAGAAGATGGCGAAGTCGGTGGGGAACCTGGTGACGATCGAGGACTTCCTGGCAACGCACTCGGCCGACGTTTTCCGCTTGTTGGTGCTGAACTCTCACTATCGTGGCCCCCTGACGTACACCGAGGACGTCGTGCAACAGGCCCAGGCGGCCCTCGGCCGGCTGCGGAGCGCGCTTCGGCCGGCGCGGCCGTCGGAGAACGCCAGGCCGGAGGTTGCCGGCGATCTCGGCCTGGAGAGCGAGACGGCGCGTCGGCGTTTCGTGGAAGCGATGGAAGACGACTTCAACACACCCGAGGCGCTGGCCGCCCTGTTCGATCTGGTGCGGGCGATCAATCTGGCGCGCGACGCGGGCGTGGGCGGCGATACGCTCGGTAAAGCCCAGGCGGTCTTCTTGGAACTGTCGGGGGTCCTCGGCCTGCGGATCGATCGTCACCCGGAAGGCGAGCGCGACAGCGCGCCCTACATCGACTTGCTGGTCGAGATCCGAGGCGATCTGCGCCGGGCGAAGCAGTGGGCCCTGGCGGACCGGATTCGCGATCGCCTGGCAGAGCAGGGTGTCACTCTGGAGGACGACCCCGAAGGGACGCATTGGGAGCTGCGGTGAGGCGCAGTCCGGCCCACAGCGGCGACCTGATCCTCGGGCGGCATGCCGTCCTGGAAGTGTTGCAAGCGGGACGGCGTAGGGTCTCGCGAGTCCTGGTGGGCGAAAACGTTCGTGAGACGGCGGTGGTCGGGAGGATCCTGTCGCTGGCCGATCAGCGTGGGGTAAAGGTCGAGCGCGTCGGTCAAGAGCGGCTGCAGGGGGAGGACGGCAAGTCGCATGGGGTGGCGGCCGAAGCCGAGCCCTACCCCTACGTGGGTCTCGCCGACATCTCGCTTGTGGCGGAGGCGCGCGGAGAGGCGCCGCTGATCCTGTTCCTGGATGAACTGCAGGATCCGCAAAACGTCGGGACGTTGCTGCGCACAGCGGAAGCCGCCGGGGTACACGGGGTCGTCCTTCCTTATCGCCGGGCGGCGGGAATCACCCCGGCGGTGGTCCGGGCTTCGGCCGGCGCCTGCGAACACTTGCTGATCGCGGCCGAGAACCTGGCCGGCGCGATCCAACGCGTGCGGGACAATGGGGTTCTTGCCGTGGGGCTGGAGTCCGCAGTGGGTGCCCGGCCTCTGGAGCAGATCGATTTGGCGGCTCCCCTGGCCCTGGTTGTCGGGAGCGAGGGCTCCGGTCTTCGTCGGTTGGTGCGGGAGCGTTGCGATGTCCTGGCAGGATTGCCGTTGCGCGGGCGCGCCGGATCGCTGAATGCGGCCGTGGCGGGATCGATCGCGCTCTATCTGACCTGGGCCAGACGTCATGCTGGGGCCTCCGCCATTGACGCTCCCTGGGAATCCTGATAGCATGCTTGTTCCGGAAGGTGCAACCGCGCCGGGCGGGCCTGGCGCGTTTTTGCCGTGTGCCGACGTAGCTCAACGGCAGAGCAACCGCCTTGTAAGCGGTAGGTTACGGGTTCAACTCCTGTCGTCGGCTTTGCCGGAGGGAGAGGCGCGCGGTTGGCGGCGGGCCGGCCGGGCCGAAAGATCGGCTCCGCCGGCGGGTCGCCAACCCCGGGCGGTTACCCAAGTGGCCAAAGGGGGCTGACTGTAAATCAGCTGGCAGACGCCTTCGGAGGTTCGAATCCTTCACCGCCCACTGCAGAGGTAAGCCGTCAGCTGTCAGCCACACCCGCGCAGCGCAGGCGCAAGTGCGAGCGGTCAGCCGGCGACTGCCTTCGCGACGGGGATCGAGCCGAAGGCTGATGGCTGAAAGCTGACGGCTTAAGGCCCTCATAGCTCAGACGGTAGAGCACACCCTTGGTAAGGGTGGGGTCATGGGTTCAAATCCCATTGAGGGCTCAGTTTCATCAAGCGCGGCGCCGGGCGCCGCCGGAAGGAGTGCTTGAGGATGGCGAAGCAGAAGTATGAGCGGACGAAGCCGCACATGAACGTGGGGACGATGGGGCACATCGACCACGGCAAGACGACGTTGACGGCGGCGATCACGAAGTACTGCTCGTTGCAGGGGCAGGGG
>Ga0209751_10001000_pt1 | contig 29581 bp, 31 predicted proteins | sample RifCSP13_1_FD_184019 | JGI IMG/M metagenome (GOLD analysis project Ga0209751, IMG submission 184019) | Soil microbial communities from Rifle, Colorado - Rifle CSP2_sed 13_1 (SPAdes) (version 2) | ecosystem: Environmental > Terrestrial > Deep subsurface > Rock core/Sediment | place: Rifle...
GCCGTGGGACATGGTTGAAGGCAGCGCGGATTTGGCGCCCGGCGAGATCGTAGTGGATCAAGTTTTGGCCTCACGCTATGGCCTTGACGTCGGCGATCCAGTGAGTCTGTTCGGCAACCAGCTCACTATTGCCGGACTCAGCCGGGGGAACTTTGGTGTTGGCAGCAGCTTTGCATTCGTAAACAAGGAAACTTTGGCCGGGCTGGCAGGCGCGCCGCCGGATTCGGCAAGTCTTGTTTTGGTGCGCCCTGAGAACGATGTTGACGTTGAGAGGTTGGCCGCGGAGCTCGAGGAAGCGGTGCCTGAGGGGAATGTGATGCTGCAAGCATCCTTTGCTGAAAGCGATAGGGATCTGATCCGCCAAATGGGCGCGGATATCGTGCGGGCCATGAATATCATCGCTTACATCGTCGGGATGCTGGTCATCGCACTCACCATCTACACCGCCACTCTGGAACGGTCTCGGGAATATGGGATGCTTAAAGCCCTGGGGGCCAGTTTCTCAAGGTTGGCAACTGTGGTGCTTACACAGTCCTTTATCAGTGCGACCCTGGGGGCCATCCTGGGAATTGGCATATCCTACACAATCGCCGAACTCATTGTCAGGGTATCTCCTGACATGCTGGTCTTGATCGTTCCGGGCAGCGTGCTAAACCAGGTGCCAGTCCTTGCGGTTGTCACTGCTATAGCCAGCCTGTTACCGCTGATCCGCATCGCCAGTCTGGATCCAATGAACGTGTTCAAAGCTTAAGTCCGAGGGAGTTGCTATGGAAGCTATCTTAGAACTGCAAGATGTCTCGAAAGTATACGGCTCCGGGCACACCGCCGTTCACGCCGTGGAAGGTGCGAGTCTCAAGATCATGCCTGGTGAAATCGTGCTCGTGATGGGGCCATCGGGAAGTGGCAAGACCACTCTGCTGAGCATGGCGGGATTGCTATTGAAGCCGTCCTCAGGAAAAATCGCAATGACAGGCGAGGAACTCAACGGCAAGAATCAGCGGCAGCTCGCCGCCCTGCGATTGCGTCAGGTGGGCTTCATCTTCCAGGCTTACAACCTTCTTGGCGCCCTGAACGCCAAAGAAAACGTTGAGGTGGTCATGAACTTAGCCGGGACCCGCGGCCGCGCCGCGTCTGAAAAGGCGAGTCAGCTGCTCGAAACCCTGGGGCTGGCGCGGCGGATGAGACACTTGCCCGCCGATCTTTCTGGAGGGGAAAAGCAACGAGTAGCCATTGCCCGGGCGCTGGCCAACGACCCACCCATTATCCTGGCAGACGAACCCACCGGAAACCTGGATACCAAAACCGGCCAGGAAGTAATGGATCTATTTTGCCATGGGCTAGGCAGGGAAAAAGGGCGCTCCATGGTCATCGTTACCCATAACCCTCGTTTCGAACAAATCGCAAACCGGATCCTGTGGCTAGAGGACGGCCATCTGAGTGAGGGTAAGGGACGCGCCCAGGATTGAGGCCAAGGCAATGGGGTTAACGATTACTTTCCTTGGCGCTGCCGGGACGGTCACGGGATCTCGCTATTTGCTGGAAGTCAACCAATCTAAATATCTGGTGGATTGCGGCTTGTTTCAAGGCTCTCGCAAACTGAAGGAATTGAATTGGACCCCATTCCCAATTGTGCCCGCTGAAATCGACGCTGTCTTTTTGACTCATGCCCATATCGACCATGTGGGTCTGTTACCGCGCCTGGTGCAGCAGGGTTTTCGGGGGCCGGTGTATGCCACCGAGGCCACCTGCGCTTTGCTAAATTTGGCGCTTCCGGATTCAGCGCATTTGCAGGAGCAAGATGCTATTTATGCCAACAAAAAAGGGTACAGCCGTCACAAACCCGCCTTGCCGCTCTACACAGAGGCAGATGCACAAAATACGCTGGCACTCCTTCGGCCAATCCGTTTCTATCAATCGCTTCAGCTCCCTAATCTTACGGTTACCTGGCATCCCGCCGGTCACATCCTTGGGTCTGCCATTCTGGAGATCCAGGCAGGGTCAGCCAATGGGCCAACCCGTATCGTATTTTCCGGCGATCTGGGCCGATTTGACAATGAGATCATGAAGCCACCAACCTTGCTCAAGCATGCTGATGTTCTGTTGGTTGAGTCTACGTACGGAAATCGAAAGCATAATGATGGGTCGGTTGAAGATAGCCTGGCCAAAGAAATTGACAATATAGTGCAGCATGAAGGAGTTCTACTAATCCCGGCCTTCGCGGCAGGTCGAACCCAACAAGTTTTGTATTACATCCGAAAGTTGGAAGACCAAAAACGGATCCCAACTCTTCCGGTATTCATTGATAGCCCCATGGCCGTAGATGCCAGCCAGATTTACTGCAAATATGGAGACGACCACAATCTCGAGGTGAACCTGCTCATGGACGAGCATGCCTGCCCGCTGCGCTGCCACCAGACGAATTTCATTCGGGACGTCGAGGCCTCGAAGATCCTTAACACCCGGCCAGGTCCCGCCATCATTATCTCGGCCAGCGGGATGTTGTCTGGCGGCCGGATCTTGCATCACTTAAAGTGGCGCTTACCCGACAAACGCAATTCGGTGCTGTTCGTCGGTTACCAGGCCGAGGGAACCCGCGGCCGGCAATTGCTCGACGGAGCGAACCGCGTACGCATCCACGGTGAGGACATTCCCGTGCGAGCCCGCATTGCCCAGGTGCAGGCGCTGTCGGGGCACGCGGACCAAACGGAACTGCTGCGCTGGCTGGCGGGGTTTTCGCAATCGCCTTCGAAGACCTTCATTACTCACGGAGAACCGGAGGCGGCCAGGGTCTTGCAAGAGAAGATCTCTAAGCAGCTTGCCCGGGCCGCACATGTTGCAAGGCTGGATGAGGAAGTAATCATAGATTAATGTTCCGGAGTTCGCATTCCGTTCATTTCTCAGCCCCTTCTTGCGGCCACTCAGACTTACACTGAACACCCTTTGCCCCGGACAAATGTCATAGGCAGAACCGCCTATCCGGGATTGGGCCCCATGGCCCGTGACTTGCCTCCTTAGGTGGGCTATTGTTCCCCTTAATGCATCCTGCCGAGGAAAAAAATGATGTCTAAACGTAAACGCATGTTGCTTCCCGTAGGCTTCGGCCTGCTGGGCGCCCTTTTCCTGACCGGCGTCTACTTTGGGATCGTCTCATGGGCCGAGAGCCCGGGGCATGCCCTGGACCTGTTTTGGCAAGACCGTTGGATCGTCATCCCCCTGATCCTGGGTTTTGGTGTGCAGGTAGCCCTTTACGTTGTTCTAAAGAAAGGGCTGTTCCTCCCCGTGGGCTCCATGGGCGCTTCCGGCGCCATGACCGGCGCTGGCGGCGCCACCAGCACCATGGCAATGGTGGCCTGCTGCGCACACCACGTCACCGATGTGTTGCCCATCCTGGGGTTGACGGCCGCGGCAACATTCCTGGCAGACTACCAGCAGGCGTTTATGCTGCTTGGTCTGGGGACAACCATCCTCGGCATTATTGTTATGTTAGTGATTTTGTACAACGCGCGCCAAAAGGCGCTGCAGCACCTCACACACATGGAGGCAGCGTAGATTGAACAACCTAAAGATATGTGCAATCCTGCTCTCTCTCAGCCTGCTTTTGGCTGCCTGCGGTTCCACCCCAGCTGCTACCACAGCAGCGGAGCTGAGCAACGCAAACGACCAGGATGATCCTGGCGGCCAGCCGGAACCGGACAACGATTTGACGTGGCTGATAGGCCAAAGCCGGGAAGATGGCCAGGGTTCCGTGACCGTTACGGTCACCGGGAAAGACAACGACACTGGGGCTGACACGATCGAGTTCGATGTGGTGATGGACACCCATTCGGTCGATCTCAACATGGATCTAGCCCTGCTTGCAACTCTGACCACGAACACAGGCCTTAGCGTAAATGGCTTACTTTGGGATGGGCCGCTAGGCGGCCACCACGTGGAGGGATCACTTTCTTTTCCCGCCTCCGTAAACGGCGCGTCGCTATTGGAGGGGACAAGCATGCTCACCCTGACCATTCAGGACGTTGATGCCCCGGAAAGAATCTTCAGCTGGCAAAGATAGGACACCAAAAAGGAGACAGATGTCGTGGATACTTCTAAGCGTGCAAGACGAACACTGGCCCGCCAACAACAGCAGAGAAACCGCGGGGTGATTTTCAGCGTAATCGCCATTGGCGTCCTTGGGCTGGCGGGTTACCTACTAGTGGGGGCATTGTTCCCACCCGGCCCACCCCCAATGGCCGGCAACGTGATCGATGTTGAGGCCGCCATGAATGGCTTCGATCAATACGAGATCCGGGTAAAAGTGGGCGAGCCGGTAACCATTCGGCTGACCAGCCTGGATAATACGCACCACAGCGACGGGGGCGGCAAACACCAGTTGGCAGTGGATGAACTTGGCATAGATATCGTTGCGCCCGCATTGGGTTCGAGCTATGCCACCTTTACACCCCAAGAAGCTGGAACATATACTTTCTACTGCGATATTTGCTGCGGCGGCCGTGCTAACCCGAGCATGAATGGCACCTTCATTGTGGAAGGTTAGCGGATGACCCGCCCGCGACAAATATTCATTCTGTCCGTCCTCACCATCATCGCCCTGGGGGCGATCGCGCTGACGGGGTTCTGGCATCCCCACGCGCCGGATGCAGACATGCAGGCCTATCTGCCCAATATCACCTTGCCAACTGTGCTCGTAGCCGGCGTCATTGACGGGATCAACCCCTGTGCTTTCACAGTTCTGTTACTCTTTATCACGGCGCTGCTGACCTCCGTCCAGGTTGGGGCACAAAGCGTAAACGCGATCCGTATGCGCATCCTCAGCAGAGGGGGCATCTACATAGCAGCAATCTTCGTGACTTACCTGGCCCTGGGCATTGGCTTACTGCAAACCATCAACCTATTTACCCGCCAGCACCTGCCTGCTCGCCTGGGCGCCCTGTTTGCCATCTTGTTCGGTCTATGGATGTTGAAGGACTTCTTCTTGCCCGACTGGGGCTGGCGCCTCCAGGCCCCGGGCCAGGTGGGAGCCATGGCGCATGGTGCGGCACAGAAAGCCACAGTGCCTGCGCTGATCGTAGGCGGCTTCCTGATCGGGCTGTGCACTGTACCGTGCAGCGGAGCCGTCTATCTCGGCGTATTGAGCCTGCTGGCGCTGCAGCCATCGGCGATGCTCGGGTATGGCTTCCTGGTCCTTTATAATCTTGTTTTTGTGCTGCCCCTCATCGTTATCCTCGTTGCGGCGTCAGCCCGTCCTACCTTGAACCGCTTGGCGCATTGGAATATTCATCATAAAGAATGGGTCCGCCTGGTCCTCGGGGCTGGAGTGGTGATCATGGGATTGCTAATCCTCGCAACCGTGTGATGTAGCTGAGTGAAGGATCGTGCATATGGCCACAAGAAGCTCGAGTTTGCCCAGTTCTCGAATTGGCCGATGGTTGTATGAAAGGTTAGGTCTGCAAGGCATTTCCTACGCGGTCCCCGAACATGCCAACTCCCTCCCGTATATCCTGGGCGGGATCACATTTATGGGGTTCCTAATTCTTATCGTTACCGGAATTTACCTCGGCCAGTTTTATCACCCCCATCCGTCCGAGGCTCATAACAGCGTGGTGTTTATCATCAGCGGGGCTCCACTAGGAGATATCGTCCGATCGGTGCATTTCTGGACCGCCCAGATCGTGACTCTGACCGTTTTACTGCATATGTTGCGCGTGCTTTACACTGGTTCCTACAAACGTCCTCGAGAAATCAACTGGTTTGTCGGGCTAGGCCTGCTGGCGGTTACGTTAGGTGCAGTCTTCACCGGCTCCGTGCTGAAGTTCGACCAGGAGGGACTGGAGGCTTTGCAGCACAATACGGAAGCCGCCAACTTACTTGGTGGGCTGGGGACAGTTTTCTCGGCTGAATTTAGCCGCAGCGTCCCATTACTCACGCGCCTCTTCACGGCTCATGCGACCATCCTCCCGCTCGCCTTCGGGTTGCTCATTGCAGCCCACATCTTCCTGATCAAGCAACACGGCATCTCCCCCAAAGTCGCTGAACGGGCAGAGACGCGCACGACTGCTGGTGAGGGGGATTCCAACTTCAGTCTCCATTTGCTGCGCATGGCAGGTTTCGGCCTGTGGATCTTGGCGCTGGCGCTTACCCTCGGCCTGCTCTTGCCGGCCTCCCTTGGCCAACCAGGAGTGGCTGGAGCCGAAGTGACCAAACCCTGGTGGATGTTCATCTGGCTTTTTCCGGCGGAAGAAACTTGGGGCGTACGGGCACTAGTCATCGTGCCGGCCCTGCTTGCTTTGCTTTTTGCCTCGGTGCCGATCCTTGATCGGAATCTCTATCTGAGCCCGTCGCGACGCAAAGTCTTGCTGATCGCCGCAGCCTTGGTCTTAACTGTGATCGTTGCGAGCGGGGTTTATGCGTTCATTCAGCCGGTAACGGCCCATCTTGAATAGGAGAGGGCAATGAGAAAACAAGTCATATCCATCCTGATTATTGCCGCGGGCCTCATTGCCCTCCCGAATGGTGGCGCACTGGCGCATGGAGAACCCATCATCGTGGTTGAGCCGACTGTGGTAGCAGCGGGTGGAGAGATTACCGTTACCGGTTCCGAGATGGAGCCAGGGGAGGTCTTTGTCATAACACTTGAAGGATCGGCTGGTTCGATCGAACTTGGCGAAGTTACGGGTACCGGCGAGGGTGAAGAGGGCGGGTTTACGGAAACATTTTCGGTGCCTGGCGACACCGCGCCTGGGTCCTATGTCGTAACGGCTACAGCCGAAGATGGGGATACCACCACGGCCGACCTCGAAATCACAGCTCCTACCGAGGAGGCTAGTTCCGCCCCGGCAGAGATGATTGAGCCCAGCGGTGAGCAACATATTCTGGATAGGACGAAAGCGCCGGGCCAGATCGCAGGCATCGTTTTGGTCATTGCGATAACCGCGGTGGGAGGTTTTCTACTCGTACGCCAGAAATGATTATTTTGTGATTGGCAAACTGGGCTCGGCACACAATCAGAAAATCATAGGATAAGGAGACATACCTAATTCCACTAATGATAACTATCTCAATCGATCCCATCATTTTCAGTATCGGGCATTTCGCGCTGCGCTGGTACGGGCTAATAGTAGCCTTGGCTGTCGGTGTAGGCGTCTGGCTTGCCGCCCGGGAGGCCGAGCGTAAAGGCTTCAAAAAGAACGAAATCTACGACGCGGCCGTGTGGATTGCGCTTGCAGGGCTCCTGGGCGCAAGATTGTTCTACGTGATCGACCATTGGCCGGATCAATTTGCGGCCAATCCCATAAACGCCCTCTTCATCTGGCAAGGCGGCCTCGTCATCTGGGGAGCCATGATGGGCGGCTTGCTGGCGGTTGTCATCCTTGCCCGGCGGCGAAGATGGCCTGTCCTGCGCTTACTGGATGCATTCGTTCCGGGACTGGTGTTGGCGCAAGCCATCGGCCGCGTGGCTTGCATCATTACCGGAGACACCGTCGGGCCTCCTACAAGCGGGCCCTTTGGGCTGGCTTACACCAATCCCGGCGCAATGGTCTCTCAATTGGGCGTTTACTATACGCCCATGCCCGCTTACGAGTTGGTCGGCAACTTGATTATCTTCGCCGTGCTTTGGCAACTGCGTAAACGCAAGGTTGCCGATGGCGCCTTGTTCGTTATCTGCTTTACCCTGTACAGCTTTGAACGTTTTCTCTTGGGTTACACCAGCTCTTTCAAAATCGTCGCATTTGGATTTAACCAATCTCAGCTAATTTCATTGGCTGTGTTGACGGCGATTGTTCTGTTTTTTGCTGGAAGGTCCTTACTCAAGCCGAAGCCTTCACCAGCAAAATAGCTGGAGACCTTTTTTGCAGGCAATCTTGGCTTTAAACCGGAGGCGCCTTGCGTCGCCTCTCGCCATTCCACATGAGATCCCTTGGTTTTGTCTAGGAAACGGCCTCTTCTATTTCCGGAAAAGCAAACCAAACTAAGCCGAGACTGAACAATCCGCCGGTGATCAGGCGCACCCAGGAATTAAAGGAGCCCAGGGCATCGCCCGCATAGAAGTTCTGGGGGAAGGCGCTCCGGGTGAGTTGAGCCAACCAGACATTCGTATCCCGAAACCCCTGGCCGATGCCGGCCAGGTCGCTGATCAGGTGGCTGCCGCCATCCAGAAGCATGGGTATGGCCAGCAACACCAATCCCCACAGCGGCAATCTTGGAATGCGCTTCCGGATGGGATACCAGATCCACGCGAAAAACAGCACGCCGCCATACATGGAGAACATTCGATCCGACCAGGCCATCTTCCAACCCAGATCGGAATTGCCGATGAATTGCCTTAGGATCATGGGGTCAGTGGTGTCTCGCCAGGCGGCTTGGATAGCGGCGAGCGAATACGAGGGTTGCGCCCCAAACAAAAAGAAGGAACGCTGGGGCAGCTGGTGACAAACGAATGAGTATGCCGAGTATATGGCGGAGCCCCACATGTTTAGGCCGAATTTCATGAACACGGGGGCTAATAACGGCAGGAACACAAAAGCCCCATACAGTATGCTGAAAACAGCAAACCAGTTCCGCGCAAAGGCCGCGGCCAAACCGCGGCTCTTTGGCTTGCTTCGATTTATTGTTGTTGCGGACATTACCCTAATCTACCTGATTTTATGGTTCTGATGAACCCATCCACCATGAGCCGATCTACCTGGCTGAGCGCCCGCCATTTTGCTTATAGGCAAATGGACCAAACCACCCTGTGCCTCTCTCGTCCTGAAGCGTAGACTACTTCCGCCTTACAAATTCCTTTTATGGAGATCAATGATGACTGCATCAACGCTTACGGTTGGGAAAAAGGGAAAGATGCCAACCAATTCCCATTCGCTCACCAATATGGCTGATCCCGAAACGGATCAGGAAGCGCAAGCTATCGCAAAAGAGTACCGCTCGCTGGTACGGAAATTCTGGTTTGCCGCCGCCATTTCCATTCCGGTCATGCTGGTAGCCTACCCGGAGATACCTTGGCTCTACTTGCCAAACCTGTTCATCCGGGAAACATCGGAAAACCTCATTCGCTGGCTGTATGTGGTTTCTGGCATTGCCACCCTGCCGGTGATGGCTTACTCGGGGCGCCAGTTTTTTACCGGCGCCTGGGCGGCCCTCAAACGCCATTCCGCCGACATGAATACCCTGATCGCCCTTGGAACCAGCGCGGCGTGGATCTATTCCACGATCGCCCTCCTCTTCCCCAGCATCTTTCCGGAAGGAACCGCTACTCCCTTTTATGATGTAACTGCAATCGTTACCGCGCTGGTCGTCCTCGGTCAGGCGCTGGAGGTTCGCGCAAAGGGACAAACCAGCCAGGCCATCCGTAAACTGCTCGATCTGCAGGCAAAGACCGCCCGAGTGCTCCGCGGTGATGAAGAGGTAGAGATCCTGGTGGAAGAGGTCCTCGTGGGGGATGTGGTTGTTGTCCGGCCCGGGGAAAAGATCCCTGTAGATGGAGAGATAATCAAAGGGTACTCCACAGTCGATGAATCCCTGGTCACTGGCGAGAGCCTGCCTATTGATAAGAAGGTGGGCGATGAGGTTGTTGGCGCGACCTTAAACACGACTGGCACCTTCAATTTCCGCGCGACCAAAGTGGGCAAGGATACTGCCCTAGCCCAGATCGTCAAAATGGTCCAGGACGCCATGGGCAGCAAAGCTCCTATAGCCCGTCTCGTAGACGTTGTATCGAGCTACTTTGTGCCTGCGGTAATGATTATTTCGTTGCTTACCTTCCTGGTCTGGTTTAATTTCGGACCCAGCCCTGTGCTGTCCTTTGCCATTGTCACCGCCGTAACCGTATTGATCATCGCCTGCCCCTGCGCGGTGGGCATGGCAGTGCCGATGAGCCTGGTGGCCGGTGTGGGCAAAGGGGCAGAACATGGTGTCTTAATCCGCAACGGGGAAGCACTGCAGACCGCATCCCAGCTGAAGATTGTGGTACTGGACAAGACCGGCACGATCACCAAAGGCAAGCCGGAGTTGACCGATATGCTGCCCGCAACCGGTTTCGATGCAGAAACCCTGCTGCGTTTCGCCGCCAGCGCTGACCAACCCAGCGAGCACCCGCTGGCCCAGGCCATCGTGCAAGGCGCTCGCAACCTGGGCGCGGCGATAATCGAGGTTACGGAGTTCGAGGCGGTGCCAGGCCATGGCGTCGAGACCCGGGTGGATGGACGAGAAGTCTTGGTCGGAAATGCCAAACTAATGGCCCGCCATTCCATCGACACTGGCGAAATCCAGGATAACGTCGAGCGCCTGCAGGGCGAAGGCAAGACAGCCATGCTTGTGGCTATCGATGGCAAGGCGGCTGGCGTGGTTGCGGTGGCCGACACGATCAAAGAAGATTCCGTCCAAGCCATCCGCGTAATGCAGGAAGCCGGAATCGAAGTCATCATGATCACCGGAGATAATGAACGCACGGCCCAGGCAATAGCCCGGCAGGTGGGAATCCAGCATGTGTTGGCTGAAGTGCTGCCGCAGGATAAGGCCATACAAGTTCACATGCTCAAGAAGGGTGGAATCAAGGTAGGCATGGTGGGGGACGGCATCAACGACGCCCCCGCGTTGGCTGAGGCCAGCGTCGGTTTTGCGATTGGCACCGGCACCGACGTCGCAATCGAGGCCGCCGACATCACCTTGATGAGCGGAAGCCTGAAGGGAGTGGCCTACGCCATTGAAATCTCGAAGGCAACCATGCGTAACGCCAAGCAAAGCCTGGCGGGAGCGTTTGCCTACAATACGCTTGGCATACCTGTGGCGGCCGGCCTGCTATTCCCGATCTTTGGACTCTTACTCTCCCCGATCATCGCAGGGGCAGCCATGGCAGCTTCCAGCGTGACCGTGGTGACCAACGCCAACCGACTGCGCTTCTTCAAAGCCAGGAGCTTTGCCGAAACGGCGGTCACTTAGTTACTGTGCCAAAGAAGGAAAGGAAGCAAACATGGACCTCACGACTATTATCGTAAACGTACTGGGCGTGGGCTTTATCGCCTTGGTGGTGTGGTATTTCTGGCTCTTCCGTCGGGAGGGTGTGCAAGTGGCAGAAGTCGCCGGGGTCCAGGAGGCCACCATAAGAGTTAAAGGCGGCTATGACCCGGATGTCATCGTGGTAAGAAAGGGGAAGCCCGTGCGTCTAAATTTCCTGCGCCAGGAATCGGCGATGTGCAGTGAAATGGTGATCTTCGACAAGCTACAGAAGTCCGCAAAGCTACCGGAAGGCGAGACGGTGGCAATCGAGTTCACCCCGCAACAGACCGGAGAGATTCCCTTTCAATGCCAGATGGGCATGCTGCGCGGGAAGGTAATTGTCGAGGCCTGAGACGAGTTGGTTGTCAAGGGGCCAGTGGGGTAGGAAGTTACTTGGGCGCTCGATATGAACTCAACAAAACCTTTTGGCCAGCGGGGTTTTAGTCACCGCAGTCGAGCAGGAGCCTCCTAAATCCAAGACGCCAGCTTTGCTGGCGTCTATTGTCATGCCCCCACGGGGATTCGAACCCCGGTTTTAGCCTTGAAAGGGCCACGTCCTGGGCCTCTAGACGATGGGGGCTTGCGACGCCAAAAAACGGGGTCGCGTTGGAGTTTCTCGCGTGCTCTGCGCGCTAACGACTCCGGTCTTCTCTTTACCCTTGCGGGCTTTTCAACGTGCTGTATTCGACAAGAATTCAATCCGAAGTTCGGAGTGCGGCGGGATTGTACCATGCACCCAAAAGCCGCTTAGTTTGAGGCGTTGACGACGAGAACGGGGTGATCAATGATGCCGATGGCATCGAAGGGATAGTAACGGAAGATGGCCTTGCCGAGAATCGCTTCGATCGCCAAAGGTCCCCAGCGTCGCGAATCCGAAGAGGCGTTGCGATTGTCTCCCAGCACATAAACATAACCTTCAGGTACTATCAATTCGGCCATATCACCCTTGGTGCGGGATTTCACGTAAGGTTCCTCGATGCGCTGGCCGTTAACGTACACGTCTCCACCATACACCGCCACGCGGTCACCCGGCAACCCGATCACTCTCTTTATGTAGTCATCCTCGGGGTCGAGCGGATAGGGGAAGACCACCACATCCCCACGCTGCAACTCACCCCACTGGTAGGCAAGCCGGTTCACGATGACATAATCGCCGTTGTGAAAGGTGGGTTGCATGCTGCTGCCGTCCACTCGGATGCGGGCGGAAACGAAGTTGATAGCGAAGAAGAGCACCAGGGCCAGGATAATCGTCTGGAGGATCTCGACGAGGACGCGGCGTGTTTGCGGCCGCGGCTGCTCGTCAAGGGCCACCACGTTTTGGCGATCCAGCGGACTCAGTTCAGGGGGAGTTGAGGGAAGGGACATGGGCGGGGCGATTATACAGTGGAGATTGGGGCGTTGAGGTGGAAATTGAGGGGAAGCGATCTCACTCAAGCTCGGGAACGCTCACCGAATCCACGATGCCTACGATCACCGAGATTACGCAGGCATCCGGGTTGCCAAGCGCCTGCCTGGCGCCGTTGCCTTCGCGATTGACCAGCACAGTGTCGCCTACCCCAGCATGGCTGTTATCCAGGGCGACGAAGTCGCCCTCCGCCTTTTCGCCGGGAAGCATGAGCGGTTGGACGACCAGGAGCCGGCGCGACTTGTAGTCCGCGTGGCTGATGGTGGTGACGATGGTGCCGATGACTTTGCCGAGAATCATTGAGGCGGTTTAGGCTTGAAAGTTCAGATCCAAAGGTTGGAAAATAGACATCATGAATAGCGAGTAAGGCCCGGTTTTAGGGTGTAATCAAAGTCGCCGTCTGGGCGCACGTTCAGTTCGTCCACCAGGCCCACTAAGGCCAAATCCACGGGGACGAATTTTGGACCATTCAGTGCCAAGGCTGCTTCACGGGCGCGCACCATCACGCACAGGTCGCCCTGGTTGGCTTCCACCACGTCCACGGCGACCTGCAGCGGGCCGCTGCGTTGCAGCTTCTTGTTGAGCGGCTCGACCACCAGCAGACGATAGCCCGTAAGGTCGGCGTATTTGAGCGTGCTGATCGCCACGCCCCGCACGCGCCCGAACAGCATCAGCCGCGTCCCAGGCTTTTCAGCACACGTTTGACGATGGTGCGCAGGAGTGCATCGTCCACCTGGGCGTCCAGCTTGCCCTTTACGGCGTTATAAACGCGGGCTTCCAGATCGGCGCCTGAGGACGGTGCCTGTCTGGCCGCAGGGGTGGCGGGCGGCGGGGCGGCCGGCACTGCAGGGTGCGCTGCCGGGTTGGCCAGGCGGCTGTCTCGTTCTGTGAGCAGTTGGATGCCGAGCTTGCGGGCCTTCTCGCGCGCCAGGTCGGTTACAACCACGCTGTCTGTGATGGCCAGCGAGGTGACCCCCTGGCGGGCCAAATCTTCGATGTCGCGCTCGGTGTAGAAAACTTTTGGCATACGATCCTTTTATCCGTCGATGCCTTCGACGGCGTTCATCGCCTGGGTGGCCGCTTCGTGGGCAGTGATGATCTCGGACTCCGAGCCGCTCAGCCACATGCGGCCAAAGCGCCCCACCGAGGACACGTGCATGATCTTGATGCTGGCGGTCTTCTCAGCCTCGTTGCAGGCCAGGTTGATGTAGGCGGCCGGGGCCACTTCCAACACCAACATGGTTTCACCCGGCACCAACATACTGCCGCGGCGGAAGCGATTCAGCAGCTGGGCCTGGTAAGGATCCACATTAGTGATGATCTGCATGGAAGCGATCTTCGGGCGGATGCGGTCTTCCAGGCGCAGGCCAAGATGGGAAAGCACGGCCTGGCCCGCTTCTTTTACGGCGGATTGGCTATGCGAATGGACTTCGAACATGCCAAACTCGCGCTCCACTATCTGGGCGCCGGGTTTAGCTTCGGTGGCCTTCACAGCAATATCCACCAAACGGAAGGCCTCGTTTCCGGGGGCCATCTCTATATACAAAGATGCCATGCCCTCGGTGGGCAGGTCTCCCTGGGTAATGGTGCCCACGAAGGCCGCGTACTGCGGCTGCATCCGATCCAGATAACAATAACAACGCAATGAGAACTTTTCTTCTGACATGCTTAGACCACACTTTCTGTTTGCATATCATGCAGGGCAATGCCGATGGGCGTCACAAACAACGGTCGCTCGGGCACTGAAGTGCTGAGGCCGGTGTATTCCTGCACTACGTCAGCCATGCCGGGGAAAGCAGCCGAGCCGCCTACCAAGGTGAGCTGCCCGACTTCTTTGCCGCTTTGGCGCTCGTAGGCAGCCACATGCTTGGCGGTGATGCTGGCCACTTTTTCGATGACCGGCCGCACCACGGGCAGCAAGTGGGGCTGCAGAGCGGGTTCCAGCTTCTTGGCTTCGGCTTGCTCAAAGGTTACGTCGTGCGCGCCGGCGATAACCAGGCTGAAGTGCGTGCCGCCGGTGGCTTCATCGGCAATGTAGACCACCTCGCCTTCTTCGATGATGGCGATGCCGGTGGTCCCGCCGCCCACATCCACAATGGCGCCATCCTGCAAGCCGAGCAAGGCGTTGGCTGCGCTGGGCTCATCGATCAGGGCGGCGCAGATCAGGCCGCAGGCTTCCACCACATTGGCGGTGGACTGCACCTCCACCCGCGGCACTCCGGGCGGGTAAGCGCTGGCCGCGTGGGTCAGCTCGCGGCCAAGCCGCTGCTCCACACGCACCTTCATTGCAGTTACCCGGTCTACTGCTCCCATAAAATCCACCACCAGGCCGTCCCGCGCCATTTGGGCGAACTGGTATTCGCCTGCCAACGGGTTGCCATTTTCATCCAGCACCACCAACACCAAGTAAGCAGTGCCCAAGTCCACGCCTACTTTCAACTGTCCTGAGGGCAACGCTGCCAGCGGCGGGGGCTCGGGGTCACCCACGCGGCGCAGCACCTGTTCGGCGCGGGCCAGGATGCGGGAGGAATCCCTAGTGCGAGTGGCTGCCCGCGTGGTTATGACTTGTCCCCGCTGCGGCCCCCAAAGGCACCGCGCGAGGCCTGCGGCAGGATCATCTCCACGTTTTCGTGCGGGCGCGGGATGACGTGTACCGAAACGAGTTCGCCAATACGCTTGGCGGCTGCGGCTCCGGCATCCGTGGCGGCTTTCACCGCGCCGACGTCGCCGCGCACCATAACGGTGACCAGGCCGCCGCCGACATATTCCGAGCCGATGAGCGTGACGTTGGCGGCCTTCACCATTGCATCCGCCGCCTCAACGGCGCCCACCAGGCCACGGGTTTCCACCATGCCCAGAGCGATCAAACTTAGGTCTTGTGCCATGTGGTTCTCCTTATCCGATGTTGCAAAGTTTGTTGCGCTTTACGCAACACGCAATGCGCAGAGGAAGACCTATTGCGCGTTGCGGGTTACGAAAAGCGGTTGAAGGGTTAGTGTTTAAGGTCGACAGTTGCATGTTTGCTACCTTCCTAGGATCTGGTGCACCACATCTTCGACCAGGCTCTCTAGTTGTTGCGCGTCGGGTCCGAAGAGCGGGCCGGCCGGCACGGAACCCGGCTGCATGGCGGCCTCTGGCGGCGCAAACGTTTCATAAGCCAAGCGCTTGATATTAAAGAGGTGGTAGACGGTGATGTTGTCGCCGGTGATTGAGCCGCCAATGCCGCCAGACCCCAAGGTCATGGAGGGCATCACCTTGGTGGTGAGGCCGATGGTGCCCAGCGTCCCCATAGTATTTACGCCGATGCGGAAGACCGGCTTTTCGAGGCCAAAGGCCATGATCACTTTCTCATCGGTGGCGTGGATGATGAGGCTGTGGCCCCGCCCTCCAAAGTGGATCAGTTCGATGCTGCGTTCGCAGCCCTGCTCCCAGCCGTCCACCTCATACCAGCCTAGCACCGTGGTCAGCTTCTCGCGCGAGAGCAACTCTTCCCGCCCCACCCTGCGCAGTCTGGCCACCAGAATACGCGCGGAGGAGGGGACGCGAATGCCAGCCAGGCCAGCCAGCACCTGCGGCGAGCGACCCACGGTGGCGGTGTTGATGCTGCCATCCGGATGGAAGAGCGTCTGGCGCATGGCCTGTATCTGGGCTTCGTCCATAAAATAAGCGCCTTCGTTCTTCATTAGTTGTTCCAAGCGGGCGGCGATAGGCCGATCGGCAATCACGGCTTGCTCCGTGGCGCAGATCACCGAAAAATCGAAGGCTTTGCTGGCAACGATGTAGCGGGCAGCCTTCTCCAGATCGGCGCTGCGATCCACATATACTGGTACATTGCCAGGCCCTACGCCGTAGGCCGGCTTGCCTTGCGAATGGGCCGCGCGGACCATGGGGCTGCCCCCGGTTGCCAGGATGACCGCGGTTTGGCGGTGGCTCATCAGTTCGTTGGTGCCCGGCAAACTGACGTGAGACATGCACTGGATCAAGCCTTCAGGAGCGCCGGCCTGTGTGGCGGCTTGCGCCATCAGCTTAGCCGTCTCCACGCAGCAGTTCACAGCGGCGGGGTGCGGGGCCACCACCACCCCGTTGCGCGCCTTGACCGAGATCAGGATCTTATTGATGGTGGTAGAGGTGGGATTGGTGCTGGGCGTTAGGGCTGCCACCACTCCCATCGGCCAGGCGATCTCGTAGACACGCGTGGCGGGGTCGTGGCGCACGACGCCAACGGTCCTGATATTCTTTATGCTTTCCCATACGTGCATGGAGGCAAATTCGTTCTTGAGCTTCTTGTGCTCAGGCACGCCATAACCCGTCTCTTCACTGGCCATGCGCCCCAGCCTCTCTGATGCCTGGAAGGCGGCCCTGGCCATGGCTTCGCCGACGCGATCCACTTGCTCCTGGGTGGCCTTCGCCCACACGGATTGGGCTTTGTGGGCCGCTTCCACCATGGAGCGGGCTTGTTGGATGGAAAGCAGGTCAGAGTCGAATTCAGCCATGGTTAGCTCTTGCGAAAGGTGTCTTTACCGTCAACCTGGAGCGAGTCAATAATTGCCATGATCACCGCATCCACCGGCGCGTCCTTGGTGAGATAGGTCTGGCGGCCGCTTGAGCCGTGGGCGGTGAGCACGAGGTCTCCGATGCCGGCGTCCACGGTATCCACGGCCACGTAGGGTTTGCCGGTGGCCTTGCCGGTCTCATCGGTCTCGCGACAAATGAGCAGCTTGCGCCCCTCAAGTTTTTGATCCTTGATGGTGGCCACGGTGGTGCCGATGACTTTAGCGATCAGCATGCATGCTCCTCTTAATAGACCTTGGCCGGTTCAGGGACGGCCGCCTGGATGCGCATGGTGGCCATTTCCTTTTCCCCAGCCAAGATCTTGACGCCGGCGCTGGCGCCAATGCGGGTGGCGCCGGCCTCGACCAGGCTCTTGGCCTCGGCGTAGTCGCGCACGCCACCGGAGGCCTTGACACCCATCTCCGGCCCGACGACGCGGCGCATGAGGGCCACATCGGCCACAGTAGCGCCACCACCGGAAAAGCCGGTGGACGTCTTGACGAAATCTGCCCCGGCCTCTTTGGCCAGCAAGCAGGCGGTGATCTTCTCTTCTTCAGTGAGCAAGGCGGTCTCAATAATGACTTTGACCAGCGCACCGGCGGCATGCGCCAGGTGCACCACCCCGGTAATATCGCGGGCCACCACGGTAAAGTCGCGGCCTTTCAAGGCGCCGATGTTGATCACCATGTCGATTTCAGTAGCCCCATCGCGCAAAGCGGTCTCGGTCTCGAAGGCTTTTACATCGGCTGCCGAGGCACCCAACGGGAAGCCGATCACAGTGCACACCTTTACCTCGGTTCCCTTCAACAGGTCGGCGCTTAGCTTCACGTAGCTGGGATTCACGCATACCGAGGCAAAGCCATACGTGCGCGCTTCGTAACAAAGCTGGGCAACCTGGTCTGGGGTCGCGTCCGGTTTGAGCAAGGTATGGTCGATGAGCCTGGCCACACTGGGATCTTTAGGGATACCGCCCAAGGTGGAGCTGACGCGCTCGGCGCCGGCGCTGATCACCTGCCCAACGCGGTCGAAACAAGTCTGCACGCAGATACCGTCGGCGCACTCCTGGGTGCACTGCTCGCCGTGTTCGTGGCTATGGCGATGCTCGTCCTCGGTGAGGGCCAGCAGCACCTCGCGGGTGACGACCTCGACGATGCGGCGCACGCGGTCGCTATCGTGCATACGCGTGGCTCTCGAGTGCCATGATCTTTTCTACGCGGCGGGCATGGCGGCCGCCACCGAATTCGGTGGCCAGCCAGGTGACAGCGATCTGCCTAGCCAACGTCGCGCCGATCAGGCCCGCACCCAAAGTAAGCAGGTTGGCATCGTTATGCTCGCGGCTGTTGACCGCAGTGGCATGGTCGTAGCACAAGGCGGCGCGCACGCCGGGCACCTTGTTGGCGGCCATGCAGGAACCGATGCCGGCGCCGTCGATCACGATGCCTCGCCAGGCTTCGCCGGAGGCCACTTTGCGGCCGACGGCCTCCGCCAAATCGGGGTAATCCACCGCTTGGGAGCTATAGGCGCCACAATCCAGGACTTCGTATCCTTGGTCGCGCAAATAGGGAAGCAAAATGCCTTTGAGTTCAAAGCCGCCATGGTCAGCGCCTATGGCCACCAAGTGGTTGCTGCCACCCGAAGGCGACCCAACCGGTTGCTGATTGGTTCCCGCTTCAGGCTGCAGGCTCGAAAGCACCCTGGCGACTATTTGTTGGATCTCGGAGTCGGACGTAGGGGTCATCGTTGTGGATTATAGGGTCGGCGCAAGGGTGGCACAACCCCATTCACTCGCCAAATTGGCCGCCAACTGCCACCCGGCTCGGCAGGCGCCTAAAGGCGAAGTCCAGCACAGGCGCGTGTAGTTTCAGGTTGGTATAAAAGCGAAATTGGTCAGCGCGTACCTCGGAATCGACATACTCGATCACGCGGCCATCCTCCAGCTGCGTATGGCGATGGAACACGAATACCACCGCGGGCAGCTCCAATTTTAGAAGCTCGGCCACCTGCGGGGTGGCCAGGCTGGCTTCGATCTCCTGCTCGGCGTGGTCAGGCCGGCGGCCATACTGCTCGGCCAGGACCTGGTACAGGGAGGCCGCGGAAAAATCGTTGGCGAGGATGCCGGGACATAGTTCGTGCGGAAGATAGGCACGCTCAATAGCAGTGGGCTCCCCGTCTATCAAGCGCACGCGCAAGAGGTAAACCACTTCCCCGCCCAATTGGATCTGCAGACGGCGAGCCAGGAACGGATCGGCGCGGATGACGGCCGCCTCCAAAACATCCGAGCTGACCTGCCTGCCTTGCATCGACATTTCCTGGGTGAAGCCCATCAGGTATTCAGCCGTCTTACTGAGCCGCTCAGCGGTCACGAAAGACCCGACGCCCTGCACGGTCCTCAGAAAGCCGCGGGCGGCCAGGTCGGCCAACGCATGGCGCACGGTGTTGCGCCCCACCCCGAAAAGCTCCCCGAGCTCACTTTCTGAGGGGATGCGTTGGTTGGCGCTGAAGCCACCGGAGCTTATCTGTCCAAGAAGCGCATCAGCCACAGCCCGGTAAAGCGGCTTCCCGGCCGCGTTTTCAAGGATCATAAACTCAATATACCTACATGTTCCAACATATTCTATACAGTTAGGATAACACAGCATTTGTAGGTTTGTCAAGGTGTAAGGGCCCTTTAAGCCTCGTTTACGCTTTGGCAGCCGGGAAGTTATCCCAGAAAGGAGGAGCGAATCCCTAGTTGGGCACTTACGGTCCTCATTGGTACGTTGATTCCGGCGGGCTGGAGTTCGGATTGGCCCGGTGTCCTACCTATGGGGCGCAGGGAGTGGCATAAGGCTGAAGCAAAAGAAACCCCACCTGAAGCGGGGTTTTTGTTATTCCCGGTTCTTGAACACTAGCCTGATCGGAGTCCCTAGGAAACTATGCGTTTCGCGAATGCGGTTCTCCAAGTAACGCCGATAGGTGAAATGGACTAATTTGTGATCATTCACGTAGATCAGAAACGTAGGCGGGTCGCTGCGCACCTGGGTGCCATAGTAAATCTTCAGTGACCTTCCCGCTTTGCTGGGCGGCGGCTGGTGGTCTTGCGCCGCGCCCAGGATCTTGTTTATCTGCGAGGTGCTCAGCTGCGCAAGGCGCTCCTCGGCCACGCGGGCCGCGGTGGGCAGCACCTCCTCCACACCATGCCCGCTCTTGGCGGAGATGAATAGCAGCGGCGCGTAACTAATGAAGTTCAGCGCCTGACGGACATTCTGCGTGAAAATCCCCATGTCCTGCCCGGCCTTCTTGGCCAGATCCCATTTATTCACCAGGATTACCGCGCTAAGCCAGGCATCCTGAATGTAGCCTGCTATGTGGGCATCCTGTGCGGTGATGCCGGCGTCGGCATCGATCATCAATAAGGCAACGTCGGCGCGCTCGATGGCTTTCATGGTGCGGATGCTGCTGTACTTTTCTACGCCGGGCAGGATGCTGCCGCGTTTTTTCAAGCCGGCCGTATCGATCAGGCGCACCGTCAGGCCCCTCCACTCCAACAGGGTGTCCACCGCGTCCCGGGTGGTGCCCGGGATCTCGCTGACGATCATGCGTTCCTCGCCCAGCAGGGCGTTGAACAAGGTGGATTTGCCCGCGTTCGGCTTTCCCAGGATGGCAATGGCAACGTCTTGATCTCGCTCCTCCACCGCTTCGCCTTGCGTTTCGCGCAGCGCGGCCACCAGCACATCCAGCAGGTCGCCGGTGCCGGTGCCATGCAAGGCCGAAACTGGGTAAGGCTCGCCCATGCCAAGTTCGTAAAAACTGGGCACCAGGTCGCGGCGTTTATTCGAATCGACCTTATTGACCACCAGGAAGACTGGCGGGCGCAAATGGCCTTCCAGCTTGCGCTGCCGGGTGCGCAGGATGTGCGCCACCTCCAGATCCGCTGGGGTCACGCCATCCTCCACATCCACCACAAAGAGCACCGCGTCGGCGTCACGGATGGCGAGCTCGGCTTGTTCCCGGATCTGTTGCACAAAGTCCGCCGAGCCCACCGAAAGCGGCTGGCGGCCCTGGCCATAAGCCACTTTGATCGGGTCGATCCCTCCGGTATCCACAATGACGAAATCCAGACCCGACCATTCCGCATTGGCGTGCAGCCGGTCGCGGGTGGTACCGGGGATTTCGTCAACCACCGCCAGGCGTTCACCGGCCAAGCGATTAAATAGCGCGCTTTTGCCGACATTGGGCCGGCCCACAATGGCGACAATCGCTTTTGCCATTTGATCAGGGGGAACGCGTGATAACGACTTCGATGGAACTGGGTATCACTGACGAGAACCGCACATCCGGGGGAACGATCTCCGCTTCAGGTTCGACCTGGTGAGTGCCGGTCTGTAGGCCAGTGAGGTCCACAAAGAGGCGAATATCATCGCCCACCAGGGATTGCAGGGTAGCTAGAGGTCCGGAAAGGATTACGCTGACGGTTGCCGGCGAGAGCTCGGCTTCCAGCCCGGTATCCAACCCCAGCACTTCGACTTGCACATTGAGCAGGATACTAGTCTCGATGGGCGCTATGCCGATCATCACTTCGACATTCTGCTGCTCCCCCACAACGATGATGCCTTGGGGAAGGTTCAAGGAAAGGCGGGTCACCATGTCCTCTTCGGCAAAACTTAGATCTAGGGGCACCGTGCTCACGTAACCGGGCAAGGCCGCCACGATCTCGGTTTCCGCCGAGAACAGCGTAACTACCGGCGGGTTTACTGAAATGCTGGTAATACGGAAACCGCTGGCCGGCTGGCCGATGGTCTCCACTTTTACTGCAACGTCCCGGTAGCCGCCGGCCTGCACAATGGCTTGCTCGATTTCGACTTGGTCAGGTCCAATGGTCAGGCCACTAAGCACGTTGCCGGCTCCGTCTACGGCCTGCAGCGTAGCCGCGGCTCTAACCGTCTCGCTGGCATCACTGACATCCAGGGTAGCCACCAAGCCTGCGACTCGCGCCATCAGGGGGGCTGGCCCGGATACGGTGGCGACCTCCGGATCCAAGCTGACTGCATCTAGCTCAAAACCGAGAGCAGGAGCTCCCTCGATCTGAGCGGTGATCTCGAGTTCTTCCATAGCCAGAGCTTCCAGTTGAATACTGATTTCCCCGGGAGTCACCTGCACCACGCGGAAGGGTCTCAACTCGGATCTAACCTGAACTGGAATGCTGTGCTCTCCAGGTCCTAATCCAGCCAGGTCGATGTAGACTTCCATGGTATCGGAACGGCTGGTCAGGCGGTCCCACAAGGAGGTGGGCGCGCTGAGACGAAGTAAGACCTGTTCGGGCAAAGTCCCGATCAGGACCAGGTCTGAGGCCAAGCCATGAACCTGAAGGGCTAAAGGTGTGGGGAAATCGCGTTCCTCGTTAGGGTCGGCCGCTACGACAGCCGAGATCCATACCGCAAAGGCGATGGCAAAAGCCAGGAGAAAAGTCCCCAGGTTGCTCCACAAACGCAACAGCACGGCCTTCCACATCTCAGACCTCGGTTGTGTCCTTCTGTTCCGAGAGCAGGAAGGGGAAATACCGCGACAGGAATTGCTCAAAGGGGTTGGCCGGTTGGATGGGCTTATAAAAAGCGCGCAGCACCCCTTCCAGGCGCTCGCGCCCCAGGCGGTGTATCATGCGCCCGCCAAACGCAACGGAGATAGCGCCGGTCTCCTCGGAAACCACCAACGACACGGCGTCGCTGACCTCCGAGGTGCCCAGGGCGGCGCGATGGCGTAAGCCCATTTGGCGCTCGGCGCCAGCCGAGAGTACGCCGCTGGCCGAGAGGGGCATCACGCAGGCCGCACCGATGATCTTGGTGTCAGAGATGATAACGGCCCCGTCATGCAGTGGAGTATTTGGATAGAAGATCTGCAAAAGCAAACTGGGCGACGCCTCAGCGCCCAGTTTGACGCCGGTATCCACGTATTCCTCCAGGCTGTCCAGGCGCTGCAAGACGATCAGGGCGCCATGCCGGCGCTCTGAGAGACGGATGGCCGCCTGGCTGATGGAGGCGATCACATCGATGGACTGGTCGGGAGACCGAGAATTGATGAGGAACTGGCTGGCGCGCCCCACCCTTTCCAACGCCCGGCGGATCTCAGGTGCGAAGATGACCGGAATGGCCACCAGGATGGCAGGCAGCGAATTGCGCACCAGCCAGGAAAAGGCAGGCAAATTCAAAATGGCGATCAACAGAGTGATCAGTACGTAGATCAGCAGGATGCCGCGCAGCAGCACCATGGCGCGGGTGTTACGCAGGAAGGACAAGCCTGCATACACAATCAGCGTCACCAACAGCAGGTCAAGCACGCTGGCCAAGGTGAGCCGCTGCAAAATAAAGAGAAGTTCGTCGATCAGCTGGTCCATATATCGAATTAGATGGGTCTCAATACCCGGTCGACACGCAACTGTTTGAAAAGCATGACCAAGCCTACGCGTTGGGATTCCTGGGCGGCTTCCTGCCAGGCGGGCACGCTCAATTCCTGGGGAAGGCGTTCCTCGTAACCCAGCCGCTGCCACAGATCGCGGTAGGCAGCCACCTGAGGGGAAACAAACACCAAAGCGATCTCACACTGCAAATCCTTTGAAGCTTCTTCAACTTCACCGATCAAGAAGGGTAGATGATCTTCTATGGAAAGGCCGGCGATCAGGTGGATATCATCCACGCGCGCCACCAAATTCTCCACCTTCCAGCCCAGCAACGCCCTCAGTCCGTCGTCTCCCTGCAACAATAGGAAGGCCTTGTCGCCAAACGCGTTAACCACCTGGTGGCTGCTGAGGCCCGTCCCATTTTCCGAGTTCATGAACCCGGCGATCTCTGCTGCCTGCCGCGGGCGGGCCCGCAAAACGTGCAGACCCAGTGCGTCACGGCCTTTTTCCGGGCGCAATCGGGCGGGCGCGGTCTCACCAGCTGCCTGGGGGAACAGTTTCGTCCAAGCGCGCTTGACCTGTTCCCAGGTCTCCTCGATAGAGCCGGAATTTTCGATCACGGTACCGGCGGCGGCGGCCTTCACGGCCTGCGAGCTTTGCGCCTGCATGCGTTTGAGTGCTTCGCTCTCAGACATATTGCGCTGTCGTCGCAGGCGTTCCAGCTGAGCTTCTTCGCCAGCGGTTACCACCCAAATGACGTCACAAACATCCCGCAGCGGGGATTCGAGCAGCTTGATAGCCTCGATCACTATTACCCGAAATTGGCTTCTGCTAACCAGGTGGTCCACGCCCTGACGCACGATAGGGTGCACAATAGACTCCAGCATGCGCAAAGCTTTAGCATCTGCAAATACGATCTCGCCTAGTTGCTTGCGGTCCACCTCACCATTCTCTCTCAGCACATACTTACCAAAGGCTTCCACGACCGGCTGGTAACCCGGCGCATCAGTCTGAATGGCGCGATGGGACAAGGCGTCGGCGTCAATCCCGAAGACGCCGGCGTGCTCCAGGATCCTGCGAACTACGCTCTTGCCGGTGGCGATATTGCCGGTGAGACCGATAACGAACTTTCCCGGCCAGGCGCTCACGGGATCACCCCCAGCTTGCGGCCCACTTCAGAAAACGCATGCAGTCCCTGCTCTAAGTCGTCGGTGGAATGGGCAGCCGAGATCATGACCCGAATGCGAGCCGCGCCCTTGGCAACAGTAGGGAAGGCGATGGCCATGGCGAAGACGCCAGCCTCGAATAAAGCCGCGCTGAATTCCTGGGCCAGCCTGGCCTCACCCAAGATCACCGGCGTGATGGGCGTCACAGAGCGGCCTGTGTCGAAGCCTAAGTTTTTCATTTCCGCTTTGAAAAGTTCGGTATTAGCCCACAGGCGCTCGACCAATTGGGTCGATGCTTCCAGCAGGTCAACCGCCGCCAGGCAAGCCGCCACGTCCGGCACGCTCATAGCTGACGAGAAAAGGAAAGGCCGGCCGCGTTGGCGCAGCCAATCCACAAGCAGTGCGCTGCCGGCGGCCACGCCACCCACCACACCGAAGGCTTTGGAGAAGGTGCCCACTTCCACATCTACTTTGCCATGCAGTCCGAAGTGGTCCACGATACCGCGGCCGCCCTTGCCCAGCACACCTTCCCCGTGGGCATCGTCCACCATCAGCATGGCTTCGCCCCCCCTGGCCGCTTTATATATATCTGCCAACGGGGCCAGATCGCCATCCATGCTAAATACCCCGTCGGTCACCACCAGGGCGCGGCGATATTTGCCGCGTTCGGCGGCCAGCACCCCCGCCAGGGAGACGGCGTCGCAGTGCTGATAACGAACAATGGCCGCGCCGGAGAGCCGCGAGCCGTCGATGATGCTGGCGTGGTTCAACTCATCGGAGAAGATCACATCTTCTTTACCTACCAAGGCGGGCAGAACGGCCAGGTTAGCGGCAAAGCCGGACTGGAAGGTGACGGCGGCCTCGACCCCTTTGAAGGCGGCCATGCGCCGGTCCAATTCCACATGCAGGTCCATCGTGCCGGCGATGCTGCGCACCGCCGCCGGGCCGATGCCATATGTATCCATGGCGGCGCGGGCAGCCTCTGCCAGGCGCGGGTGGTTGGCCAACCCGAGATAATTGTTCGAACAGAAGTTGAGCACGCGGACGCCATCCACCTGCAGCCAGGCCCCCTGGGGTGACCCGATGGTGCGGATGCGGTTATAGAGGCCGGCCTCTTTCAGGCCTTTCAATTCATCAGCGACCCAGGCATCTACATTTGGCATGCGGCCTTCTCCACTCCTCGATTGAATTAACACGGGACGCGCGCGAGCGACACGCACGGTACTCGCTTCTTATTATACGCTCACGAGTCCTGCATCTGCGCCGCCGCAGGCGACGCAGTTGCCTATGGTAAAATCGAAAGCTTGGGGAAACGGACCCGGAGGGATGGCCGAGTGGCTTAAGGCGGCGGTCTTGAAAACCGCTGTGGGTGTCTCACCCACCGGGGGTTCGAATCCCTCTCCCTCCGCTGACTAATTCTCCTTGGGGAGGTCGCATAGCCTGGTCTAGTGCGCCCGCCTGCTAAGTGGGTTCCGGCGACTTAGTCGGACGAGGGTTCAAATCCCTCCCTCCCCGCCTTGTTTTTGTAACGCCCGCTCGTTACAATTCATCCATAGCCGATCGCCAACGTTGGCGAAGCCTGTCGCTAGCTCTCGTAGCTCAGTGGATAGAGCACTTGCTTGCGGAGCAAGGGGTCGCGCGTTCGAGTCGCGCCGAGAGCGCTCGGGATCAAAATTCCGCCACTTGGCGGAATTTTGATTCATGTACAGTCCTTGCCCCTCTGCTTTTATCACAGTCGCCGGGATTGCAAAGTAGAATTAGCCGCAATTTCAATCTGTTATGACCTCTAGCCAACCTCAACGTGACCGCCGCAGGGATATGCAAAGCACACAGCCCTCGGCCACTTCGCCAGTCAAGACCAGCCCCGTTTCCGCCAAGCCGTCCTCGTCAGCCCGGCCGCCAGATCAGCGGCCCGGCTGCCTGCGCGGGCTCCTGCGCTCACCGCCGGTCATCGCATCGCTGGCCGTGCTGCTGGGGCTGCTGCTTGTCTCGGCAGCTGGCGCGGCAACCGGTTGGTCCGTGGGCTTGGGGCAATTCAACGCCACGGCGACATTCGAATCGGGCCTATATATGCTGGAACAATACAACCTGGCTTTGGGCGAGATGGAGGCCGGTGACTACTCCCTGGCACGCCAACGCCTCGAGTACATCTTTGGGCAGAACCCCGAATTCCTCGATGTGCGCCAACAATTGATCACCGTCTTAACCTTTACGGGATTGACTGCGGAACCCTCCAACTTTGAGCCTACCGCCACCCCGACAGTAGACCCGCGGCCCAAGGATGACTTGATTGCCGCAGCCCGGGCGCTGCTCGCTGCCCGGGACTGGACGGCCACCATTGACACCTTGCTGGCGCTGCGCCAAGCCGACCCAACCTACCACACCGCCGATGTAGATGGCTGGCTCTACCTTGCTTTGCGAAACCGCGGTGTGGAAAACATCATCCAGCTGGGCCTCTTCGAACCGGGACTGTATGACTTCGCCCTGGCCGAGGCCTTTGGCCCGCTGGACGGCGAGGCAAGCCAGTACCGCGAATGGGCGCGGCTTTACCTTTATGGCAATGCGTTTTGGTATGCCTATCCCCAGGATGCTGCTTATTACTATGGCCTGCTAACTGCTTATGCCCCCAACCTGACTGACGCGTCCGGCCTCTCCGCCTTCTATCGCTACCGGCAATCGTTGATCCATTACGCCGATCAGCTGGCCGCCAGCCTGGACTGGTGTGCCGCCTACGAACAATATCAGCTGGCCCAGGCCGCCCGCGCGGATAGCGCCTTGCAGCCTACCGCCGACTACGCCTTGATAGAGTGCATCGGGCCTTCAGATACCCCCACAAGTACACTTACCTTCACGCCCATCCCCGCGGTAACCCTGACCCCATCCAAGACCCAACCAGGCCCAAGCGCCACGCCCAGCTTTACCAGCAGCCCGGGGTCCACGACTGCGCCGAGTGATTCGCCGGCGCCCAGCGACACGTCCATGCCGAGCGATACGCCGGCTCCCAGCGATACTCCGCTGCCCAGCGACACGCCCAGCGAGACCCCCACTCCGACTGAAAGCCCAACTCCTTAATATGAATCGTCTGAAACTTCCCGCCTTCGTTCAACGCGACCGTCGTGTATCGATTGTCGCCTTGTCGATCTTCGGCGTCCTATCCCTGCTGCTCATCCCCCTTGCCTATTCATTCGCCCACTTCGCGGCCACAGCCCCCCGCGGCTTGTTTGGTCTACCGCTGTTAGTGCAACCCACACAAGGCGAAGGCCAATTGACCCCAGGTATGCTCCAAGTTCCGGAGGGTTTTACGTTACCAGATCCCTGGAGCGGGGCCGAGCGCGTCACCATACTGATCCTAGGCCTGGATTACCGCGACGTGCAGGCGGGTGGGGCCGCACGCAGCGATACCATGATCCTGCTGACAGTCGACCCGGCGGCCAAGACCGCCGGCATCCTGTCCATCCCGCGTGACTTATGGGCGGTGATCCCCGGGTTTAACCCCAATAAGATCAACACCGCCTATTATTTTGGCGAACTCTACAAGATCCCGGGCGGCGGACCCGAGCTGGCGATGCGCACCGTCGAGCAGACTATTGGAGTGCCGATTGATTTTTATGCGCAGATCGATTTCGACGCCTTCGTGCGCTTCATTGACCTGATCGGTGGGGTGAAGCTCAATGTCCCCGCGGCGATTACAGTGGACCCGCTCGGAGCGGACACCAATCCCAAGAACCTCAAGCCGGGAGTGCAGGTGCTGCCGGGCGCGGTGGCCCTGGCCTACGCACGCGAACGGCACACCGAGGGCGGCGATTTTGGCCGCGCCGAACGGCAGCAGCAAGTCATCCTGGGCATCCGCAACCGCATCCTGGAATTCGACTTGCTGCCCGGCTTGATCGCCAATTCCCCGCAGCTATTCGCCGAGCTCTCATCCGGTATTCAATCCAACCTATCCCTGGACGACGCCATCAAACTGGCCGTCCTGGCGGTGCAGATCGACTCCGCCAATATCGAGCGTGCGTTGATCGGCGAGGAACAAATCGTGTACGGGCGCTCACCCGATGATTTGGCCATCCTTATCCCCATCCCTGACAAGATCCGCGAGTTGCGCGACCTTGTATTTACCGGCAACACCAACCTGGGTCCGCTGACCCCCGGTAGCCCCGCTGAGCGCATGGCGGCCGAAGCGCCCCGCATTTCGATCCAGAACAGCACCGCGGATTCCGTCCTCGGCAGCCGCACTCAGGAATTTTTGACCGGCTTGGGGGCTGAGATCGTCGAGGTGCGCGCGTTCTCGACGGCCTTGGGGGTAAGCCAGATCGTGGACCACACCGGCAATCCATACACGCTGGCTTACTTGGCGGAACTCCTGAACATCTCCACTGCCCAGATCGTCCACGAGTTCGATCCCAACAGCCCCATCGACGTGGAATTGCGGCTCGGCTCAGACTGGCTCAACAGCAACAGCCTGCCCTAGTCTGCCGGCTTTGCTCCGCCAAGGATTTGTCAGTGAGCAATGCGGACTATAATTCGTGCCCCATGGCTAATAACGAACGCCCCCAGATCCTGCTCACCAACGACGATGGCATTAATTCCCCAGGTTTGTGGGTCGCCGCCGAGGCCTTGTCCAGTCTGGGCTACGTGTGGGTGGCCGCCCCGCGCGAACAATCTTCCGGCATGGGTCGCAGCATGCCACCCACCTCCGACGGCATTATCACTACCCAGAACATCACCATCCATGGGAAGGAGTGGACGATCTATGCCGTGGGGGGCACCCCTGCCCAGACCGTGCAACACGCCATCCTGGAGATCATGCCCACCCCGCCCGACCTGGTGGTGGCCGGCATCAATTATGGAACCAACTTTGGTACCGGCGTGACTATTTCAGGCACGGTTGGGGCGGCCATGGAAGGGGCCTCGCATGACATCCCGTCGCTGGCCGTCTCGCTGGAAACAGAACACAAGTATCACCTCAGTCATTCCAAGGAGGTGGACTTCAAGGGGGCGGCCTACTTCACTGCCTTATTCGCCGGCCAGCTACTGACTAAGAATTTTCCGGAGGATGTACAGGTCCTTAAGGTGGAAGTGCCATCCAACGCGAGC
>Ga0209751_10001001_pt1 | contig 29553 bp, 32 predicted proteins | sample RifCSP13_1_FD_184019 | JGI IMG/M metagenome (GOLD analysis project Ga0209751, IMG submission 184019) | Soil microbial communities from Rifle, Colorado - Rifle CSP2_sed 13_1 (SPAdes) (version 2) | ecosystem: Environmental > Terrestrial > Deep subsurface > Rock core/Sediment | place: Rifle...
AATAGCCACTAATACGATGAGGAAACAGGGCCGCATTTTTATCTTCCGGTGGCATGATCATCCCATAGCGCTCGAAGTGGTCGAAATCTTCCGTGAGCGCCAGGGCTACGCCCGGGCCGCTGCTGGTGTAGGCAGTATAAACGATGGCATACTTGCTTAGTTCGGGGAGGTAGGTGATGCGTGGGTCTTCAATGCCCCACCGTTCCTCGGGGAAGTGTTCGGGGTCGGGCAACAGGGTGGGCTGGGGGTCAATCTGCCAGTTGTCCAGACCGTTGGCGGAGCGGGCCACACATAAATGAGAATGTCCACGCCTGTCCTCCACGCGGCAGAGTAGCAGGGTGGTTCCATCTGGCAGCAACGTGGCGCCAGGGTTGAACACGCTATTGGCCGGATAGGGCCAATGGGCCACGGTCAAGATGGGATTGAGCTTGTGACGGCGAAAGAGTTCCGGGTGTTGATTGTTCATTGAGACCGCGCCTCCAGCGATTGGAGGGCATTCTCAGCCAGGCGCAGCTCCAGCAAGGCCTGGAGAAAGGCCAGCGTAGACTCCGCGCCTTGATTCTCGTTCGCGCGGTCGGGATGCAGACCGTCTCGACAACCGCCTGTCATCGGATCGTAGATGGGAAGGTTCAGATCGTTGCGCCCAAGGAACCACTCGAAGGCCCGTCGGGCTTCCTTGCGCCAGCGCTTGTCTCCCGTAATCCGGGCTGCTTCGAGGCAGGCGGATACCATGGCTTGAGCCTCCACCGGCTGTTGATCGAACCGGGCACGCTTACCGCCCCGCTGATAAAAGCCGTTGGATCCGATGGGAACAAAATGACCCCCAGCCTCCTCAGCGCGCTGCAAGTCGGCCAGCCAACTTAGCGACTCCAGTCCGGCCTCGGCCATTGCTTTATTCGGCATCGATTGGCCGCACATGAGCAAGGCATGAGGCAGCGCGGGGTTGCAATAGGCCAGCGCTTCTTCGTACCATCGCCATTCGTCCGAGCGATTGCGTTGATACAACGCCAGCAGCCGCCCGGCTAATTCCTCCCGAACCTGGCTCGCCATGCGATCGCCGCCGAACCGCTCTAGATACTCGTGGATGCCGATGAGCGCAAAGGCCCAGGCCCGAGGGCTGGTCGTGGCGAGAATGGCGGGCAAGGCCTGCTCGAACAACCAGCCGGCCATACTGTGGAGGGCCGGCGTGTTGGAGCGGCCCAACACGGTGCCCAGCGCCCACAGCGTGCGGCCGTGGCAATCGTCTGAACCGCTATCTTCCAACCAGCGGCGCTGGTAATCCATAAAGTTTCGAAAGCGTCCGGTCTCAGAATTGAAGGCATACCAGACGAAGGCGAGATAACGGGAGGCCAGTTCCAATGCGTCTCCGTTGCCGAGTTCCTCCAGTAGAGTGCTCACCATCAGAGCGCGGGCGTTGTCGTCGGTGGTGTAGCCTTCGCGATAGTTGGGCACCGTGAAAATGGCGTGTTGCAGCATGCCGGTGTCGTCCGCCATGTGGCGCAAGTGATCGAGTTTAAGGGGCGGCAGTTCGCCCGGACGTTCGTCTAGCGCTTTGACCGTGAAGCCGGGGGGGGTGAAATGGCGGCGCTCAGCTCGGGCGCGCTGAAAACTCTCCATGTAGCGCCGCGCCACCTGCGGCCAGACCATCTTCCGCCCAAACAGATAGGCGCGCTTGCGCATGGCGTGGCGCTTGGCCTCGTTGTCCAACAGGTTGATCACCTGCTCGGCCAACGCCGCCGGATCACGGAACGGCACCAGCGCTCCCCGTTCTTCGGCCAGCATCTCTTCTGCATACCAATACGGCGTCGAAATCACCGCCTTGCCCGCCCCCAGTGTGTAGGCCAGTGTGCCGGAGACGATCTGCGCCGGGTTGAGATAGGGCGTGATGTAAATGTCCGCCGCGCCGATAAACTCAACGAGTTCCTCCAAGCTGACAAAGCGGTTGTAGAAGATCACGTGACCTTCCACGCCTTTCTCTTGGGCCATCCATTGCAGGGAAAGCCGATACGTTTCGCCGTCGAGCCGCATGACGTGGGGATGGGTCGCGCCAAGGATGATGTACACCACGTTCGGATATCGGGCCACAATGGTGGGCAGGGCGGCGATGACATTTTCGATCCCTTTGTTCGCCGAGAGGAGCCCGAAGCTGAGTAAGACGATTTTGCCCTCGACTCCAAACAGGTCTTTGTGAAAACTCGGGTCCACAAATGGCACATCGGGGATGCCGTGGGGGATCAGATCAATCTTCTCCGGCAGCACACGATAGATCTCTTGCAAGAATTCCGCGCCGCGCTTACTCATGACGACCAACCGATCCGACAGGGCCGCGATTTCTTCTAACACCTGTTGCTGCTCCGGGTCAGGGTCCTGCAGAATGGTGTGCAAGGTCGTGACGATGGGCATGCGCAATTCACGTAAGAGGGCCAGGATATGACTGCCCGCCCGCCCACCGAAGATGCCATATTCGTGTTGCAGGCACACGAGATCTACGTTGTTGGTATGCAAGAAGTCGGCAGCGCGGAGATAAGAGTTAATATCCTTCTCCGCCAGTTCAAATCGAACCCGTGCCGGATAGGCGTAGCCGGTCTCGATGTCGTTGACGGGCAGGGCAATGCACGTTGTTCCGCCGTATTCGGCGGCGATGGCCTCACTCAAGTCGGTGGTGAACGTGGCGATGCCGCACTGGCGCGGCAAGTAGTTGCCGAGCATCGCGATTCTGTGAATCGCTCCTCCGGTGATCACGTCCTTCATAACCCTTCCAATCGAGCGCGCGTTACAGAAGACAGTCCTTTAGTTCGGCTGGTTAGAGAGTTAGGTTGGGCTGACTTGAAGATTCAAGTAGCCTGGGAGTAAAACCCCATGCCTTAGTTGGGTGAACGTCGATCCGCTTGCGGGAAAATCTTGCCTCGATGACATCGCGAATATTGGCAGCAGCAGTGCTCATGCGCGGCGCATGACACCTTGATTAGGCTGGGAATCACTCCCACTTCTCGTTCCGGCTTCTTCGTTCCTTTTTTCGCGAGCTTTGAGAGCGTTGTCTAACTGTTCCGCGACCGCACTCTTTGTTTTTCCCATCACTTCAGAGATCTCGCAAACCAGTAGCTTTCTCGCCCTTTCCAGCGTCCACTTCTCGCTAGGTGATAGCGCCTTCGTCTCGCTCAAATCAGTCAGTGACTCAACGACCTTAGCCAAGTCAGATGCCGACCCGGAGGTAAAGAGTCGTAGGTTGTCAACGGTACGCTGCTTCCAGTTCTTGGCTGTTGCGGCCCCAGCTGTTCTGGCTGCCTTCTTTAACTGGTCTAGCAGCTTCGGGATCTCAGACCTCTTCAGCAGTCGGCGGATGCCTAGGGCCTCGGCTTTATCTACGGGGACGAACAACTCGCCGCCCCCACCGTCCAAGACAACCAAATGATAGAACCTCGTGGGCTTGCCCTCGACAACCTTCTTGACCACCGGGCCAATAACGCAGGGGCCCTGACACGGATAATTCACCTTAGTCCCAACGGTTAGTATCACTCGAATCCCCTTTCACGATTGGATACCAGGTTATCTCAATACACCGTCTTTCGCTCTCAAACTGCCTGTGAAAGCACGCAACGGGGTCTTCGAGCACTGCAAACAGTCGAGCATCGATTATCGTATTTTTACTTCTTAAGCTCCTAGCCCTGTGCCTTCAGATTTGCTCCTTAATTCGAAATTTTCAGAGCGATGCCAAGAGGCATTACGCTATCCCCCGAACTTAGAGCCGTTCTCAGGTTTGATATCTCCCAAGCCGAGACAGGTTCTTTCGAGAGGCCTTCCTTCGCGCCGCCATCCGCCGTGCCGGCTTTTTCCGATTTGATGACGTATTTTACGTTATTGCCGTCGCGCAGAGTCACAGATAGGATCAACTCTTTTCCTTCCGTCGCCCCGAGTGTTTGTATCGCGGCAATTTGATTCACGGCTGTTGTTGTATTCACGGTATCCAAATACATCCACCAGAAGGACCCAATAAGCGCGACAAGCACCAACCACGCGTACTGACCCACTCTTTTCTGCCTTTTCAACGATCGTGTTCTCTGGAGGTCGAAAAAGGCGCGGTAAGCTTGCCTTTCGGCTGCCAATCTCTTAACAGGATCTTGCTCTGACGAACTTTCGGGTTGAGCATATGCGAGTTTAAAATTGTTGAATATCATCCCTATGATCACCAAAACCGATGGAATGGCAAATAACAAAAAGGTGTTCATTTTCTTCTCCTTTTATAGGCCCCTAATAGCCTTGGGCGTCCTCCTATAGACCGAATGTGCCTCTTTAAAAACAAAATCTGTTATTTCCCATCCCTGGTTAGAGGGTTAAGTATTGTAGTTTCACTTGAAGAATTTCAGGTAACCTCGGAGTGGAACCCTGTGTCTTAAATTACTTTAACCACGCTAGACTAATTAACTTTAATTGTCAAGTTGAATCTTTACAGACTCGATAAAATATAGTATAGATAACCAAATTCAGTTAATCAGAGGCGAAAAAACTGTGAATATCCCGGAGTTAATTAAGCAACGGCTGGAGGAGTTAGGTCACGAGCAGAGGGAGTTAGCTGCTGTGGCAGAGGTCACAGAGTCTTATATTTCCCAGTTGCTCACCGGGAAGAAATCCCTTCCCGCACCCAATCGGTCGGACATTTATGAAAAGATCGAGGCCTTTTTGAAACTTCCGGTCGGAAAGTTAGCGAAGCTAGCCGACGTACAGCGAAAAGAGGATCTCAAGAGAAAGATCGAAGAATCCGCTAGGCCGTTATTTCAAGAGATCCGAGAACTGATTATGCAGAAGTGCCAGCCCGAGAAGGCAAAACAACTGCGTCCTATTTTTGAAAGGGAACCCTTCGGCGAAATCGAGTATCTTATCACGCAGAAGCTTTTGGACGTAGCCAAGGGAGTGGCCAAGGAGGAATGGAAAAACGAGAATTGGCTTCGCGTGGTTGCTCGGCTCAACCACAAAAGCTACGAGGAGATGCGAGTCATCGTTCTGGAGTTCCTGGATGCCGATATCTTCAACCTATCGGTACAAAACTTCGTCTATTTCCTGGAACCGCTCATTCAATCCTGGGACATCGATCTTGTGACCTTTGGTATGAAGGTCGTTTTGGCCCCTGAATTGGGCCGGGCACAAATGAAACACTTTGAGTTTGTTGAAAGGGAGCTCGAACCAGCAATAGACGAAGTGCCAGGGCTCAGAGAGTTCCTTCAGGATACCTCCCTGAGTGGAGACATAACCGAGGAGGAGCTTGCTTTTCTCAAGCGCCTGAGGTTTAAGGATAAAAGGCCTACTGAGCTTTATTACTACCGGGAATTGCAAAACCTAAGAGATCCCCTCCACTTCCAGACCAAGGGATCGAGGGAAAGGAATCGTAGCAGGGCGATTGGGAATCGGGATAGTTAGAGGGAAAAAGTTTGTTTGGTTCAATCATTACTTTTTTAATCATTGGTCTGGCAGTTGGCCTGATCGGCGTCAAAATATTTAAAGAATACGAAAGAGGAGTAGTATTTCGTTTGGGGCGGCTTGTCTCCTTTCGCGGGCCTGGCCTTAGCTTCGTCATCCCGGTGGTGGAAAAAATGATCCGGGTTGATTTGCGAACTGTGACTATGAATGTCTCTCCTCAAGATGTCATCACGCGGGATAATGTGTCCGTGAAGGTGGCTGCCGTGCTTTATTTCCGTGTCGTGGACCCGAATAGTGCCATTACCCAAATTGAGAATTATCTCTTTGGCACATCGCAACTAGCCCAGACTACCCTTCGGAGTGTGTGCGGTCAGGCAGAATTGGACGAGATCCTAAGCCAAAGAGAGAGGATTAACGCTCGAATCCAGGACATTATAGACACGCAGACCGATCCGTGGGGAATTAAAGTGGTTCTGGTCGCGGTCAAGGACATAGATCTGCCGCAGGACATGCAGCGGGCCATGGCGAAACAAGCGATAGCAGAGCGGGAGAAGCGGGCCAAGATCATTCACGCGCAGGGTGAGCTTCAGGCCGCACAGAGGCTATCCGATGCGGCGGAAATCATGGCTAAACAGCCCGCGGCTTTTCACCTCCGTTTCTTGCAGGCCCTCTCCCAGGTTGCCATCGAAAAAAACGAGACCATTATTGTTCCAGTCCCCACGGATCTACTCGCGTCAATCCTGAGACAAACGACACCGGCTTGATACCGGAATAGATATGAAGGGATAAACAAGGTAGCAGCATGGACGATATGGATAAACGGTTGTTTGTGGGTATAAAAATCTCGCCGAAGCTGCAGAGGGAATTGGACAACTGCCCCCGCAGGGCCGAGCATTACTTCAAAGAGAATCGTCCCGAGTCGCTCGAGATTGTGACCCTAGGGGAGGAAAAGCTTATCGGAAGGTTCTTACAAGACGGGTTTCCCGTTAGTGACATCGACAACGTCAGCCGCAATGTCCGCAGCATCGTATCACTGATTACGCAGGGCTATCGCCTAGCGGAGGACTCCGTCCGAATATACGCCGACTCCAAAGTTCGTGCTGCACTTGCCGTTTAATATGCAAGCCGAAGTTTGAAAGGGACCCCTATGGGACACGAGACATTCATGAAGCGTAAAAAGGAGCTGGCCCGGCAGGAGAAGCAAAAGAAGAAGGCGGCCCGCCGGCTGGAGCGTAGAGAAGAAAAGCCAACAGGCGGGCAACGGCCTGAGAGCGAAGATCCAGACATTGCAGGGATCCGCCCCGGACCCCAGCCGAAAACCTACTGATAATGGTTCTTCCCCCTACAACTCCTGAATATTCTCATCCACTATTCCACTATTCGGCTTGAGAATAACCTGACGGGACCACTCCGCCCAGTATCGCTCCTTAATTCGAAATTTTCAGAGCGACGCCAAGAGGTAATGCTTTATCACCGACACTCAAAGCCGTTCCTAATCTGGATACCTCCCAAGCTGGGACAGGTTCTTTCGAGAGTCCTTCCTTCGCCGCGACACCCGAGGTGCCGGCTTTTTCCGATTTGATGAGGTATTTCACATTATTCCCGTCGCGAACAGTCACAGATAGAACCACTTCTTTTCCTTCTGCTGTGGGCACTGTCTGAATCGCGGCAATTTGATTGGAGGCTGTTGTCTTATTCACTGTATCTAAATACATCCACCAGAAGGACGCAATAAACGCGACAAGTACCAACCAGGCATACTGACCTACCCTTTTCTGCCTTTTCAAAGATCGAGCTCTCTGTAGATCGAAGAAGGTGCGGTAAGTCTGCCTTTCGGCGGCCAATCTCTTAGCAGGATCTTGCTCTGACGAACTTTCAGGCTGGTCAAATGAAAGTCCGATACTGTTCAATATCATGCCTACGATCACCAACGCTAACGGGACGGCGATCACCAAAAGAGGATTCATGATTCTCTCCTTTTTCAGGCCCTTGATAGCCTTTAGATTTCGGAAGAGGGAGGTGGCAGGTCCTAAAATCAATACATTCGTTGTAAACCCGGAGCCGAAGTCCTTGCCACCGTTTAAACTCGTGTTCTGCCCTTTCTCCTCTTACGCGCCTAAGATGAAGAATAAAGTATGAACAGAGCCCGTGCGGTTCTGCTCTGTCCGGTGGCCCCTCGAGGCTCTCGAAGGCAGGCTGGCACGGTGTGAGTGAGGGCCGTTCATAAGTTGTCGGTCTCTGAGCCGAAAAGCTAGTCCCGATCATTCGTTTGTGCAATCAATTTTACGAAATTTCCCAATCGGATCAAGCGGTCTTCTGTTCCAATGCCTTTATAATCTTTTCCTGCACGCCGTCGAAGCCGCCGTTCGACATGACCAGGATGATATCGCCGGATCTTACCTGGTCTGCCACGTAGCCCGGAATCTCGCTTGCCATCTCAATGAACACGGCCTGATGGTCTCCGTGTAGACGATTAATCTCTTCGACGATAGCGGGGGGCGAGAGGCGCTCATCCTCCGGGATCTTCTCCGGTTGGTACACCCCGGCCACAACCACGCGGTCGGCAGTGGCCAAGGCTGGAGGGAATTCGCGCTGGAAAATCCGCCTCCTGCTGGTGTTGCTTCTGGGTTCGAAGACGGCCCAGAGCCTGCGGCCGGGGTAAGCTGCCCGAACGGCCTCGACAGTCTCTTTGACCGCCGTGGGATGATGAGCGAAATCATCGATAACCGTTATTCCGTTAACCTCCCCTTTGACTTCCTGCCTCCGCTTGACCCCAGAAAAACTTGCCAGCGCGCCCCGCAGGGCCGCTCGGTCTATCCCCAACTCTCTGGCCATGGCGTATACGGCCATGGCATTGTTTACGTTGTGCCGTCCCATGAGCGGGATCTCCACGGTCCCTTCAGAAATCCCCTTGTAGCGTGGCTCAAACAAGCTTCGGCCCTCCCGCACACACACATTCCTTGCCTCCCAATCCCTCCGTGCTCCTTCACCGTAGAAGATCGCGGGACAACGAGCGGCCGCCGCAACCTCCAAAGCGGCTGCATATTCGTTGCAAACCAAAAGGCTCCCTGAAGAGGGGATAAGCTCCACGAGGCTTCGAAACGCAGCTTTCAGGTGCTCCAAGTCACGGTAAATGTCCGCATGGTCGAACTCAACGCTGGTCAGGATCACTTTCTCTGGCCTGTAGTGCAAAAACTTCGGCCCTTTATCGAAAAAAGCGCTGTCGTACTCATCCCCTTCCAGCACGACCCAACCCCCCTCCCCATACCGGAACCCGGTATCGAAGTTGAGGGGGATGCCGCCGACAAAAAAACTCGGATCCCATCCTACCTTCGCTAAAACCCATGCGAGCAAGGCGGTCGTCGTGGTCTTGCCATGCGTCCCCACGACGACGATCGATCTCTTCGAGCCGATCAAAAACCTGCCCAGCGCCTGGGGAAAAGAGAGATAAGGAATCCCCAGATCCAGAACCGATTGAACTTCAGGATTGTTTCTGGAGACCGCATTGCCGATCACAACGAGATCGGGTCGCCGGACGAGATGCTTCACGCTATACCCCGCAAGCACCTCAATCCCTAACCTGCCGAGATAGGTGCTCATCGGAGGATAGCTATTTTGATCCGATCCGCTCACCCGATATCCCTGAGACTGGAGCAATCCGGCAAGAGAGGCCATTCCTACGCCACAGATGGCAATAAGGTAAACGTGATCCCCGGGCCTTAATTGACCGCTCATTCGAAAAGAGCCTTCATGATCAGATCATGGATGTAGGGGCGAAATGCCTTGATCTTATCCGTCGCGCGTGAAGGGTGCACCCGGTTGGAAAGAAGAATCACGTGGCAGTCCTTTTCGAGATCCCACCAGACCGATGTCCCGGTGAAACCTAAGTGGCCGATAGAGGAAGGCGAAAAATGGCTTCCGCTCGCAGAGTTTTCAGCGGAAGGAGTCTCCCAGCCCAGAGCGTAACTAGATCCCTTGACGGTTTCATCCCGGGTGACAAACTCCCGCATCAAGGGCGCGGGCAGAAAGGGATCCTCCCCTCTCAAGCAGCGGCTGAGGCGGCGCAACAGCAAATGGATGTCCCGCGCCGAAGAAAAAAGCCCAGCATGCCCTGCGACGCCACCCATGGCATAGGCATTGTCGTCATGAACTTCGCCGCAAAGAATTTTCCGGCGCCAGGGACAGTTCTCCGTCGGGGCGATCATCTCCTTGGCAGGCTGAAGGCGGCGCATCCGGAGCTGCGTCAGGTCCACGAAAGAGGTCGAGCGGAGCCCCGTGGGCTTGAAAATCTTATCCTGAGCGTAGCGATCGAGAGTCCAGCCGCTGATCTCCTCGACGACCTCGCCGAGCAGCATGAAACCGAGATCGCTGTAGAGACTCTGGGTTCCGGGCGGGCCGGCCGGCTTTTCCCGGTGGATGCACTCAAAAACGTAACTTTTGGCTGCCCTGCTCGCCACAAAATTGATCCTACCCTCTTTCTCGCCCTTTACGATATCTTCATAGTAGGGTTTCCAGGCAGGAAGACCCGAGCAGTGGGCCAACAGATGGCGAAAGGTGATATGGGTTTTGCCGAAGACACCGAAATTGGGGAAGAAGCGCGTCACCCGGTCCTCTAACCGGATCTTCCTTTCGCGCACCAACAACATCACCGCGATCGTGGTGGCTAAGGGTTTGGTCAGAGAGGCCAAATCAAAGATCGTGTCCAACTGCATCGGACTCTTTTCCGGAACCAGGGAGCGGCAACCAAGGGCGCGCTCCAAGACGATCTCATCGCCCCTGGCTACAAGAATCACAGCGCCCGGAAAAACACCCTGAGCTACGGCCTCTTTGAAGGCCTCTTCAACCGGATGAAATACCATATCGGTCTTATGCCACCGGAGATTCTAACAGAGAAAGCACGCCGGTTCTTCCATCCAGGGCCATCTTCACACCGAAGGGAAGCAACAGATTTTCTTCGCCATGACCGGCGGGAAATCCCGCAACCACCGGATAGGGCGCATCGTGAAAGAGTTCCTCAATGATCTCCCTGAAGCCCCGCCCCCCCTCCGGTTCGCAGTCGGTGAAGCTGCCGAATAGGACTCCGGCAAGCCCGCTCAGCTTTCCAGCCATGCGGAGGTGAGTTAGCATCCGCTCAATCCGGTACGGCTTCTCCCCGACGTCCTCGAGAAAGAGAAGCTTGCCGCTCGTATCGATCTCGTATGGGGTGCCGAGAGTGGTCACGAGGATGGAGAGGCACCCGCCCATCATCTCCGCCCGCGCCACGCCGGGACGGACCGTCCAGCCCGCCTCCACCTCCCACCGGCGTTTTTCACCCAGAAGGGTGCCCCAAAAAAAATCTGCGCTCCGCCCTTCCAGACCCCGGGCCAGCTCCATCGCTACCATGGGACCATGAAACGTCACCATGCCGCATCTTTGCAGAAACCAGTTTAACAGGATACTCACATCGCTGTAGCCGACGAAGATTTTCGGGTTGCGATTGAGCTCCTCCGCGTCCAGGTAAGGCAAGAGCTGAATCGAACCAAAACCGCCGCGGGCACAGAAGACTCCGCTTATATCCTGCCGCCTAAAAAATTCTCGCAAGGCTTTCGCCCTCTCCGCTTCATCCCCCGCCAAATACCCCTTCTGCTCACGGATCGCTTGGGCCAGCTCGACCCTGAAACCCGCGCGCTGAACCGCCTCCACCCCCGTGCTAAGCCGGCCCTCATCCACGCATCCGGCCGGCGCCAATACGGCAATCTTCCCTCCTCTGCTTAAGGGATGAGGCTTACGCACCGCCAACCGCTCCGCCTCCTTTCTCTCGCGAGAAATGCCGCGGCCGGCCTCTGTCCGGTTGTGGATAACTTCCTCGTCCCACCTCCCGGACTTTGTCTTCCAGGTACCCCGCCATGCCGGCATCTTCTCAAAAAGGCTTTGGCAGCACAAGCGATATTTTGCCCGTGCACGGCTCTCGCAGCCGCTTCGACCCGGGTCGCAATCTATTCGGTGGTTGACTTCGTGGTGCAGGACCGGTAAGAATCACCGTGGCGCCGCACAGCTGGTGCTACGTCAGTACACAGGGTCTTCTCAGAATTATCCACAGACTTTTCCACAGCCCATGAAAATCAAGCCAGGACAGATCGAGAGACTCGTTGGCCAACTCCTGAAGACCTACCGAGTCGACGAACTAATGGTTTCGAAAGCCGCTGAGGGCGAGATTCGGACCAAGATCGGTGAGATCATTGCGCAAAATTTTCACGAGGAGGAAGCGATCGAGGATGAGGCGCGCAAGATGTTGGCTTCCCATGCGGGGCAAGTCAAAGAGGTCAAGGAGATGGATTCTTACAAGATGTTCATCCTCATCAAGCAGAAACTGGCGCAAAAAAGAGGGTTTATCCTGTGAGCCGACTATCGGAAGACCGCATCTCCCATCTCGCTCACCTGATCCTCGACGGCTTGTGGAAGGACGACCTGGCGGATTTCCCCAACGAGGGCCGGGCCCTTGCCGAGACCAAGAGAATTTTGCACGAGTTTTTCGGCCGCGAAGAGCGTCTGGACGAAACGGTGCGTAAAAAAATCCAATCCCTTTCCCGCGCCGTCCCCCAGGGGAGCCGGGAGTGGGATGTCCTTTACCGAAAGTACCTCGAGGAGGAACTCAAAAAACACAGGACTTAGCCTCGCGCTCCGATATCCGCCGTTTATAGCGGGAGGTGGACGGACCCGGGAACGGGTCAGGGAGACGGCGGTCTCTTGACACACGCGATTTTGTGCTTAAATATTACTCGCTCGCACGGGATACTTATCTTGTATTTTCGCGCTGGCGTGCGGGTGTACCTAGATCGATTTTATGTCTTCAATTTCAATAACTTACTGAAAAACACTTGAAAGGAGAAGCGAAGTGAAAATCAGGCCTCTGCAGGATCGGGTTATATTGAAGCGGATCGAAGAGGAAGAAAAAACCAAGGGGGGTATTATCATCCCGGATACGGCCAAAGAGAAACCCCAGGAGGGGCGAGTGGTGGCGGTCGGAAAGGGGAAAGTGAACGAAGACGGCAAGATCACCCCGCTGGATGTCAAAGTCAATGACCGCGTGCTGTTCGGGAAATACTCAGGCTCAGAGATCAGTATCGACGGCGAAGAGCACTTGATCATGCGCGAGGAGGACATCCTCGGTGTGATCGAAAACAAATAAACGCACTATAGGTTAGGAGGAATCGAGATGGGAGCAAAGATAATTAAATTCGATCGCGACGCACGGGAGTCCATCCTTCGGGGGGTCAACCTCCTCGCGGATGCGGTGACCGTGACCTTAGGGCCCAAAGGGCGCAATGTGGTCCTGGATAGATCCTTCGGGGCACCCAACGTGACCAAAGACGGGGTCACGGTGGCGAAGGAGATCGAGCTCGAAGATAAGTTTGAAAACATGGGGGCCCAGATGGTCAAAGAGGTGGCGAGCAAGACTTCCGATGTCGCCGGAGACGGGACCACAACGGCCACAGTTTTAGCCCGCCAGATATTCTCCGAGGGTGTCAAAATGGTAGCGGCTGGCCATGACCCAATGGCCCTCAAGCGCGGGATTGACAAGGCGGTCAAGGCAGTGGTTGAGGAACTCAAGAATTTATCCAAGCCAACTAAAGACCCAAAGGAAATCGCTCAGGTAGGCACCATCGCCGCCAACAACGACTCGACTATTGGGGAAGTCATCGCGGAGGCGATGAACAAAGTCGGCAAGGAAGGCGTGATCACCGTGGAGGAGGCCAAAGGTCTGGAGACCACGCTCGAGGTTGTCGAGGGCATGCAGTTTGACCGCGGTTATCTCTCCCCTTACTTCGTCACTGACCCTGAAAGGATGGAGTGCGTCATCCAGGATGCTTACCTCCTGCTCAACGAGAAGAAAATCAGCACGATGAAGGATCTCCTCCCGATCCTAGAGCAGATCGCCAAAACCGGCAAACCCTTTCTCATCATCGCCGAGGATCTCGAAGGCGAGGCCCTGGCCACTCTGGTTGTCAACAAGCTTCGCGGCACGCTCCAGTGCGTAGCAGTAAAGGCGCCTGGCTTCGGCGACCGAAGAAAGGCGATGCTGGAAGATATTGGCACTCTGACCGGCGGCAAGGTCATTGCCGAGGAGCTGGGCATCAAGCTTGAGAATGTCACGCTGCACGATCTTGGCCGGGCAAAGAGGATCGTGGTGGACAAAGACAACACCACCATCGTCGACGGTGCCGGGAAAAAGGCTGACCTCGAAGGCCGGATCAAGCAGATCCGCGCCCAGATCGACGAGACCACTTCGGATTACGATCGCGAAAAACTCCAGGAGCGGCTCGCTAAGCTCATCGGGGGCGTGGCCGTCATCAATGTCGGCGCTGCCACTGAGGTGGAGATGAAAGAGAAAAAGGCACGCGTTGAGGACGCTCTCCACGCAACCCGGGCTGCGGTTGAAGAAGGTATTGTTCCAGGTGGAGGAGTGGCCTTGCTCAGGGCCTGCACCGCACTGGACAAACTCAAGATCCACGACGATGAGAGATGGGGTCTCAACATCGTCAGGCGCGTGTTGGAAGAGCCGCTTAGAAGAATTGCCATCAACGCAGGCGTCGAAGGTGCCATCGCGTTGCAAAAGGTAAAAGAAGGCAAGGGTGCCTTCGGCTTCAACGCAGCAACGGAGGAATATGAGGATTTGATGAAAGCCGGCATCGTCGACCCCACAAAGGTTGTCCGCACTGCCCTTCAAAATGCTGCATCCATCGCAGGGCTTATGCTTACCACTGAAGCGATGGTGGCGGAGAAACCGGAGGAGAAATCGGCTATGCCACCAATGCCACCAGGTGGAGGCATGGGCGGCATGGGCGGCATGGGCGGCATGATGTAGGAACATTTGTTCGACCGAGGCGGCCCGCCCGACCCTTCTTCCAAGGGGAGGCGGGCCGTTTTTTTCCTTTCTTGACAAACCGGGGAAATTCATATAATTTGGTCTCAGTCGATTTTTCCTTTAGAAAATAAATACTTAGCCTGCCCCGGAGATGTTTGAGAGCTTAACTGAAAAACTTGAGCTGACCTTCAAAAAGCTTAGGGGTCAGGGAAGGATTAGCGAGAAAAACATTGAGGAGGCCTTACGCGAAGTCCGACTGGCCCTCCTCGAAGCCGACGTCCACTTTAAAGTCGTCAAGGAATTCCTCGAGTCGGTCAAATCCAAAGCCCTGGGCCAAGAGGTACTCCGAAGCCTAACCCCAGAACAGCACTTTCTGAAAATCGTTAGGGACGAGCTAACCCTTCTGCTGGGCGGGGAGCGCCGCGAGTTGGAGTTGAAGGGTTCCCCTCCCCTGATCCTGATGCTGGTCGGTCTGCAAGGATCGGGCAAGACCACCACCCTCGCCAAGTTAGCGCTGTACTTGCAGAGAGAGCAGAAGAGAAAACCCTACTTGGTCCCTGCCGACGTTTATCGTCCGGCAGCGATCGAGCAACTCAAAATCCTAGGTCGAGAGCTAAACCTGCCGGTTCACGATTCCCATACCGCGGAGAGCCCTTTGACCATCTGCCAGCGATCCGTGGAGGAGGCCAATAGCCGCTTTTGCGATCTGCTTCTGATTGACACGGCCGGAAGGCTCCACATCGATGAAGAACTGATGCGGGAGCTCAAGTCCATTAAAGAGTCGTTACAGCCCCGTCACATCCTTCTCGTCGCGGACGCCATGACCGGCCAGGACGCCGTCAATCAGGCGCAAGGCTTTGACTCCTGGCTCGACTTGACCGGCATCATCCTCACCAAAATGGATGGGGATGCCCGCGGTGGCGCCGCGCTCTCCATGCGTAAAATAGTAGGCAAGCCCATCCTGTTCTCTGGTGTGGGCGAAAAATCGGATGCGCTGGAGCCGTTTTATCCGGACCGTTTAGCCTCGAGAATCTTGGGAATGGGAGACCTTCTCTCTCTCATCGAAAAGGCGGAGCAGACCTACGAGCAGAAAGAGATGGCCCGCCTTGAGAAGCTGACACAGAAGAATCAATTCTCGCTGGAGGATTTCCAGGCCCAGCTTCAGCAGCTGAAAAAAATGGGGCCCTTAGGCGACTTGCTCGAGCTCATACCCGGGGCGAGGAAGCTAACGCAGAAAGCGGATCTCAGCCAAGCTGAAAAGGAGCTCAAGCGGGTGGAAGCCATCATCAATTCCATGACCCCCGATGAGCGGCGCAATCCGTCGATATTGAACGGGAGCAGACGCCGAAGGATCGCCCAAGGAAGCGGCACGACAGTCACAGACATCAATCGCTTGATCAAACAGTTCTTGGAAATGCGAAAACTCATGCAGCGTGTCAATAAACTGGGTACGCGGGCACTCTTCAACCGGATGCCGCCGCTTTTTCACTAGACTGGAAGGACGGAAAACGATGAGTGTAAAGATACGACTCAAAAGACACGGGGGGAGAAAGAGGCCCTTCTACCGCATCGTCGTTAGCGATTCTCGCTCGCCCCGCGATGGAAAGTTTATCGATCAGGTCGGGACGTACGACCCCAAAGCCGTCTCTGGCGGAGTCAAGATCGACCGCGACAAAGTCGAGCGGTGGCTCAAACGGGGAGCCACACCGACCCAGACCGTCTCGGAGATCATCAAAAGAGAGAAACGCATCGCTTAATTCCACGGACAGGGGGTGCCTCCTTCATGAAAGAACTGGTTCAGTACCTGGCAAAATCCTTGGTCAACAATCCCGATGCCGTCGAGGTTAAGGAGACCCAAGGAGAAACCGCCTCGGTCTTGGAGCTTAAGGTGGCGAAAGAGGACCTCGGTAGAATTATTGGGAAACAGGGGCGGACGGCAAGATCCATCCGTACGATTCTGAACGCCGCCGCCTCACGGGCAAACCGAAAGGTTGTCCTGGAGATTGTCGAAGAGAAATAACCCAACAGGTGCACCTCAGGAGGAGCCTGAGCGGCTCGTTCCGTTAGGGGAAATTGTAACCACCCATGGGGTCCAGGGGTGGCTGAAGCTGAAACTTTATAACCCTGAGACCTCAGGGCTTTGCCTAATCCAAAGGGTCGTCCTCAACAAGGCCGGAGTCTATTCACATCGTTTTCTCCAAGCGAAAAAGGCTCATAAGGGCCATCTTCTAATCAAACTTGAGGGAACCGACAGGATCGAGGAGGCCGAATTATGGGTAGGCTCAATCCTTTGCGTGGCCGAAGCGGCGCTGCAGCCGCTTGAGCCTGGAGAGTATTACTATTACCAAGTGTTGGGGCTCGACGTTTTCAATACCCAGGGCGAATGGCTCGGCACTCTCACCCGGATCTGGTCGAAGAAGGGCGGCGACCTTTATGTGGTGCAAGGAACCGCCAAGGAGTATCTCATTCCCGCAGTAAAAGAGATCATCGAGCAAATCGATCTCCGCGGACGAAAAATCATTGTCAATCCTCCCCCTGGTCTTTTGGATCTATAACCTATAACCCGCCTTACCCTAGCCTGGGCCTTGGCCGCATTCATTCGAATCCGAAGCGGTGTGTTCGGCCAGCCGAAATGGTTTGAAATGCCATGTTGAGCTTCACCGTTGTATCGCTGTTTCCGGGGATGTTTTCATCCCCGCTGAACCACAGCATTTTAAAGAAGGCCCAGGAAAAGGGTTTGATCTCCATCGATTTGGTCGACCTGCGAGATTTCGCGAAGGACCGACACCGGGTAACCGACGATTACCCTTATGGCGGCAGCCACGGCATGGTCATGAAGCCGGAGCCGCTCATAGCCGCGATCGAACATGTCAGAGCCAAACTGCATCACCCCCGCGTCATTCTGCTCAGCCCGCGGGGCCGGGTCCTGACCCAGCCGGAAGCTTCCAGACTTGCACAAGAAAAAGAGCTGGTTTTGATTTGCGGCCGTTATGAAGGTATCGACGAAAGAGTCAAATCTTTCATCGATGACGAAATTTCCATCGGCGACTATACGCTGAGCGGCGGAGAAGTCGCTGCGATGGTGCTCATCGACGCGCTAGCCCGTCTGATCCCCGGGGTGCTCGGCAACGTGCAATCGCTGGACGAAGAATCTTTTGCCGACGGCCTCCTAGAATACCCGCAGTACACGCGCCCGGAAGAATTCAGAGGGATGAGGGTACCCGAAGTCTTGCTCTCAGGAGACCACCAGCGAGTCAGAACCTGGCGCCGGGAGATAAGTCTCAAACTGACGCGGGAGCGAAGGCCGGATCTGCTGCGCCGGGCGCGACTGACTCCGGAAGAGAAACAACGCTTCCGCGCCGGCGCGAATCTATACTTGGCCCTCGTGCACTATCCCGTAGTCGACAAGAACGGACACGTCGTCACGACCGCCATCACGAACATGGACATTCACGACATCGCGCGCGCGGCCCGGACCTATGGCCTAACGAGATTCTATATCGTGACTCCCGTCAAGGCCCTGCAGAGACTAGCCTTGAAGATCGTCCATCACTGGGAAAAGGGATATGGCAGCAGGTACAACGAGACGCGCAAGGAAGCGCTTTCGCTCGTCCGTTTAAATGATACGCTGGACGATGCCATCCTCGACGTGGAGCGCCTCTGCGGGGTCAAGCCCCGCCTGATAGCCACCTCAGCCCGACCGGGGGCAGGTAGGACCTCTTTCGCTGTGTTAAAGGACATGCTAATAAGAGAGGTACATCCCTACTTGCTCCTTCTGGGAACCGGATGGGGTCTGGCCGACCCGATCCTGGCACAAGCTGATTATATCCTTGAGCCGATTGAAGGGGACTCGGACTATAACCACCTTTCGGTCCGCTCCGCCGCGGCTATCATCCTGGATCGCTTGATGGGGAAAGAGTAAAAACGCAGGGAGAAGCCTATGGAGATCATAGACCAAATCGAGGCTGAACAGACCAAAAAGGAAAAGCCAGCTCTTCGGCCCGGCGAGACGGTTCGGGTTCACATCAAGGTGGTCGAGGGCGAGAAAGAAAGGACTCAGATATTCGAGGGGACCGTCATCGGCATAACGAGGAAAGCTAGCCGTTCCACGTTTACAGTGCGGAAGATTTCGTACGGCGTCGGAGTCGAGCGCATTTTTCCCCTGCATTCGCCGCGGATCGAAAAGGTCGAGGTCACTTCGAAGGGCAGGGTGCGCCGTGCCAAACTCTATTATCTCAGGGGAAGGTCCGGCAAAAAGGCGAGACTCTACGAGCAAGAAGGGACTTAAGGGAGGCTGAGATTCCCTTTGCCTTCGAATAAACCTCCGGGATAGACCCGGAGCCTTCCTGCCTCAATTTCGCCTCGAAAGTGCCCCCCCGGCAGGATCTCTATCCAACCGGAAACGCGAACGGTCCCGACCAGGTTACCTTCAATCTGCAAGTCCCGCGCCGATATTTTGGCCTCGACTTCCGCATTGGGTCCCACCACCAATAACTCACTAGCCTTCACCTCGCCCGTAAAGCGACTGTCGATCTTCACCGGGAGATCAAAGGTGAGCTTACCAGACACCGCGGTCTCAGGGGACAGGACCGTGCGCGGGGAAGCTTGAAGGAACGATGGGTCGCGGCGCTCTTGCCGTATAGCCATCAGGCAAAGACCTCCGTATGCGGATTGTATACCATCACTCTCCTTCCTAAGAAAGCCCCTCGCGAAAGCATAAAAGGGTTTCCGACGGGGGAAAACCCTTTCTGCCCCCCGGTGAACCACACGAGGAGGGCTGCGGCCGGTTCAGAGCTGCTATACCCCGCCAGACAAAAATGATAGCATAATTTTGATGGAGCTCTTTGAGTCTTCCCCAATCAAGAAGCAACTCCTCATAAGACCTCTAGCAGAAAGGATGCGGCCACAAAATCTAGCGGAGTTTGTCGGCCAGAAACATCTTCTAGGCCCCGGGCGGCTGCTTCGGGAGATGATCGATGGGAGCAAATTTCACTCGTTTATCCTGTGGGGCCCGCCGGGGAGCGGGAAAACCACCCTGGCGCGGCTCCTCGCCGCCGCCGCTGGAGCCCACTGCGTTCAGTTCTCCGCCGTTTCATCCGGCGTGAAGGAGCTTAAAAGAATTATTGAAGAGGCGGAGCGCCTCCACCGGTTAGGAAAGCCCACCGTCCTCTTCGTTGATGAGATCCACCATTTCAACAAGGCGCAGCAAGATACCTTCCTGCCGCACGTGGAAAGCGGGACTCTGATCCTGATCGGCGCCACCACGGAGAACCCTTCCTTCGAGGTCATCTCTCCACTGCTATCCAGATGCCAAGTTTTGGTCCTCCATCCGCTCGCTTCAGATGAGATCGGCGAGATCATCGACCGAGCGCTCGAGGATCCCGAGCGAGGTTTGGGCCCAGGGCGTCCGGCAATGAGCGCGGAGGCGCGCGAGTTCTTGATCCAGCAGTCCCAGGGCGATGCCCGAGTGGCCCTCAACGCCCTGGAGACCGCGGCCAACTTGATCCGCCGCGACAAGGGGGAAAGACAGATCGATCTTGCGACTATCCAGGAGGCGCTTCAGAGAAAGCCTCTGCTTTACGACAAATCCGGCGAGGAGCATTACAATGTCATTTCCGCTTTCATCAAAAGCCTAAGGGGGAGCGACCCAGACGCAGCCCTTTACTGGCTTATGAGGATGCTGGAGGCGGGTGAAGATCCCCTCTTCATCACGCGCCGCATGATCATTTTCGCCGCCGAAGACATCGGGAACGCCGACCCTCAGGCGCTTCAAGTCGCGGTTGCAGCCAAGGATGCCGTTCACTTTGTTGGCCTTCCCGAAGGAAGGATTCCTCTAGCCCAGGCGACGACCTACCTTGCAACGGCGCCGAAGTCCAACGCTTCCTACAAGGCGATGCTCGCTGCTGCGGCAGATGTTAAAGAGAAAGGCGCCTTACCGGTGCCGCTGCATCTCCGTAACGCCCCCACTGAACTGATGGAAAAACTGGGTTACGGAAAGGGCTACCGCTACGCCCATAACTTTCCCGGCTACATCGTCGACCAGGAACACCTTCCGGAAGAACTCAAGGGGCGTAAGTACTACTCCCCTTCCGATTCAGGCTACGAGAAAACGATCAGGGAGAGGGTGAAGGCTTGGGAAGAGAAGAAAAGGGGTAGAACAAAGGAGTAGAAATGCCGAGGCGATATCATAAGTGCTGCTTCTGCGAGGGTGACCTATCGGAGCGGAAGATCACCGTAGACTATCGGTGGGGTGAGACGCTGGTGACAGTTATTAAAAATGTCCCTGCTGGGCTCTGCGAGGTGTGCGGGGAGCAGTACTTCAAAGCTCCTATTGTGAAGGCGATGGAACGGGTGGCCCGGTCTAAGAAGAAACCGAAGGAACTGCTAAAGGTCCCTGTTCGTGACCTAAAGGTGGCATGAGGGTGATTGCGGTAACCGCATAATGTCTCAGTACTTTTGTACCATATCGTCTGCCCGGCCAAGTACCGGAGAGTGGTCTTTAGCCCAATAGTTGACCAAAAGCTCAAAGAGACTTGTCTGGAAATCAGCAAACGCTACGAGGTAGCGTTCATTGAGATTGGCACTGACGAAGACCACGTCCACTTTCTGGTGCAATCAGTGTCGATGTACAGTCCGAAGAAGATTGTGCAGATCATCAAGAGCATCACCGCGCGTGAAATCTTCGCCTCGTGTCCCGAGGTGAAGAAGAAGCTATGGGGCGGAGAGTTTTGGACGGACGGATACTTCATCAGCACGGTTGGACAGCATGGTAATGAAGAGAGCATTAAGAAATACATCCAGAATCAAGACTCACAGTATACGCAACTTCATCGGGAGCAACTCAGGCTCTTTTGATACCCCGCAGCTTGCTGCGGGCGTAGTTCATTGTTAAAGATGTTTATCAGCAAGCAAATCCTGATGTAAGATTTTAGGTCGCCGTTCCAACTGCTTCAGAGATATTTTTAAACCCATCTCGCTCCATTAATCTCAAAAGCCCGCGGTTGATCTGCTTCACCGCGCACGGCCCCTCGTAGACAAAGCCGGTAAGGATCTGCACTGCTGTGGCGCCGCCCTTGATCTTCTCGTAGGCGTCTTCGGCGGTGAAAATTCCCCCGACGCCGATGATAGGAAGCGTTCCCCGGGTCGCTTTGTAAATGTGGCGTATGAATGAAGTGGCCAGCGCCTTAAGCGGCTTTCCGCTAAGGCCGCCAGCCCCGCTTGTTGGCGTTAGAAGTTTCTCACGCAGGAATGCCGTGGCATTGGTCGCGATGATACCCGCGACGTTCTCCGATCGTGCCACATCGATAATGTCATCAACCTGAGAGAACTCCATGTCAGGGGCGATCTTAAGCCAGATGGGCTTCTCCTGAGTCGTGAACTCCCGCGCCAGCTCGCGGTTCTTGTCCTGTATGGCCTGCAATAGATCCCTAAGCCGATTTTTCTCCTGGAGATCGCGCAGACCGGGTGTATTGGGAGAACTGACGTTTAGGGTGAAAAAGTCTCCGTAGGGATAGAGCTTCTCAAAAGTGAAGAGGAAATCCGCCGCGGCGTCTTTGGTCTCAACGACTTTGCTCCGCCCGATATTGATGCCAAGGGGTATCTTCCGGACTTTTCCGTTATTTTGCAGCGCCTGCAGTCTGATAGCGATCGCTTCCGCCCCTTCGTTGTTAAAGCCAAGGCGGTTGATCAAGGCCTGGTCTTTGGGCAGCCGGTACAGTCGCGGCTTGGGATGACCCGGTTGTTGAAGCGCCGTGACAGCTCCGATCTCTATGAAACCGAAACCGAAACCGGGCCAGGATCGAATGGCCGTACCGTTCTTATCGAATCCAGCCGCCAACCCCACGGGATTCGGAAAGGTCAGCGGGCCGAGGCGGACCTCCAAGCGGGCGTCTTTGACGGCGAAGAGCCATTCCAGCGGAGCTTCAAGAAAGCTCAGGCTAGAAATGAGCGATAGAGTCTGATTGTGAGCATTCTCCGGGTCGCGAAGGAAAAGAAGGGGGCGTAGCAGCCTCTTGTATAGCATGGCGCGGCATAAGCCTTCAGTGCGTTTGTCGGGTCTTTACTTGTAAAGTTCCTTTAGTAGACCGCTCTTTTCTAATTTTTCCAGGAAGCGGAAATCGATAAACTGATCGGGCTTGGCATTTCTGGCCTCCGGTACCGCCTTGGCCAGATCGTCCAAGGCGTTCTGCATGCCTGTCATGTTGATGTAAGGGGCCTTCTCCAAGACCTTCCCAATATAGAGATCATAGGCCTTTTGGAGAAAAACGGGATCGTCGACCTTGCTGTATCTCGCGATCGACTTAAGGGTCAGCTCTTTGTCAGTCCTGGCCCGGTGCATACCACGGGCATAGGCCCGCATGAATCGGTCAATCACATCCGGCTTGCTTCTTAGGATCCCTCCCTGAATAAGCAAAGAGGGATTGGGAAAGGCGAGGTCCATGTCGGTGATGTTGATGATCTCTTTGAAGCCGAGTTTATCTACCGCAAAGAGGGTGGGCGGAGAGACCACGCCGGCCTCTATGGAACCACCCTGTAGTCCTCCCATGATGGAACTCATCGAGCCCATTTGCAGGATGGTAACCTCTTTTTCCGGTTGGAGGTTATGCTTCCTAAGGGCATACCTGGCAGAGATGTCCGTGCTCGATCCGAAGCGGGTAACCCCGAGCTTTTTCCCTTTGAGACCCTCCACGCTCTTAATCTCGGGTCTTACGTAGATGGAAAAGATCATCTTGTTGACGGTATTGCCGATGATTTTTAAGTCGGCCCCTTTGAGGGCGGCGGCCATGGCGGAGCTGCCGTTGAGCGCAGCAATATCTACCTCCCCGGCGACCGTCACCTGCGCAAGCTGGCTGCCGCTGGGAATGAGAATGATCTGATCTTCAAGCCCTTCCTTGGAAAAAAGTCCCGCGTCGTGGGCGACCCACAGGCCGATGTAGGAGCCGCTGATGGAACTATACCCGATCCGGATCCTTTCAGCCCCCCAGGAGGAGGACGCGATCAGAAGAGCCAAGAAGGCGGTCATGAGAATCATGCGCTTCATAGATGCTCCTACGGCAATGATTATGGCACTCGCCTCTCTCAGTGCAAGGGCGAACACGCCGCCGGAACAACCAGGGTATTTTCCTGCTTGAGCAAAAACTCTCTGGTCTGGGGCGGCCACCCTTTAATCTTCCGAGCCTCCTCTCGAAGACGATCTCGCTCGCCCGCATCCCGATAGGCCCACACGTGGACGAACTGGTTCAGCGATCCGATGGCGCTATACCAGGCGCCGGCCAGTGGCGAGACTTTGACACGCTCAGGCATCACATTTCCAAAGCGCTCTAGCACCGTAGGCATGGCACCCGGCTGATAGGTGTAGCTCCTGATCTCATAAAGATTCCCGAGTTTTCTTTCTTCGAGCGGCGGAGAAAACGGGGCGGGCAGCAGGATTTTATTCTCCTGCAAAATAATAAACTCATGGGTCTTGGGCGGCCACTTCCCGGTTTTTCTTGCCTCCTGACCAATCCGCTCCCGATCCTCAAAACTCTCGTAGGGCCAGACGTGAACGACCTGGTTTAACGTCCCCACCTCTGAGTGCCAGAGGCCTCCCAGCTTGGAGAATTGGAGCCGCGCGGTAAGGCCCTCGGCAAAACGCTCCTCAAAGGCCGCGACGGTTCCCGGTTTGAGCAAATAGGTCCGCATCTCGACAATCATGGTTTCCCTCCTCTTCTGTAGACTTCATCGTTATTGGCGCACTTGCCACCGATCGTGAAGCAGAGCGAGCTTGCACGCCTTGGCGATTATTTTTGCTTTGAGTTTCCCCGCGGCCTCATTTTCAGGAATGGTCCTGATCCAGGCCATGGATCTCCCTCTTTAACATCGCTCATGTCATGGCCCGCCGCGATCGGCTCTAGCCACTGGCACCCGGCCGATAGAAGTGACATTCCATTCCAGAAAAACAAGCAGTAGGCCCAAAGCGAGACCTGCGGCGTTGGCGGCTATCCAATAGACACCTGAGGGTGAAGGGATGAGCAAAAGACCGGCCAGGCTTATCAGGCCGCGCTTTTCCCAACTAAGAGGGCGAAAGAGATAACCGGCAGCGCCAATCCCCACGAAGACTATACCGATTGCCGCTGTGACGACGGCCATGGCGACCTCTTCGGGGGTCCCCTTAAGAATCAGCGCGGGGTGAAAGACGAAGACGAAGGGGACCATGTAGGCCGCGACCCCCAACCTCATCCCGGTCCATCCGGTCTTCCAGAAATCCGACCGCGCGATGGCGGCTGCCGTGTAAGTGGCCAAGCAGACCGGAGGGGTGATCATGGACATCATGCCGAAATAGAAAATGAAGAGATGGGCGGCGAGCGGGACGATGCCCAGTTGGGTCAAGGCAGGCCCGACCAGGACAGCGAGCATGACGTAGATGATCGTGGTCGGCATTCCCATACCCAGGATAATGCAGATAATTGCCGTGAGGGCGAGGAGGAGCAGGACATTCCCGGCCGCTACGGTGGCGAGCATCAGCGAAAGCTTGAAGCTCATACCCGATAGCTGGAGCGCGCCGATCACAAGTCCGGCCAGAGCCGTGATCGCCACCAGATCCAGCATCGTTCGTCCCGTCTCCTCGATGCTGGCGAGAAATCCGCTGAGGGTCGGCCGTGTCTCTTTTTGGAGCACGCCGACCAGGAACGTGGATATGACCGCGGCCATGCCGGCTTTTCCTGCCTGCCAGTTGTCTATCATGAGAGTGTAGATCAGGACCAAAAGCGGCACCAGGAAAACCCACCCTCCGCGCATCACGCCCCTCAGCTTAGGGAGCTGCTCTCGGGGGAGCCCGGTGAGGCCGCGTTTTGCTGCCTCAAGGTCCACCTGTGTGAATAGGGCTAAGTAGTAGAGGCAGGCAGGGAACGCTGCGGCCAGGGCCACCTCACCATAAGGGATGCCGAGATATTCGGCGATGAGGAAGGCCGCTACCCCCATCACGGGCGGCATGAGTTGACCACCGGTGGAGGCGACCGCCTCGATGGCCGCTGCCATGTGGGGTGGGTAGCCGGTGCGTCTCATCATTGGGATGGTAATGGGTCCGTCGATCACGACATTGGCGACCGCGCTTCCCGAGACGGTCCCAAACAGCGATGAGGAGACGACCGAGACCTTGGCCGGGCCGCCTCGAAAGCGGCCCATCGCAGAGAGGGCCAGCCCGGTCAGAAATTTATCGCCCCCAACTGCATAAAGGGCTTGGCCGAAGAAGATAAAAGCCACCACCACGCTTGCCGCGACCGCCAAAGGGAAACCAAAGAGGCCGCTTGCGTCCAGGTAAAGGTAGCTGGCAATTCGCTCCCAGGAGGATCCCTTGGCATAGAGCTGGCCGGGGAAGAGGTAAGCGAACTTGGCGTAAAGGATGAACGTAACAGCCAGCGATACCAGGCTCCAGCCGACGAGGCGGCGCGTGGCTTCGAGGATGAGCAATATGGCCAAGCCGCCCAAAAGCCACCGGTCGGGAGATAGGACAGCGAGCCGGTAAGCGATGGTGGGATACAAGATGGTTACATAGCCGCCAATCAGCAGGCCGAGCGTTGCCAGTAGCCAGTCGTGCCACGGAACGTAATTCCCGGGCTCTTTTTTCCTGGCCTTGATCCCCAGGAAGATGCTCACCAGGGCGAGGGCCAGAAAGAGTCCGAGGTACTGCTCTTTGAAGAAGGCCCACGCCAGGGCGTTATGGAGCTCCAGAGCCCAGAGTGAGCCCAGGATCGTGAGGGCGAAGAGGAACCCTCTCACGAGCATTTTGGGAGGTCCCGTGAGAAGCCTGAACTTCGTGACGGTGGCAAAATCGTCGGTCATGGGAGCCTCCCCGAAGGTCGCCGACGGTGTTACGGGTTCAGCGCGAGGAGCTTCCGCTGCGCCTCGTCCATCCCGGCCGACCAGACTCCGCGCTCCTTGTAGAACTGAACCGCTCCCGCATGGTACGGAATGGTCACGTCAGGATCCACAGCCCGCTCTCGCGTCCACTCTTTGAAGGTTGGATGCAAGGGAGGAAGCATGTCGACATTGTCCCAGATGGCTTTGAGGATCGTCGTGGCCACTTGCTCGGTGGCGCCCTTATGAGTCACGAGGTAGATGTCGTAGGCGAGCACGCAGGTGTCTTCCACCACGGCGGCGGCGCTGCCGGCTTTGACCCAGCGGGGATAGTAGCCGGGGACGGCTTTTCGGAGCCGCTCCTCTCCCTGGGGGGAGCAGTCGATAGAGAAGTGGCGAACCCCCACTGCCGCGTCAGCTTCTCTGACCTTTGCGGAGTTCAGGGCGTGAGTGGTGATGTCCGCGCGCCCCTGGACCAGGGCATCGACCCCCTCGTTGAGGGCGGGGACCGGCACCACCTTCACGTCATCCCAAGTCATCCCGGCGCTGGACAGGTACGCAAACAGGTTGAACCAGCCGGAGATCTGGGCGGGGTACTCTCCGGTGAACCGTTTGCCCCGGATGTCACGGATCGTCTTGACGGGGGAGTCCCTTCTGACGAACGGACTGACCAGCAGGGGAGACCCGCGCATCATCAGACGAAGATTCGGAGTATAGGGGGAAGGGTTCCGGCCGCCGATCTTCAACCGCGCTGGCCCCTGGTAGCCCAGCGCGAGATCCACAGCGTTATTGATGCCGAAATCCATCTCCCCGCTGTTGATTAGCGGAAGGAAGGCGGTGGTCCCCGTGTACGGCTGAACCGTAACCTGAATCGGGGTCGCGCCGCTCACCACTTTCGCCAACCCACTGCCCAAGGCGTAGAATACCGACCCGGGGGGGTTGGTCCCGACCGTGACTGAACGGGGTAGCTGTTGCGCCTGGACAGAGACCAACGGAAGCAGGGTAGTTGCCACCAGCGGGGCCACAATAACTCCGACGACGAATCTTCGCGTCCACATTTCTCTTTTTCTCCTTACCCCTTCCACGCTCCGGTAACGCCTACGGGTTCAACGCCAGGAGTCGCCGCTGCGCCTCGTCCATTTTTGCCGACCATACCCCGCGCTCCTTGTAAAACTGAACCGCCCCTGGATGATAAGGTATGGTCACGTCTGGGTCCACGGCCCGCTCTCGGGTCCACTCCCTGAAAGTTGGATGTATGGGCGGGAGCTTTGCCACGTTGTCCCAGATCGCCTTGAGGGCAGAAGAGACCACCTGATCTCCGGCAGCCTTGTGGGTAGTCAGGTAAATATCATAGGCGATGACGCAAGTGTCTTCGACCATAGCCAGAGCACCCCCGGCCTTTATCATCCGTGCGTAATATCCCGGCACCGCCTTACGGACGCGTGCGTCTCCCTCGGGGGAGCAGTCGGTCGAGAGGTGCCGCACTCCCACAGCGGCGTCCGCCTCTCGGACCTTAGCTGCATTCACGGCCATTATGGTGACCTCGGCCCGGCCCTGAACCAAAGCGTCTACTCCATCATTGACTGCTGGCACCGGAATAACTTTCACGTCGCTCCAGGTCAGGCCGCCAGCAGCGAGTGCCCCATACATGTTGTACCATACTGCTATCTGGGCTGGATATTCTCCCGTGGCCCGTTTGCCTTTCACGTCGTGGACGGACTTGAAAGGCGAATCCTTCTTAACGAGCAAGCTGATAAGTAGTGGCGCCCCTCGCATCGCAAGGCGTGTGTTAGGCGCATGGAGGAAGGGATTCCGACCACCGATTTTGAAGTTCGGCCCTCTGTATGTGAGTGCCATGTCCACTGCATTGTTGACGCCGAAGTCTATTTCGCCGGTGTTGAGCAGCGGAAGAAAGGTGCTCGTGCCCGTATAGGGCTGAACCACCATCTGGAAGGACGCGCCCTCGCTCACTACCTTGGCGATCCCGCTGGCCAGGGCGTAGAAGACCGTGCCTGGAGGATTGGCCGCAACGGTCACCGAGCGAGGAAGCTGTTGCGCGTCGACGGGATCGAGCAAAAGCAGGGAAAGGGCGACATAGCCGACGACCGAAAACCTGAGCGCGCTCCGTCCTGCAGGCATAATGCGACCTCCTCTGTCAGGTGTATCAGGTGCGCCCCGAATCTATTCCAGCCTTTCCCCGCTGTCAACTGTCGTCTTTGGGTTGGAATTTCGGGTGGTCCAGAACTCTTATGGGATCGTCAAGCGAGATTGAAGTGGCGCTGCTAGCGCGTCTGGAGAACCTCACCTACCAGATTGGTCACTTTGTTCACGCGGATGATAACGGCCAGACCCTTCCGTTCCGGGTCCTTTTCCAGCTCCGCCCTGACCACTCGCGCCATGACCTGCTCCCGGATAGGCCCGTCCGGACGAATCGTCGCTACGCCGTGAAAACGCCAGTTGATCTTGGTCTGGGGATCGCGGAACAGAACCACGACACGCGGATTTTCCTGCAGATTCTTAAGGTGCTGCCGCCGGGTGCGCTCCCAGTAGGCGAGGGATTCGTTATCGAAGATCATCGTGCTTCCCTTAAAACCGATGTCCGGCTCGCCAGAAGCCGTTGCCGTGGCGAGAATGCACGGGCAGTTGTTGGCAAGGGCATTGTTAACCATTTCCCGCATCTGATCGGTAAGAGCTATCATGCTATTCTCCTTTGAAAGTTTTTTTAGGCTATTTACGCTCACACAGGCCAGCGCTGTTGGCGGTAGGCCTGCTCCCAAAATAAATACTCATAGCGACTGCTCAAAAGGAAGTGGGAGCGCATAAGTTTCCTTTCCGCGCTGATTGCTCCCGCGCCCAGCCGATCCATCAATCGAATCTGCTCCCGAAGAAGCTTCCAGTAGCCGTCTGACGCATAGGTTTCGATCCAGTCGCGGTAGATCTGGGGTTTTTTGGGGCGCCTGCGGTAGAGTTTTTTTCCTGTCACCCCGTAAATCCAATAGCATGGAAGTACCGCCGCGACAATCTCGCCGAGGCTGCCGCTACGGGCGACCGCCTGCAGATGGCGCGTATAGGCCTCGGTAATCGGCCCTTTGGGAGCGGTCTCAAGCTGCTTTTGAGAAAAACCTAGGCTGCGGCCGTAGCTGGCATGAAAGCTTCGCTCCACCTCCACCGCGGTCAAGGCATGGCGGTTAAAGATCTCCAGGGTTTGGAGATCCGGAGACTTGGCCCCGCCAAGGCAGAGGACCTGGGCAAAGTCCAGCAAATAAACGTAATCCTGAAGAATAAAGTAGGTGAAGCGCTCCATGGAAAGCGTTCCCACTTGGAGCTCGCGCAGAAACGGATGCGCGTCAATGGCGCGCCAAATGCTGTCCGCCTGGCGCCTTAGCTGGGAGCTGAACGGTCTTGCCACCTTTTAGGCCGCTTTTCTTGCCCTTTGCCGAAAACCTTCTGTAGGCTTTCGA
>Ga0209751_10001004_pt1 | contig 29547 bp, 28 predicted proteins | sample RifCSP13_1_FD_184019 | JGI IMG/M metagenome (GOLD analysis project Ga0209751, IMG submission 184019) | Soil microbial communities from Rifle, Colorado - Rifle CSP2_sed 13_1 (SPAdes) (version 2) | ecosystem: Environmental > Terrestrial > Deep subsurface > Rock core/Sediment | place: Rifle...
AGCGTGGGGCGTTTCCGGAAAGCAGGATCGAGTTCCCGACGACAGCCGCAAGCGCCGCACCGGCGACAACGGCCGGCCAGACCGCGATCCAGTTGGGCGCCAGACGCAACCAGGCCGCAGCCGAGCCGGGCAGCGCCTGGAGCGAGTTTGCGAGCGCCGCGGTGAGGGCATACGCCTCCGCAAGCCACGCCTCGATGGTGCTTGTTGTCGGAAACCACAACGACGGGAGGTGGAGGCTTTGGAGGAGGCTGGTGACCAGCGGCCAGGCCAGCGCGACGATGAGCAAGACCAGGCCTGCCTGCAAGGCCGCCACCCACCTCAAGCCGATCGGCGTCGATGGCGGGCGCAAGGCGGCCATTACCCGGGGTTCCAGATCGTGTGGCGGCGTCAATTCCTCCCACGACTCGATCTCCGCGAAGAGGCGTGCTTGGGCCTCCAGCCGACGGGCGCATTTCGTGCACGTTGCCAGATGGGCGCGGACGGCTGGCGCGGCAGACCGGTCCAGCCCCCTGTCCAGCCAGGCCTGAATTTCCATGTCCGTCAGATGAGGAGTTTCAGCCATTGTGACGCAGCCAGTCGGCCATCATTCGCCGCGCCCGAAACAAGCGTGTCCGGACGTCGCCCGGGCCGATCCCCAGGGCGCCGGCGATTTCATCGTAGCTCATTTCCTGATAGTGCCGCAACTCGATCACCGCTCGATAATGCGCCGGCAGTCGCAGCAGTGCCCGCCGCACTCGCTCGACTTCTTCCGTTCGCTCACCCGAAGGCTCGGGGGATTCCGAAACGTCTCCAGGGACCTCGTCGAACTCCTCCTGGAAGGACAACGTTGCCTTCCTGGCCTGCAACGCGTTCAGGCAGAGATTCGCCGCCACGCGCCTCATCCAGGGGCCGAACGGCCGTTGATCGTCATACGAGCCAAGGCGACGATACGCGCGCAAGAACGCCTCCTGGGCCAGGTCTTCGGCCTCCTGCGGGTCACCGAGCAGGCGGTAACAGACGTTGTAGACCGAGGTCTGATACCGGCGTACCAGGTCACCGAAGGCGTTTGCCTCGCCGCTTCGCGTCCGCACCACCAGCTGGCGGTCGGAGGCTTCATCCATGCTCGAAGAGTACTACAGCGAGAGGCCGACAAGTGTCGCGGGAATGAACTCGCCTCGGGGAACCCCAGGGGCTGGGAGAGGGGCAAGGAGCGTGCTCCTCCCCCAGCCCCCTGTACCCCCCCAGCGCCTCCCCCTCGCAACACCTGCACCTGCGGCGCACCGCAGGTGCGGTGCAGGTGAGCGGCCGTTGGTGCCCCTCCAGCGAGAGGGATCGATCGGCCGCCTCCGTTTGGAAGGTTCCTTTTGCGTGGCGGGCGATTCGGATGCCGCGCGAACCGGCGGCTCGCGCCATCATTGAGAAGAGCGCGCAACCGCCGCTTTCGTGGGTGGGGGGTGAGCCCCTCCGCTGCGCTCCGGGGTGCTCCGCGAGGGTTCCAGGGGGAAAGGGGGGCGGGCATGTAATGGCCCGCCCCCCTACCCCCTGGCTAGAAGCAGGCACCGCTTCCAGCGAGAGTTACCGATCGTCCGCCTCCGTTTGGAAGATACTTTTGCGTACCGCCGGGGCGGGACGGCCTCGCCCATCAGCATGTCGAAGGTGCGATCGGCGGCAGCGGCGTCTTCGATCGACACCTGCAGCAGCGTCCGCCGCGCCGGGTCCATCGTCGTCTCCCACAACTGCTCGGGGTTCATCTCGCCCAGGCCCTTGTAGCGACTGAGGCTGGCCTTCTCGGCGCCGGTACCAAGCTCCTTGAGGACCTTGTCGCGCTCCCCCTCGCTGTACGCGTACAGGACCTTGTTTTTGTGGGCGATGCGGTAGAGCGGCGGCTGGGCAATGTACAAGTGCGACTCTTCGATCAGCGACCCCATGTAGCGAAAGAAGAAGGTCAGCAGCAGCGTTCGGATATGACTGCCATCGACGTCGGCGTCGGTCATGATGATGACCCGGCCGTAACGCAGCCCGCTGAGATCAAAGCCTTCGCCGATGCCCGTGCCCAGCGCCGAAATCAGCGCCTTGACCTCGTTGTTCGACAGGATCTTGTCGAGGCGGGCCCTTTCGGTGTTGAGGATCTTCCCGCGCAGGGGCAGGATGGCCTGGAAGTGCCGGTCGCGGCCTTGTTTGGCCGAACCACCCGCCGAGTCGCCCTCGACGATGTAGAGTTCGCACTTGAGCGGGTCGCGTTCGGAGCAGTCGGCCAGCTTGCCCGGCAGGGTCAGGCTCTCCAACGCGCTCTTGCGGATGACCAGGTCGCGCGCCTTCTTGGCCGCGTCGCGAGCCCGCGCTGAGGTCAGACACTTCTGGACGATGGTACGCAGGGCGCGCCCGTTCTGCTCGAGGAACTCGCCGAAGGCCTCGCCCACGACCTGCTGTACCTGGGTCTGGACTTCGGCGTTCATCAACTTGACCTTGGTCTGGCTCTCGAACTGCGGGTCGCGGTGCTTGAGGCTGACAATCGCCGTCAGCCCTTCGCGCGTGTCGTCGCCGGAGAAGTTCGGATCCGAGTCCTTGAGCAGCCCGTTCTTGCGCGCCTGGTCGTTGATCGTACGGGTCAGGGCCATGCGCAGGCCGGTCAGGTGGGTCCCGCCGTCCACGGTGTTGATGGTGTTGGCGAAGGAGTAGACCGACTCGGCGTAGGCCTCGGTATATTGCAAGGCGACCTCGATACCGGTGCCGTCGATTTCCCGCTCGGCGTGCATCACCGGATGCAGCACCACGCGGTTTCGATTCAGATAACGGACGAAAGAAGTGATGCCTCCCTCGAAGTAGAACGTCATCTGGCGGCCGTCGCGCTGATCGAGCAAGTGAATGGTCACGCCGCGGGTGACGAAGGCCATCTCCCGGAAACGCTGGACCAGGGTCTCGAAGCGGAAGTCCAGATCGCCCTTGAAGATCTCCCGGTCGAACATGAAGGTGGTCTTGGTGCCGGTCTGGTTCTTGGGGACCTTGCCGATCACTTCCACCGGCCCCCGCGGCGCGCCGCGGACATAACGCTGGAAGTGGATCTGGCCGCCGCGCTTGACCTCCACTTCGCACCATTCCGACAGCGCGTTCACCGCCGAAACGCCGACTCCATGCAGCCCGCCCGAAACCTTGTAACCGCTGCCGCCGAACTTGCCGCCGGCGTGGAGTGTCGTCATGACCACCTCCAGGGCCGGCTTCTTGCGCTCCGGGTGCAGGTCGACCGGGATGCCGCGCCCGTCGTCCTCGACCATGACGCTACTGTCGGGGAGAATCGTCACATCGATGAGGCTGCAGGACCCGGCCAGCGCCTCGTCGATCGAGTTGTCGACGACCTCGTAGACCAGATGGTGCAAGGCCTTGATGTCCGTACCGCCGACATACATCCCCGGCCGGCGCCGGACGGCCTCCAGGCCCTCCAGCACCTGAATGTCCTTGGCGGCATAACTGCTGACGGCTTCCGTCTTCTTACGCGCCACGCGGGTCCCTCCGGTCCATCGCCGGTTCGTCGACGGGCGCCGGCCGTTCGGTCGACAGCATCGCCTCCCGACGGCCGACATAGAAAACGTAGCTCGCCACCAGCAGCGTGGCGCTGACGAAAGCGTGGCCCAGCACGGCCAAGGCGCTGAACCACGACGCGGCCTGGGGTAACTGCCACACCAGGTCGGTCAGCCACGACACGAGGATGATCGTCGTCAGAAAGCCAACCGTGGCGAAGAAGCTGGTCCGGACGATGCGGATGCTCTCCCGCATCGCCCGCCTCAACCCAAGCCTGTAGCGCACCAGGCCGTGGGGCGTGAAGATCAAGTAGACGCCCAGCCAGAACAGCAAAGTGAAACCGAGGAAGGCAATCCCCGTGCCGAGGAACGCTGTGACCAGGGTGACCAGCGAGGCTGCCACCAGGCTGACAAAGACAATGACGCCGATCCCAAGGTACGTCACACCGGCCATGGCCAGCACCCTGGGCCACAGCGTCAGATCCCAGCCGGCGGGAGCGACCGGGGCGGCAGCCCGCGATAGACCGACGTGGTAGAGCGACGCCAACCCCAGGCCAACCACGGTCAAGGCCACCCATGACAGGAGGATCGTCACCGGATTGGAAAGCGGGATCATCCTCGTAGCACCCAAGGGAGAGGCCGCCGGCATGGTTGTCGCCATTAGGCTGGGAACCCCCATCGGAAAGGTCGAGAGCGCCGAGAATAGGTTGAACGTAGACCCGAGCGTCACGATCATCCCCTTGGCCAGGGTCACCTGTTCGGCGAGCTCGGGAGGGCCAGAGGTCGGGGCCGAAAGCGAGGCCGCGACAGCGTTGAAAACGGTCGCCAGGTTCAACCTCGGTCCGAGCCACAGGAAGAGGTCTAGCGCCAAGGGCGGGAGGATGAGATAAGGTCGGGAGGCGATTCGGTCGAATCCAGAGGCCAAGGAACCGAGCACCCCATCCGCCTTTCGCCGTGGCGCAGCCGTGATTTCGCTCACAAACCTCCATTTTAACACGCGGATTGGGCTGGCGGCCACTTTGCCTAACACCCAGCCTTTGCCCCCGCCACGGCGCCCTCACCCCTTCGGGTGCACCCTGGGTGTGCGCCGCCCTTGGCGCCCTGCCCCCTGGGGGCGCCCGAAGGGGCGTAGAGGGCGAAGGGCGTAGAGGCCGAGCCCCTCGCTACCACTCGGTCTCTACCCTCTTCAGGGCACCCGAGGGGTGCAGACTGCCGAGGGCGAGGCACGCCTCCACGGGGGCGTGCACGTGAGGTGCCCCGAATTTTGCGCGCACCTTGCACCGCGGCATCGTCACCCACGATCCTCGGGGACTCGTAATCATCGGTTCCGGGACCCTCACCCTTCTCCGCATCGCCGATGAGATGGAGTGGGTTTGAGGGGATTCACCCCTCACCCTCCCCTCTCCCCTACGGGGAGAGGGTTGGGCTTCCACGCGCGGTTGCCTCCCTTAGCCCTAGAGCACTTCTCTACTGGCCCATCTACTTCCGACGGGAGATGAACTGCAAGCCGATCTGCAGGGTTGCATCCCGTAGGGATCACCCCCCTTCCTCCCGATTCGTTCCAGCGAGAGGTAGGCCCCCCTCTCCCCGTAGGGGAGAGGGTTGGGGTGAGGGGTTAGCCTTCGACCCATCGCCCCCTCACGCGCCGGAAAATCGCCGGCGATCCATGTTCGGAGATTCTCCGTGGGCGGTTTGACCCGGCGACTCCGCTTCATATACAATGGCGTGCTCTCACATCGCAGCCACGCCCTAGGCCCTCTACCCTCTTCAGGGCACCCGCCCTTGGCGCACTGCACCGCTTCCGGTGCGCCGCCCTTGGCGCCCTGCCCCCTGGGGGCGCCCGAAGGGGCGTAGAGGGCGAAAGGCGTAGAGTGCGAAGGGGTTGCAGGGCGGCGCACACCCTGGGTGCACACCCAGGGTGCACACCCAGGGTGCACCCGAAGGGGTGCCCGAAGGGGTGAGGACGGTCCATGGAATCTTTTGTGATCGAAGGCGGTCATCCGTTGCGGGGCGAGGTGACTCCGTCGGGCAACAAGAATGCTGCCCTCCCCCTCCTGGCGGCGTGTCTGCTGACCGACGAGCCCGTGCTTCTGCACAATGTCCCTGACATCGGCGACGTGCGCACGATGCGCGCCCTGATTGAGACCCTCGGCGTTGACATTCAGACGGTGGAGAACCATACGCTGCGCCTTCACGCACAGCAGGTGCGCAAGGCCGACCTCGATCGCGACTTGTGCCGGCGGATGCGAGCTTCGATCTTGCTGGCGGGGCCGCTGCTCGGCCGGACCGGCGAGGTCGTCCTACCTCTGCCCGGCGGCGACGTCATCGGACGGCGCCGAGTCGACACTCATCTCCTGGCGCTGCAAGCCTACGGCGTCGAAGCCGACTATCGCCAGGGTATGCTTCACCTGCGCGCGCCTTCGGGACTCCACGGCGCGCGCGTCCTGCTGGATGAAGCGAGCGTCACGGCCACCGAGAACGCCATCCTGGCCGCCGTCACCGCACGCGGTGAGACCTCGATCCGCAACGCCGCCTCTGAACCCCACGTTCAAGACCTGTGTCATATGCTGAACGCTCTCGGCGCCCGGATCGAAAACATCGGCTCGAACTCGTTGCGCATTGAAGGCGTTCCGGCGCTGCGCGGGGGCGAATACGCGATCGGCCCAGACTACCTGGAGGTCGTCAGCTTCATCGGAGCCGCCGCGGTCACGGGCGGCGAGATCCGTATCCGCCGGGCGGCCCCCGAACACCTGGAAATGGTCCGGCTCGTCTTCGGACGGCTGGGGATCGTCTGGGAGGAAGACGGCGCCGACCTGCACGTGCCGGCCCCGCAACCGCTGCAAGTGGTGCCCGACCTGCGCGGGGCGATTCCCCAGATCAGCGTCATGCCGTGGCCTGCCTTCCCGACCGACCTGATGAGCCTGGCGATCGTCCTGGCCACCCAGTCGCACGGGACGGTCCTGTTCCACGACTGGATGTTCGAAGGGCGGATGTTTTTCATCGACAAACTTGCGGCGATGGGCGCCCGGATCGTCCTGTGCGATCCGCACCGCTGCCTGGTCGAAGGACCCAGCCGGCTGGTCGGAGAACAGCTCGAAAGCCCCGACATCCGCGCCGGCCTGGCGCTGCTGACGGCCGCTCTGGCGGCCGAGGGCACCTCGCATATCCGCAATATCGGTCAGATCGAGCGGGGCTATGAGCGGATCGACGAGAAGCTGAAAGCGCTGGGAGCGCACATCCGCCGGGTTGAGAGTTGATCCGCCCTTCCCGCGAGCTTGAAGCTCGCGGGAAGCGTCGTCTCTCAAACCCTGCGACCGGCGACTTCCTCCGCCAGCCGCCGGTAAGCCTCGGCCGCCCGGCCTCGTGGCTGGAACGTGACAACCGGCTTGCGTGCGGCCGGCGACATCGCCACGGCCTCGTCGGTCTCCAGCATCGTCGTGAAAACGCGGTCGCCGAACACTGAGCGCAGCTCCGCGACGACGGTGCGCGCATGTTCGGATTGAGGATCGTAGAAGGTGGGCAGGATTCCCAACAGCTGCAGCTCCGGCTGCAGCCGGTCGTGAACCAGCCATAGGGCTTCCAGGATCGAACGAACCCCGCGCAGGGGAAGATACTGGCAGGAGACCGGCACCAGGAGTTCATCGGCGGCCACCATGCCGGCTACCGTCAGCAGACCCAGGCCAGGCGGCGTATCGATCAGGATGTAGTCGACCGGGCCGCGCTCCTCGGCCATACCGTCCCGGACGGCGCGTAGGTAGCTGTTCGCGTTCGGGGCATGGTCGATCGCTTCGAGCTGGACGCTGGCCGGCGCCACCCACAGGTTGGGCCCAGCCGGGTAGACCATCTTGCGGAGCGGAGCCGCCCGGTCGTCGAAGAACTGGCGAGTGGTCACGGCCAGCCGGTATGGGTCGAAGCCCAGGCTGGCGCTCAATCCGCCTTGAGGGTCGAGGTCGACGAGGAAGACTCGGCGCCCACGTGCGGCGAGGGCGGCCCCCAGGTTGACCGCGGTGGCAGTCTTGCCGACACCGCCCTTCTGGTTGGCGACGACGATGACGCGGCCCACGGCGGGCCAGTATAGCCCGCGCCAAAACGCTTCGCAATCAACCCTGTCGGCTTGAGTTACATCCCCCCACCCCTTCCCCTCCCCCGGCTTCGGGCCTCTCAGCGAAGCGTGGATCAGCGCCGGGGGAGGGATGTGTTCTAAGGAGGGAGCGGGGCCTCCGGCCCCGCTCCCTCCTGAAACCTCCCACCCCTCCCCTCCACGAAGAGCCCAGCGGGACTTCAAGGGCAGAGGTTCACTCCTCCGCTCGAGAGGAATACCAACCCGTCCGCCCGCGGCGGTGCCCAGGATTTGCGAATGGTCGGACAAAGGGGGACCGTCCTGAGCGCAGGCCTGACTTCGAGCACTCTTGTTGGCTACTCGATCGCCGATCGGCAGCGGTGCCCTGGCGCCCAATGGCCTGCAGCTCTAGCTAGGCCTGGCTAGAAGTCCCCGGTAGGGCCATGAAGCTTGGAAACCCCAGTGGGACGCCGCCGCGACCATGGTATACTCACCGGTCGCACTCCCTGAAGTCGCGGGATCATCAGAGACGATGCCAAAACGCGTTTATCAACCCAAGGTTCGCCGGCGGGCACGGGTTCACGGATTCCGGGCGCGCATGGCGACGCGCGGCGGACGCTTGGTGCTGAAGCGCCGGCGCCTGAAGGGTCGCCATCGCTTGACCCCGCAGGTCAACGGCCGCGTGAAGAAGGTCGACTGGAACGCTTGAGGCCCGGCGCGGGGAAGCCCGGCCCCGGAGGATGGATCGCAGGCACCGGCTCACCAGTTCGCGCGACTTTCAGCGGGTGCGGAGTGCGGGCAAGTCGTATGCGCACCCGCTTGTCGTTTTGGTGGCCTGCCGCAATGATCTCGACCGCAGCCGTTTCGCCGTCCGCGCCGGCCGGCGTCTCGGCGGGGCCGTCCAGCGGAATCGGGCCCGGCGGCGGTTGCGAGCGTGCCTGCGCCAGCTGGCGCCGGTGATCGCTCCTGGCTGGGATCTCATGCTCCTCGCCCGCGATTCCACCGCTTCGACCGAATGGGCCCGTCTGAACGAAGCCGTAGTTCAACTGTGCCGCCGCGCGGGGCTCTTGGAGCCGACCGAATGACGATAACGCTCGAACACTCACACGACAACGACCCGGCATTGCGGGCTCTCCCCCTCACGTTGGGCAATCTGCCGCGCCTCCCATTGCTGGCGGTCATCCGGCTGTACCAATTGACCTTCTCGCGGGTCATCCCGCAGGGTAGCTGCCGTTTCTATCCAACGTGCTCCCACTACGGTTACCAAGCCATCTATCGCCATGGCATCTTCAAAGGCGGCGGACTGGCCGCCTGGCGCATCTTGCGCTGCCAGCCGTTCAGCCGCGGCGGTTACGACCCCGTACCCTGAGGAGACCCATGATTTGGTTGAAGCGCTTTCGTGTTCGATCGTTGCGTTGGGCGCTGCTCCCCTTGGTGGCATTGGCTCTGACAGCCTGCGCCACCGGCGCCGGATCGGGCAACCCGGCTAGTTATCCCGGTGTCAGCGTCGGCGACTCCTTTGTGTTTGTGGCTCACGGGGACGGTGTCTATGCCGTCCGCGTGGATACGGGCGTGCAAGCATGGCGCTACCCGCTCGAGCCTGACCGTAATTTGACCTTCTACGCCGCCCCTGCCGTGTCCGACGACGGCATCGTCTACGCCGGCTCGTACGAGAAGAGTCTGGTTGCCCTCGATGCCGCCTCGGGCGATCCGGTTGAGTCTTTCGAACCGCCGGCCCTCGACGGGCGCGTCATCGGTTCCCCGGTCGTATCCGATGACTTGTTGCTGGTCCCGACCGACGGCGGCACCCTGTTCGGCCTCGATCGGCACAGCGGCGAGTTGAAGTGGTCGTTCAAGTCGAGCACGGATTCCTGCGGGTCTTCCTCCAGGGTCCCGCCCTGCTTAATGTGGTCGGCGCCACTGGTGGATGGGGACACGGCGTACGTCGCCACGCTCTCTCACGTCTTGTACGCCCTGGAGTTGGCGACCGGCCGCCAGCGCTGGGATGCCCCGCTCAACGCCGCGATTGCGGACACACCGACCCTGGAAGACGGCTTGTTGCTGACCGGGGTTCTCGGCGAATCGTTGGTGGCGGTTCGGTCCCAGGACGGAAAGCAGAGCTGGACGATGCCGACGTCCGGCTGGTTGTGGGGAAGCCCGGCCGTGCAGGACGGTATCGCCTATTTCGGCGACGCCACGCCCACTTGGTGGACCACGAAGGACGGCCTGGGTAACGTGTACGCGGTTGATCTGACAAGCCGCGACACCGTCTGGCAGAAGGCCACCGGGGCCGTCTCCACCTCCCCCGTGATCGTCGATCATCAGCTGATCGTCGGTTTCGAGAATGGTCAGCTGACCGCTTACGATCTGGCCGACGGGACGGTGATCTGGGAAGCACGGGCCGCCGGAACGATCCTGGGCGACCCCGTCGTCGCCGATGGCAAGATCATCGTCGGGGTGACCTCCCCGAAGACGGTGCTGCAGGCGTTCGACAGCGCTACCGGCGCCCCGGCCTGGACTTTCCCGGCAGTCACGGACAGCTGATCCGGAGGAAAATGATGCCCGACATCGGCCTGATCTGGGGGAACCTGATTCTCAATCCGATGATCAACATCATGTTGATCATTTACAATTTCCTCTTCCACAACTTCGGCATCGCCATCATCCTGCTGACGGCCTTGATCCGGCTGATCACGATGCCGCTCACCTTGAAGCAGCAGCGCTCGATGGAGAAGATGCAGGAGCTGCAGCGCTCGAAGAAATGGACGGACATCGAGAAGAAGCACAAGGGCGACCGGACGAAGATCCAGCAAGAGCAATTCAAGCTGTCGCGCGAGGTCGGCGTCAGCCCGTTTGGCGGCTGTCTGCCGCTGCTCCTGCAATTTCCGATCATCATCGGCTTGTACCAGTCGATCACCCGCGCCCTGGCCACCGTGCCGGCGCAGTTGCTCGAGCTGTCGAAACACATCTACCCCTTCGTTCCGGCGACTCTCATCCCACTCAACAGCCAGTTCCTGTGGTGGGACATGGCGCTGCCCGAGCGGGTGACGGCCCCGGTGGTCCTGGGGATCAGCATTCCCCTGCTGACGATCCTGGTCGTGATCACCTCCTACCTTCAGACCAAACTCACCACCCCGCCCACCACCGATGCGCAAAGCCGGCAGATGTCGACGATGATGACCCTGTACATGCCCTTCCTGCTCGGCTTCTTCGCCTATTCGTACGCCTCCGGACTGGCCCTGTACTTCCTCACCACGAACGTGATGACGATCGGCCAGTATGCGGCGCTGGGCAAGGTCAACTGGCGGGCCGCGCTCTCCTTGCGCGGCAGCAGTTAACCTCGACGGAAGGACGTAGCGCATGCCTGACTCGCGGCCAAGTCTCGAGATCATCGCCCCCACCGTGGATGAGGCCGTCGTCCGGGGAGCCGCCGAGCTCGGCGTCAGCCCACAACGCCTGCTGGTCGAGGTCCTCGACGAAGGCGGCCAGGGCGTGCTGGGGATGGGCGCTCGGCAGGCGAGAGTTCGGCTGACCCTGCTGGGTGCTCCCGTCCCGGCCAAGCCGACTCCCGAGCCCGAGGAAGACGAAGAAGAGGAGCTCGGCCCGACCGACCCGGCGCTGGACGTCTCACGCGAGACGGTGCGGGAACTGGTCTCCCTGATGGGCCTGCAGGCCCGGGTGACGAGTCGCTGGGGCGAGGCGGACAGCCGCGATGATACGCGCCCGCTCTTGGTCGACGTCCGCGGCGACGACCTGAGCCTGCTCATCGGCCGCCGCGGCGAGTCGCTGGCGGCGCTGCAGTACATCACCCGGCTAATCGTCGGTAAGGAGATCGGCGACTACGCGCCGATCGTCATCGACGTCGAAGGCTACCGCGCCCGACGTGAGCGACAGCTGCGCCAACTGGCGCAGCGCATGGCCGACGAGGCCGTCGAACGCGCCCGCACGATGACGCTCGAGCCGATGCCGCCGGCGGAACGGCGCATCATCCACCTCGAGTTGCGCGACCATCCCCGGGTCTACACCGAAAGCGTCGGCGAGGGCGAGCAGCGGAAGGTGACCGTGATTCCGCGGGGCGCCGAGGATACCGGACAGCTATAATCGCGGGGATGCACCCGCCGCCGGAAGCCGCGCCCGACTACCTGGTTCTCGGACACCTCACTCTCGACCAGACGGCTTCCGGGCCGGTTCTTGGAGGCACGTCGGCCTACGCCGCCCTCACAGCGCGGGCCCACGGTCTGCGCACGGCCGTCGTCACGTCGGCGGCGGACGACATCGATCTTTCCGCGCTGACCGAAATCAGCGTCGCACGACTCCCGTCCGAGTCCACCACCACGTTTCTCAATCTGCATGACGGCGCGACACGCCAACAGGTGCTCCTGGCGCGGGCATTCGACCTCGACCCGCTGCTGGTGCCCTCGGGCTGGCGGTCGGCTCCCCTCGTCCATTTGGCCCCGGTCGCCGCGGAAATCGCTCCGGCCCTCGTCGATCATTTCCCGGAGAGCGCCCTGATTGGGGTGACTCCGCAAGGCTGGATGCGGCGCTGGGACGGAACCGGACGGGTCGGCTTCGCTTCCTGGGCGCCGGCCGGCCTGGCGATCGGGCAGGCCCACGCCGTTGTTGTGAGTCTGGAAGATCTCGGCGGCAACGAAGGCGAGGTCGAAAGCCTGGCTGCGGCGTGCCGCCTGTTGGTGGTCACCGAGGGCGCCCTCGGGGCGCGCGTCTACTGGAACGGCGATGTCCGCCGCTTCGCGGCGCCGCCCGCCGAGCAGGTCGACCCGACCGGAGCCGGCGACATCTTCGCCGCCTCGTTCTTCATTCGACTCCACCAGACGCAGGATCCATGGGAAGCGGCTCGCTACGCCAACGTCCTGGCGGCGCACTCGGTGGCGAGGCGAGGCATCGCCGGCGTGCCGTCGGCCTCCGAGGTGCAACTGGCGAGCATGGTCTGGGCTCGATGACGCGGATCTACGCGCTCGTCAACCAGAAGGGCGGTGTGGGAAAGACGACCACCGCCATCAGCCTGGCCGCCTTCCTGGCCGAATCGGGTCAGCGCGTCTTGCTGGTCGATTTCGATCCGCAGGCCAACGCCACGGCATGCCTGGGAATCGATCACGCTCAGGTCGATGGAGGCGCGTATGCCGTCGTCATCGGCGGCAGCCCGGTGATGGAGAAGATCCTCCACAACACTCGCCTGCGCCTCTCGCTGCTCCCTTCCTCGGCCGCCCTGGCCGGCGCCCAAGTGGAGCTGGTCGAACTGGAGCAGCGCGAGAGTGTGTTAGCCAAAGCTCTGGCTCCCCTGCGTGGGCGATACGACTACATCCTGATCGATTGTCCGCCGTCGCTGGGCCTGCTCACGGTCAACGCCCTGGTAGCGGCCGATGGAGTCTTGATACCGGTGCAGTGCGAGTACCTGGCGCTGGAAGGCCTGTCGTCTCTCGTAGCCACGCTGCAGCGAATGCGCAGTCGCCTCGCCCCCCGGCTGGCGATCCGAGGCATCGTCTTGACGATGTTCGACTCGCGAACCCACCTGGCCCAGGACGTTGTCCAAGAGGTGCGCCGCCATTTCTCTGGCCAGGTCTTCCGTTCCATCATTCCGCGCAGCGTTCGCCTGGCCGAGGCTCCGTCGCACGGTTTACCGATCTCGGCCTACGACCCGCATTCGACCGGCGGCCAGGCCTACCTGGCCCTCACCCGCGAGTTGCTGGCCGGCGACGGAGTGCGAAGACAGGCGGCGCCGGCAGCGGCCGAGGCGCAGCCATGAGTCGCAAGCGCGGCCTCGGGCGCGGCCTGGAGGCGCTCATCCCCGCCGGCGAGGAGTCGCTGGCCGGCTCGGATGCCCCCCGCCGCCTGCCGCTCGACGATCTCCGCCCCAACCCTCGCCAACCCCGCCGCGACATCCCTCGCTCGGAGCTCGAAGAGCTGGCGGCGTCCATTCGGGAACACGGTGTTCTGCAGCCGCTCGTCGTCACTCCGGCGTCCGACGGGGACGGCTATCTGTTGATCGCCGGGGGGCGGCGTCTCGAGGCGGCGCGCATGGTCGGCTTGGAGACGGTTCCGGTGGTCGTGCGCGTCGCCGATGAACGGCAGAGCCTGGAGATGGCGCTGGTCGAGAACCTGCAGCGAGCCGACCTCGACCCACTCGAGTCCGCCGACGGATATCGTCAACTGGTGGAAGACTTCGGTCTGTCCCACGAGCAGGTGGCGAAACGTGTGGGCAAGAGCCGCTCGACCGTCTCGAACACCTTGAGGTTGCTCAAGCTCCCGGCGTCGGTCCGCCAGGCGCTCGCGTCCGGCCGTTTGAGCGAAGGCCATGCCCGCGCCCTGCTGGCCTTGCCGACGCCCCAGGCACAATCGGCGGCGGCCCAGACCGTTCTCAAGCGCAGCCTTAACGTTCGCCAGACCGAAGAGCTCGTCCAGCGGTTGACCGGCCACCGCCGTCACCCAACGACGGCTCGTCGTTCCCCGGAGGAGTCGGAGGTCGAAAACCAGCTCCGGCAGGCCCTGGGTACCAAGGTGACTCTTCGGCAGGGTCGAAAGGGCGGCAGCCTGGTCATCCACTTCTATTCAGAAGAGGAACTCGAGGCGCTGCTCGAGCGGCTGCTGGGAAGCTGACATGGCCATCCTCTCATGTGCGAGAGGCAGATCGGGTGCCTCAAGCCGTAGTCGCAACCTTTCCCTACGGTCTCTACAGACCGCCACGCCCTTCGCCCTCTACAGGGCGCCAAGGGCGGCGCACCCGAAGGGGTGAGGGCGGGACGCTTCGCGGTAGGCTGCGATAAGCGCAGGCTAAAGCCTGCGGCTACGGATTAACTCACCACGTGAGGGGGTTCGGGAGGCGAAGGGCCAAGTCATCAAGCTCCTCCGGCTTTCCGTTCCGCTCTTCCTTGGGATCTAGGTCTTCGGCATGCGTTTCCTGATCTACGGCACCGGCGCCGTCGGCGCCTATCTCGGCAGCCGACTCCTCCAGGCAGGACACTCGCTGGTCTTTCTCGCCCGCCCGTCCTGGGCCGAAGCCCTCCGCCGGGATGGGCTCCGGATCCAGCAGGGTGCCGCGACCCAGACGATCGCCGTCCCCGGGATCCTGACCGAACTGCCCTCCAGCCTCGACCTCAGCGGCGATTCCGCGATCTTGCTCACCGTGAAGGCTTTCGACTGCGCCGCTGCGGCGCAAGCGATACGCCAACGCGTGCTCGGCCAGCCGCCGGTTGTTTGCTTGTTGAACGGGATCGGCAACGAGCAAACGCTGGCGGCGGCCATCACGCCCGAGCGCGTCGTCGCCGCCAGCCTGACGACGGCCGTCGCCGCGCTCGCCCCGGGCGTCATTCGCGTGGAGCGCGAGCGCGGGCTGGGGCTGGCGCACTCGCCGGCCGGCGATCGGTTCGCAGCCGTGGCCGAGAGCGCCGGCCTCGCCGTGCGACGCTACGCCGACTCCGCTGCGATGAAGTGGTCGAAAACCTGCACCAATATCATCGCCAACGCCTCATCGGCCGTCCTCAACTGGTCGGCCGGTGAAGCGATGGCGCACCCGGGCATCTACCGCATCGAGATCGAAGCCCTGCGCGAGGCGTTCAGGGTCATCCGCGCTATCGGTTTGCGCCCGATCGATCTCCCCGGGGTCCGGGTGAGCTGGCTGGCCCGCGCCGTATTCCTGCCGCCCCGGCTGTCTCATCCTTGGTTACGCCGCGCTACGGCTCGTGGCCGCGGCGACAAACGGCCGTCGTTTCATCAGGACATCGGACGGGGACGATCCGAGGTGCGCTGGCTGAACGGCGCCGTCGTCGCCGCCGGCGAAGCGCTGAAACTGCCGACACCGGCCAATCGCCTTTTGCTGACCGTGATGCTCGACCTCGTCGAGGGTCGCAGCGACCCTGCGTCCTGGCGCGATCGCCCGGATCGCCTGATGGAACGCGCGCGCCAGGAGGGAGTGCCGGGCCTGCTCTGAGCGCCGCCAGGGTTCGTCGTGCCCAGGATCCGGGAGCGACCTGGGCAGGGCGGTCCCATCGGGCCCCTCCCTTGCGCCCTTCGACTGCGCCCACAGCCGACCCATCGGATCGGCTGTGGGCTCCGCTCAGGGAGGAGAGGAAGACAGGGATGGCCTCCTCGCTGAGCGAAGTCCCTCCCTGAGCCTCGGGATGCTATCGAGGCGCCCACCTCGACGTTGTCGAAGGGCCGTCCCGAGCAAACTCGCAGGGCCTGTCCCGAGCGAATGAAAGGCTGAGGGTATAATCCCGCCCGTCGCCCCGAAGGTCGCTATGCGGTTGCGCGATAAGGTTGCCATCGTCACCGGCGCTTCACGAGGTATCGGCCGTGCCATCGCCGCGGCGTTGGCAGCGGAGGGCGCCCGGGTCTTGGTCAACTATCACGCCAGCCATCAAGCCGCCGAGCAAGTCGTGGCCGAGATCACCTCCGCGGGCGGCCAGGCGACGGCCCACCAAGGAGACGTCGGTGATTTCGCCCAAGCGCAGGCCCTCGTGAAATCCGCCGTCGACACCTACGGCGACCTCCACATCCTTGTCAACAACGCCGGCATCACGCGCGACGGACTGATCCTGACGATGTCGGAGACGGACTGGGACGACGTGCTGCGCACGAACTTGAAATCGACCTTCAACTGCTCGAAGGCGGCCGTCCGCCATATGCTGCGCCGGCGTTACGGGCGAATCGTGAACATCACCTCCGTCGCCGGGCAGATCGGCAACCCCGGGCAGACGAATTACTCTGCCTCCAAGGCAGGTCAAATCGGTTTCACTCGCTCGCTCGCACGCGAGGTCGCCTCGCGCAACATCACGGTCAACGCCGTTGCCGCCGGATTCATCGACACGGAAATCTGGAGCAGCGTCCCGGCGGAAGCGCAGAAGGCCCTGCTCGGGATGATCCCGCTGGGCCGGAAAGGGACGGTCGAAGATGTGGCGCGGGCCGTGGTCTATCTGGCCTCGGATGATGCCGCCTATGTGACCGGCCACGTGCTGTCGGTCGACGGCGGCATGGCGATGGCCTGAGTCGCCGGGATCGGCCCCTTGAGCCACAGCCACTCCCTCCCGCAAGAGTCGACCGGTCGCACGACCATCGCGCCGGCCGTGCTGGTCACGGTCACGCGGTTGACCGCCCTCAGCGTGCCCGGGGTTGTCCGCCTGGCACGCGTACCGGGCCGGGCGGGCCGCCTGTTCCGGCGCGGAAGCGACCCAGGGATCCACCTCGAGGTCGACAATTCTTCGGTGTCGCTCGAACTGCATCTGGTGCTGGCACCCGAGGTCAACGTGCTCGAAGTGGCCCACCGGGTGCAGGCCGACGTCGCCCACGCCATCGAGGAGACCGTCGGCATGCCCGTCCGCCGCATCGACGTCCACATCGAGGACGTCGACTACGGCGTTGCGGCCCCCTGAGCGGCCCGGCCGCGAACGATGAAGCACCAGCGACGCCGGGCCCGTGCCTTAGCGATCCAGACCCTGTACGAGGTCGACTCCGTAGGGCATCCTGCGGAACCGGTCATCACACGACATCTCGAGCAGAACCCGGGACTGGACGACGACGGGGAAAGCTTCCTGCGGCGGGCCGTGATGGGCACGCTGGAATCAGCGTCCACGCTCGATGCGTGGATCGCGGCTTGCGCTCCGGAGTGGCCGGTGGACGAACTGGCGGTCCTGGACCGCAACATCTTGCGCCTGGCGCTCTGGGAATTCCGCCTCAGCCGGGAGACGCCGGTGAAGGTCGCCATTAACGAGGCCGTCGAGATGGCGAAGCGGTTCAGCTCCGACAGCGCCCCGCGCTTCATCAACGGGGTCCTCGGGACGCTGGCTGTGGAAGCCTGAGTCTGCATGGAACTCTTCGGCATCGGCCCGCTGGAGATACTGCTCATTCTCTTGCTGGCCCTGGCGCTCTTCGGCCCGAAAGATATCGTCCGCAACGCCCGTTCCGCCGGTCGTTTCCTCAGTCGTCTCTACAAGTCGGAAGGATGGCGGACGATGCTGGAAGCCTCGTCCGCTTTGCGCAACCTCCCCAACCGCCTGGCGCGCGAAGCGGAACTGGAGGAGCTGGCTTCGGTCCGAAAGCAGCTGCAGGAGACGGTGAAGCCGACCGCCGGAGAACCGGAATCGCCGCAGGCCGGCGGGATGGCGGCCTGGACACCCGACGCCGGGAAGGCCCCACCTCCGCCGGACGGCACCTCCCCTAGCTAATGCGGCGGGTGCTGCGATCGATCCGGCGGGTGGTGACGGCGCCCTTTCGGCTCGTGGCGCGCCCTTTCCGCGCCGTGGCCCGGTTCCTCAACCACGAGCCGGAGGCAGTTCCCACCGGTGATGTACTGACGCGGACCCTCGAGAATCCGACGGCCCTGCTCGAACATCTGCAGGCCCTGCGCGGCCATCTGGTGCGAGGCCTGTTGGTGCTGGGCGTCGCCACCGGGATCAGCTTCGCCTTCGCCCAGCAGATTCTGGACTGGATGGCTGCGCCCATCGGGGGGATCGGCGCCCTGCAAGCCATCGAGGTGACTGAGTCGGTGGGGGCCTTCATGCGCGTATCCTTGCTGACCGGCTTCGCGCTGGCGCTCCCCTATTTGATCATCGAAGTGTTCGCTTTCGTTCACCCCGGGCTGCATCGGCGGGAGCGCATCACGTTGCTGGTGTTGATCCCTCTGGCGACCTTGATGTTCGCCGTCGGATTGTGGTTCGCCTACTATGTGATGCTCCCGGTGGCGCTTCCGTTCCTGACCTCGTTCATGGGAATCCGGACGATCCCTCGGCCGGCCAACTACATCCAATTCGTGACGACGGTGATGTTCTGGGTCGGAGTCGCTTTCGAGTTTCCCTTATTGATGTTCGCGCTGGCCACGATCGGGATCGTCGACGCCCGGGTCATGCTCCGCTCCTGGAAAGTGGCGCTGGTGGCGATCGCCATCGCTGCCGCCGTGATCACTCCCACGCCGGACCCGGTCAACATGGCTCTGTTGATGGCGCCTCTGCTTGGACTGTACTTCCTGGGGATCCTGTTCGCCGCCGTGGCCGGGAGGAGGCGATCCAGGCGCGAAGCGGTTTGAGAACCACCCCCACCCTACCCTCCCCCTGAAAGGGTGAGGGCGGAGGTGGTGTGAGCGCACCTCTTATCCGCGCAACTCCTGGATCTTCTGCCAGATCAGGATCCAACCGACGGCGGCGAATAATGCCGCCAGGGCGATCTGCCAGAAGTTGATTCCCAGAATCAGGATCGAGGCGACGGCCAGAAGCACCGTGACCGAGCCGATGGAGGCAGCGAAGGTCTTGCGCAGCACCGACTCGACCAGCCCGAAGACGATGGCCAGGATCACAACCCCGATCAGTACGGCCTGCGGCCTGAAGATGAGCAGCGCCGCTACACCGAAGAACAAGAGCGACATGCTGATCGCGGCCCACGTCTCTACCGCGCGGCTGACGGCGGAGGCCGGCACCGGACTGGCTCGGTGCTGGATGTGCGCCTGGGGGTCCGTCACCAACCCTCGATCGATTTCTTCCAGGCGGTAATCCAGGCTGTCGAGCATGACGCTGTTTTGGCTGTGTTCTTTTCTCTTAGAACTGAGATCACCAGACTTGGCCCGGATCTCGGCGCCCAGGGTGGCATGCCGTTTCGCCAGGTGCGGCTTGCCCTCCATGCCCCTCCACATGACGCCAAGCCGTTGAAGCTCATCCGTACTGGACTCGATGTCCGACTCCAGCCCTTTCTGAGTCTTCCTCAGCACCGCCATTCGCGCGCGTAAGATCGATCCCTCGAGCGGGGGCGGCGGGGTCTTGTCGAGGCCGGCGAAGCCGAGGGTGTCGAACCACGAGGCGCGCGGCGTCCCATCACGGTTGTACATCGGCCCGGCCGGTGCGTTCTCCCCCGAGAGCGGGTCGCGCGCGAACAGCCCCCACAGACCGCGAAACTGAGAGACCCACGGCGTCGCCTCACTGATGACCACCGGGGTCCACGCTTTATCAGCGCCGGGGCCGATCGACAGCCCATCGCCGCGGGCGTAGTCGACAAAGGGGATGCGGAATGGGCTTCCGCCGGCGGCCTCCCTGCCGAGCAGGCGCCCCCAGAACCGTTGGAGGGTGTTCGTCGCCGCTCGCAGCCAGCCCGGCAAGGGGAGGTTCGCTTCGGCCTGGTACTCACCGCGGCGGAAGTACGAAGCATGGGAGCCGGCTCCGGCGTACACCACAGGATGCCCGTCCACCAGCTCCAGCTCTTCGTGATCGTCCCACCTCCGCCGCAGGTCATCGCCGTGGAAATCATGGGAAGCGTACGCCACCCAGGCTGGCACCAGCGACTTCCCCTGCTGGTACAGGTAGACGATGATCATCTCCCAGTCGGATTCGTGGTCGTTCACACCATGAAAGCCCGACCGCCAGGGGTTGTAGTCGAAGAAGAACCAGTATTGCAGGATGGTCCAGCCGCTCTGCCGGACGACCCGACCGTGGTACACGTACTTTTCGGATGCCTCAAGCAGCTTGTGATACGTCACCTGAGCGACGGCCGAGGTTGCGCCCGGAACCCGACCGCGAAGGAGAAGCGTGGCCGAGAACAGGGCATCGAACAGGCGCGGCAAGAGACCGCCCCGCGAGAGCCGCCCTGGGCCGGGATGAAACGTGTTGTGGGTCCGGCGATTAAGCCTCGCCTGGTCCGCCAGCGCCCGGGTGCCGGCGCCCAGACCGACCGATTGCACGAAGCGCAGGAACAGGACGCTGCCGAAGGGAGCATCGTGGGGTTGGACCAGGGTCTTCAAGTCGAGCTTTCCCTGCGGCACGACCATCTCCTCGCGGCCATTCGGATGGTGAATCCACAGGCTGCACTCTCGTACGTAAGGTTCGACGTGCATCGGGAAGCAGTGTTCCCCGCGGGTGTAGCGCACAACGGGTTCGAACCGCCGCAGCAGCGCGAGATCGCTGGCAGGCCGGGGGACAGCCCGCGGATTATTCGACGCTTTCATCGATGGGCCTCCCGACGCGGAATGCCCGCTGGACATCCCCCTGGTTCAGAATCAGCGCCATGACCGCGTAGATGAGCATCAAGCCGTATTCCGGGATCAGAAAGAAGTAACGCAGCAGATTCGCGGCCAATCCCAGCGCCACGGCCAACATCAACGTCACCCATGCCCAGCGTTTGAGACGCAGGAAAGCGATGGCGGCGATCAGACAGAGCGCGACGATCAGACCGGCGGTGATGAGTTGCAGCGTGTCGAGCCCCTGGCTCGAGGCCCACGCGGCGGCATCCAGCACCTGGCCGGGCTGGATCGGCTCGAGTTGACCCTGCGTCAGGAGCCAGCCTAAGCGGATCACGATGAACGGAATTCCCAGAATGGCCACCCATCCGGCGACGACCACCGCCCCGGGGCGTTTCGGCCCCGGCGGTCGAGCAACTTTCTTCATTGTTGTCCCTCCCGGCGCTGGGCAACGGCCGAGGATCGTTCCGGGCCGCCGCGAATAGTGACCCGACAATGATAGCCCTCTTCCCTTAGAACTCAAATCGCATGCGGTTGCGCCTCGCGGCAGGAGGCTGCGTGCTTTTGCCCCGCGCGGTCTCCGTTGGTAGAATCCTCCGGCCGAACAACGCCGCCGACACCCAGGAGGACCCTGATGCGTCCCGTCTACGCCCTAACGGGCGGTGTTTCGAAATTCGCCAAGGCCCGTCCCGACAAGAATTTCCAGGCCATCGTCAAAGAGGCTTACGACTATGCGCTGGCCGACCTCGGGCTGGAGATGGCCGCCTTCACCCGGGTGGTCGACGGATCGGTCGCCTCCTATTTCTCCGACCACTTCAGTCGACAGCTCATGGCCGGAATCATGGTGCAGGACTACCTCGGCCTGTGCCCCAAGCCCAGTCACCGCGTCGAAGGCGGCGGGGCCACCGGCGGGCTGTGCTTCCAGGAAGCCTGGAAGGCGGTCGCTTCGGGCCACATGGATGTCTGCGTGGCCTTCGGATTCGAGACGATGAGCCACGTCGAGACCTGGAAAGGCAACGAATTCATCGCCCTGGCGTCCGACGTGTCGTGGGACTATCCGGTCGGCGGTTTCTATTCGGGCTATTACGCCATGATGGTCACCCGCCACATGAAAGAGTTCGGCACGACTCCCGAGCAGATGGCGCACGTCTCGGTCAAGAACCACATCAACGCCTTTGCCAACCCATATGCGCAGAAGCGCAACCGGTATTCGATCGAGGACGTGCGGCGCTCGCCGATGGTGGCCTGGCCGCTGACCCGGCTCGACATCTGCGTGATGTCGGATGGGGCGGCCGCGACCGTCCTAGCTTCGGAGGAGGGGCTGCACCGTCTGGAGCAGGCCGGGGCTCGGGTGCCCCGGCCGCTCGTCCGCATCACGGGGATCGGGCGCGGCACCGACGCCATGCGCATGGCCGACCGGCCCCACGTCGATTACGACACATTCATGACGGATTACGCGACAGAGCTGGAACGGACTTCGGACGATACGCGCGCGTACTACAAGCGTCTGTGGGACCACGGCACGCGTTACCCGGGAGTGCATTCCTTTCGCGCCGGCCGCAGCGCCGGGAACATGGCCTACCGGCACGCGGGAATCAACGATCCACTCAAAGAGCTCGACTTCATCGAGCTGCACGACGCCTATACTTCGAGCGAACTCCAGACGTATGAGGACCTCGGCCTGTGCCGCTACGGCGAAGGCGGTCCCTTCGCCGCTTCCGGTAAGGCCTTCCTTCCCGGAATCGACTACGGCCTGAAGCTCCCCGAGAAACCCATTTGCCCGGTCAATCCGTCGGGCGGCTTGATCGCCTGCGGCCATCCGGTCGGCGCCACCGGCCTGATGCAAGCCGTCTTCGCCCTCTGGCAGCTGCAGGGGACGATTTCCAAACACTTCGGTGATCCGAGCCTGCAGGTGCAGCAGGCGCGCCGTGGAGCGATCCATTCTCACGCCGGCACCGGCACCTACGTGACCGTGACCATCCTCGAGCGGGAGGGCTGAACATGACCAAACTGCCCGACCAGGTGCCGGAAAGCCTTGGTGGTTACATCGTCCACGGTGTTCCGTTTCCGGTCGAGACCGATCCTGAGTCACTCGCCTTTCTGAAGCGGATGGCGCCGATCCAGATCGAGCAGGGGTACCGCATCACGTACCTGCACTCGTATGCGCAGGACAGCCCGTGGTTCGCCGGCGTGGCCAATCGGCATCTCCTGGCCACCCGCACGCCGAGCACCGGATACACCTACGCCACCCCGCGCGCCCACGACATGCACAGCGGCGAGTCGACGGAATGGATCGACATCAGCGACCGACCGGCCCGCGTCCATGCTTTCACCGTCTGCCATTTCGGCTCGGAGGAGTTCCTTCCCGAGACGCCGTTTGTGCTTGCGCTGATCGAGTTTGACGAGGTCCATACGCTGTTTCTCAGCCGCCTGTTGGGAGTCGACCCGGACCAAGCCTCGTTGGATTGGATCGGGATGTCCGTGCGCCCGCGTTTCTTGCGCAACAGCAAACTCAAGCCGACCGATGTGTACTTCGTGCCGGAAGCCAAGGCACCCACACGCCTGGGAACCTAGGCGGCGCGGTCTCGGCTTCCGAGAGTGCCCGGCTACCCAAGGTGATGAATCCTTCCCCCGCTTCGCTCCCAGCCGATCATCCCAGCTTCCTCTTGGCGGTCGGCCGGCTCCGCCGTCTGCAGTGGCTGTGGGCGGCCTTGTTCGGTGCCCTGGGCGGCGTAGCCCTCGCCTCTGCCGGGCTGCGCCAGCCGTTGATTCCTTTGACCTGGATCACCATCGCCGTCCTGCTTGTCATTCGACCGGAGCCGCTCCTCCTGGCTCTGGTCGCTTCCACCTGGGGGCTGTCGATGGTCTTCCTCATCCCCGGGGTTCGACTCGCGCTCGGCGGCGACCCGATCTCCCGCCTGTTCACCGCCGGCACCCTCGAGTTGGTGGCGACGGTAGTTGTCCGGATCCTGCTCCTCATCACCGCCTGGAATCAGTTTCACTTCTATCGATTGCTGTATGGCACGGAAGGCGCCGCCGGGCTGGATCCCTCCATGTCGCCCATCCCGGCTGTTCTCCCGAACCCAAGTGATCGTGCGGCCATCACGGCCAGGCTGCTCGGATTCCTGGCACTCATGGCTTCGTTGGCGAGCGTGCCTCTGGCAGACGCCTCGGCCGGACTCTCGTTCTTGGCCCTCGCCTACGGAGGTTCGGTGCTGGCCGTCGGATTGGGCCTCGGTTCGGCCTTCGTTCCAACTCACCGGCGCACCATGGCCCTTTGGGGAGTCGGGCTGGGCTGTGTCGCTCTGCTGGCCGCGCTGCTCGTCGGCAGGGCGTTGTATCCGGGCTAGAATGCACGGTGCTGTGATGCCGTCGCTATCTTGCAGACGCCCTATTTCGCAATTCATGCGTGAGGCGATCGTGTCGTTCGCTTGCACGATGGCGCCAGGCGTCCAGCGGCCCGACCCCTCCCCCTCGAAGCGCGCCCATCCCTGTCACCCTCGTTGGTCTCCCACCTCCGGGCGGATGAGGAAAGCCCAGGCCGGGTTGTGACTACTCCTGCCGAGGCGCGACTGGGCTCAATCGAGCGGGTCCATCGGGTGCGGCGGACCCTGCGCCGCGACACGATGCTTGCCGCGGTCGGCCTAGCCGCGGGTGCGGTGCTCGCCTGGACGTATGGAGCCTACCGCGCCTTCGTTGCCTACACCGAGTACGGCCCGCTGCTCGTCGGCCGATGGCTGACCGCGCCGCTCGTCGTTGGTCTCGCCTTCGCCGTGGCGGCCCTGTGGGCCGCCGGCCGCGCCTGGCGGACTTCGCGATTGCGAATCCGATTACACGAACACGGTCTGGCCATCATCCGGGGCCGTCGCGGGCGGGCGCTGGTGTGGGAGGAAATCCTGGCCCTATGGAGCCACGCCGAAAGGACTGGGTTCCCCGGCCTGGCCGGCTCGCGGCGTCTCCGGTTGGAGGTCCAGTCGACTGACGGGCAGCGCCTCCGCCTCGACGACAGCCTGGAGGCGTTCGAAGCGCTCGCCGCCGCGGTCAAGGGCCACGTTTACCCTCCTCTCCTCGAGTCGTACACCAACGCTTTCAACGAGCATCGGCCGTTGGCCTTCGGACCCATCACACTGAGTCAGGCCGGGATCGAAGGGTCGGACCGATCACGATTGGCCTGGAACGAAGTCCAGGGCGCCCGCCTGGATACCGGTCGATTGCTCATCCAAACGTCGCGCCCCGGACGACAATCGGCCCACAGCCTCCCTGCCGATCGCATCCCGAATGTCGAATTGTGCGCGCAGCTGATCCAGGAGATCCGCCAGACACCATGAGACGCCCCTATCCCTCGATCGCCGTTGTCGCGGGCGCGCTGGCACTCGCCGCCTGCAGTGCGCTCGCCGGCCCGGACGGGCCGCCGCCGCTCGACGCACCCGTGGCCACCCTGTTGCCGGCGGCCGAAGTCACGTTGTGGGTTGTCGCACCGGACAACACGCCGTCGAATGCTGCGCTGCAGGTGGAGTTCTACGACGTGGTCGCCGGGTTCGGGGCTCCGGCTTCCGTGATGACCATGCAGGGCGACGGTGCGGGGACCTGGTCGGCCAACCTTACGCCCCCTGCTGGAAGTGTGCTGTACTACCGCTTTGTGCGCGCCTCGCCAACGCGCGCGGTCGAGGCCAGCGCCGGCGGGCAGGAGATCCTCAGTCGAGTCGGCCTGATCGACGGGCCGACTCAGATTCACGAAGTCGTCGCCGCTTGGGCCGACGCATCCGTGACCGTCCCCACCGGGAGAATCGTCGGCACGATCTTCAATGCTCTTCAAGGCTCGCCGTTGCCGGATGTTCTGGTGAGCGCCGGCGGACGATCCGCCTTTACCGACGGTCAGGGAGCCTTCCGCCTCGATGGACTACCGGCGGGGCTGCACAACCTCGTCGCCCTGAGTCCGAGCGGAGCGCATCTCCCGATTCAACAAGGCGCCATCATCGCCGCGGACAGCGAGACTCCGGCGACGCTTGGCCTGGTTCCAGCCGATCCCATCACCGTCACCTTTCAGGTGACCGTCCCCTCCGACACTCCGGCCGGCGTTCCTGTCCGAGTGGCCGGGAATGTCCTCGGCCTCGGCAACACCTTCGCCGAGTTGGCCGGGGGGACCACCGGCAGCGTCGGCCGGATGCTGCCGTTGGTGATGGTCGATCCGACGCTCTACATAGGAATCGTTCAGCTCTATGCCGGCACCGACCTCCGTTATCGTTACACCCTCGGCGACGGGGTCTGGAACGCCGAGCGCGACGCCTCCGGCGAGAACCTGACCCGACAAGTGCTGCTCCCATCCGGCGATCCGACGTTCGTCGACGTTGTCTCCACCTGGCACGGCCCGGCCGGCGCCGGCGTCAACTTCAATGTATCGTCGTCCGCCGGGTTGCCGCCGACGGATCAGGTCAGTCTGCAGCTCAACCGCTCCGCCTGGGCCGAACCGGTTCCGATGTGGCCGGCCGGGCCGGCGAAGTGGACCTACAGTCTGTTCGCCCCGCTCGACGCCGGTGAGGCTCTCGGCTACCGCTACTGCCGCAACCAAATGTGCGGGATCGCCGACGACGCCGAGACCCCGGGCGAGAATCCGACCGGACGCCAGGCAAAGCCCTCCAACGAACCCCTTTCGGTCACCGACGAGGTCAACGGGTGGGTATGGTGGCAGGCCGACCTGGGGGGCGCGGTCGTCGTGGCGCCCGAAATCCAAGGTCGCGCAGGCTACGAGGTCGGTTATGAGATCGGACCCGTCTACTCGCCATCTTGGCTCTCGAGTGCTGCGCCGGCGCTTCAAGGAATCGCCGCGACCGGCGCGAATTCTGTGTTGCTCACTCCGGCCTGGGTCCTGGGCGAAAACGCACCGGTGCCGGAGGTGGCCTTCGAATCGGCCCACGCGCCTTTGCTCGAGGAGTTGTCCCGGCAGATCGTCGAGGCCAACGCCTTGGGCTTGCAGGTCGGTCTTCATCCGGCGCTGGTCGTCACGGACGGCACGACGGAGGAATGGTGGGCCGGCGCCCCGCGCGATGGCGCCTGGTGGACCGTCTGGTTCGAGCGTTACCGTTCCTTTGTGCTCACCTATGCCGCGCTGGCCGAGCGTGCCGGAGCCGTGAAGCTTGTCCTCGGCGGCCCCGAAGTCGCACCGGCGCTGCCCGGCGGCGTGTTGGCGGACGGCTCGCCTTCAGGGGCGCCGAGCGACGCCGAGGCGCGCTGGAACTCGCTCATCGAGGAGGTCCGCAGCGCGTATCGCGGCCAGTTGGCCTTCGAAATCGAGTTCGGGCGAACGCTTCAACAACCCCCCGCGTTCCTCGGCGCCGTCGACCAGGTTCACGTCTATTGGCACGTGCCGCTCGGCGAAGGACGGGCGGTGACTTCGTCCGAAATGCAAGCGGCGGCGTTCGCCGCCCTCGATGGATCGTTGCTGGCCGAACCGAGGCTCAAAGGCAAGCCGATCTTTCTGAGCGTCGAGTACTTGTCGGTGGACGGCGGGGCCACCGGCTGCGCCCAGAACGCCGATGGATCCTGTCGGCCGCCGCAGGCCTTCGACGCCGGCGCCAACCCGGACCCCGATCTGAGCGTCGACCTCGAAGAGCAGTCCGAAGCCCTGAACGCGGTGATACTGGCAGCGTATGCACGCGAGGCGGTGCAGGGGTTCTACGCCCGTCGCTTCTACCCTCCTGTGGCGTTGCATGATAAGTCGGCCTCGGTGAACGGGAAGCCGGCGGGGCAGATGCTCGACTACTGGTTCACGCGGATCAACGGAGGTTGACCCGTCGTCATGCCTGAGTTCGACTTTGGCGGGCCGATCGTCTGGCAGCCCGACCCCGCCGCGGCAGCAGCGACGCACCTTGGCCGGTTCATGACCCAGCTCGGGATCGAGTCTTTCGCCGGTCTTCTCGAACGGTCTGGGCGAGAACCGGCCTGGTTCACCGAAGAGATCCTGCGCTACTTCGACATTCGATTCACCAGACCCTTCACGCAGGTTCTGGATCTATCGCGGGGTCCGGCGTGGCCGAACTGGTGCGTCGGGGGATCGCTCAACATCGTCGCCACCTGCCTGGACAGGCACCTCGATGGCCCTGCGGCAAGTCGGCCGGCGGTCATCTTCGAGTCGGAAAACGGCGAGGTGCGCTCCCTCACCTTCGCCGAGCTGGCCGGCTCTGTCAATCGCGTGGCGAACGCCCTGCGTTCGCTGGGACTTGGCAAAGGCGACGCCGTCGGCCTGCTGATGCCGATGACTCCCGAGATCGTCATGGCCTTGTTGGCCGTGGCCAAGATTGGCGGAGTCGTACTCCCGCTCTTTTCCGGATTCGGTGCCGGCGCCATCGCCGACCGCCTGGCCGATGGCGAGGCGCGTCTGCTGTTCACCGCCGACGGCATGCCTCGACGCGGCGGCCTGGTTCCCCTGAAGCCCGTCGCCGATGAGGCCGCTCGCCGGGTGCCGTCGCTGCGCCACATGATCGTCCACCGACACATGGGCAATCCCGTTTCGATCGAGCCCGGCCGAGACCATTGGTGGCACGAACTGATCGATCGGCAGTCACCGGAGGCCGTCACCGAATCGACCGCCGCCGAAGACCCGCTGATGATCATCTACACCTCCGGCACGACCGGCCGGCCGAAGGGCGCCGTGCACACTCATTGCGGATTTCCGGTGAAGGCGGCCCAGGATATGGCCTTCGGCACCGACGTTCGAGCCGGCGACCGGATGTTCTGGATTACCGACATCGGTTGGATGATGGGCCCCTGGCTCATCTTTGGCGCGCTCATTCTGGGCGCGGCGATGTTCCTTTACGACGGCGCGCCGGACTTTCCCGGCCCAGACCGTGTCTGGGCGATGGTCGAGCGGCACCGGCTGACCGGCCTGGGGATCTCTCCGACGCTGGTCCGGGCGCTGGCGGCCCAAGGCGAGGCGCCTGTGCGCGCCCACGATCTTTCATCGTTGCGCCTGTTCGGCTCCACCGGCGAGCCGTGGAACCCGGAACCCTGGCGCTGGCTGTTCGAGGTGCCCGGCCAGTCCGTGAGGCCCATCATCAACTACTCCGGAGGCACGGAAGTCTCAGGCGGGATCCTGATGGGGAATCCCATCCTGCCGTTGAAGCCGTGTGCCTTCTCCGCTCCCTGTCCCGGAATCGCGGCCGACGTCTTCGACGAATCCGGTAAGCCGGTGCGCAACCAGGTCGGCGAGCTGGTGATCAAAGCGCCATGGATCGGTATGACGCGCGGCTTCTGGAAGGACCCCGCCCGCTACGAGGCGACCTACTGGGCGCGCTGGCCCGGGGTCTGGGTCCACGGCGACTGGGCCGCCATTGATGGCGACGGCATGTGGTACATCCTCGGACGCTCGGACGACACCATCAAAGTTGCCGGAAAAAGGCTCGGGCCGGCCGAAGTCGAGTCGATCCTGGTGGCACACCCGGACGTCGTCGAAGCCGCGGCGATCGGCGTGCCGGACCCGGTGAAAGGCAACCACGTGGTCTGCTTTTGCGTCCTCCGTCCGCGGACGCCGCCCTCCAGAAAACTCGAACAGGACCTGCTCGAGCGCGTCGTGGGAGAGCTGGGGAAGCCCTTCGCGCCCAAGAGCTTCATCTTCCTCGCCGACCTGCCCAAGACACGCAACGCCAAAGTCATGCGGCGCATGATCCGCGCCGCCTACCTGGGAGAGGACCCCGGGGATACCTCGTCGCTCGTCAATCCGGAATCGCTGGAGGCGATCGCGCGCGCCCGCGGCGCCCCGCCGCCGGCCGGCCCGCAGGCCTCCGGCACTTGAGCTTGCTGAAGGATGAATTCGCCCGCCGACCTCCCACGATCCATGCAACGAGAGGCGTTTTCTTCTTCCTACGGGACAGGGGGGCGGGCCATTACATGCCCGCCCCCCTTGCCCCCTGTAACCCCCATCCCCCCACCCACGAAAGCGGCGGATGAATGCTCTTCCAGGTCGATGAAGCGAACCGCCACCTTTCGCCGTGTCAAATTCGCCTCTGGTACTATTCCAAACTCGCGCAGCGAGAGGCGGCCGATCGATC
>Ga0209751_10001006_pt1 | contig 29519 bp, 22 predicted proteins | sample RifCSP13_1_FD_184019 | JGI IMG/M metagenome (GOLD analysis project Ga0209751, IMG submission 184019) | Soil microbial communities from Rifle, Colorado - Rifle CSP2_sed 13_1 (SPAdes) (version 2) | ecosystem: Environmental > Terrestrial > Deep subsurface > Rock core/Sediment | place: Rifle...
TGCATATTTACCGATAAAACCGACACCTGCGTCAATCCAGCCCATCGGGTAGCCCCCCAGCGTAAATGTTGCCTGGAACATTAGCCACATGAAGAAAATGAAGATAGGGAACCCTAAAATCTTATGTGTGATAAAATTATCTATTTCCTTGCTCGCTGAACGGGTTTGTTCTTTGTTTTCAATATATGTCTCCTTTAATGCACCTGCAATAAACCCATATTTAGCATCGGTAACGATGGTTTCTGACTTTTCGCCGTATTCTTTTTCAAGCCTGGCAATTTCTCTCTGGCTTATCCCGGTAATTTTGCCAAAATTCATGCAATTTTTCAACAGCGAAATGGTTGTTCTGTCGTTTTCCAGAAGTTTAACGGCAAGATAACGATCTGAGTAACGGTTTTTGATTTCTTTGTTATCTTCAATCCCAGCCTGAATTTTTGAAACAGCTTCTTCAATGTTAACGCCATAATTAATATGAATGTATCTTACTACCGGATCTTTATCTTCATATACATCAATTATTTTTCTGATCAGGTCGTCAATTCCTTTCCCTTTTACTGCTACAGTGGGGATAATTGGTATTCCGATCATACGGGCCAGTTCATCATAATTTAATTTTGCTCCTTTCTTCTGAAACTCATCGTACATGTTTAAGGCTATTACCACCTTAATGTTCATGTCAATCAACTGGGTGGTAAGGAACAGATTTCGTTCGAGATTTGACGCGTCAACCACGTTTATCACCACATCGGGGACATTTTCCGTGATATGCGAACGGACCAACAATTCTTCCGGGGTATATTCGGTTATCGAGTAAGTTCCGGGCAAATCCACAATATTGATTATGTATCCTTTGTAATTTATCTTTGCTTCTTTGGCTTCAATCGTTACTCCGCCATAATTGGCTACCCTTGCCCGCGAGCCCGAGGCATAATTATACAATGTTGTTTTATCGGAATTAGGGTTCCCAACAAGAGCGACATGAATGCTTTTTTTCTTTTCCCCGGTGGAAGTTTTTTGTGGTCCGCCTGAAATCACTCCCTCAAATGAGGCATGTGCCAAATCAACAACCTCTCCCGGCGAAATAACCTCTATCAAGCGGGCTTCGCTGCGCCGCAGCGAAACATTATATCCCATTAACTCATATTCTATGGGGTCCTGTAAAGGGGCATTCTTGATCACCGTCACCGGTTTTCCCTTCACAAAGCCCATTTCGATAATCCTTTTCCGGAATGCTCCGTGGCCTGATACTTTGGTAATTACAATAGTATTACCAGTTTCTATATCTGAAAGCCTGGTATTTATGTTTCCTGTTCTGTTCATAATTATTAATTCTTCTTTAAAAGCTTAGTCCAAACCTGAACGTAGCTGCAAAACTGTTTTCGAGCTTTTCGCCAACACCAGCAGGGTTAATTACATATTGAAAATCGGGTTGTATGAAAATATTTTTTGTAAGCGGAAGCTGATATGTGAGTTCCAGAGTGGTTTCACTGCCTGTTACTTCTTCGATTCCGGCGTGCGCTATGGCCAAACCTAATATGTCATCTCCGGTATTTTTTAATAATCCGTAGAAATTTAATCCAGCACCTGTATAATAATGATTAAAATTGAATTTTTCGGGGGCAAATCCAAACTGGACAAACAAACCCAATCCCCCTTTATCCTCAGGTTTGCGCCATAACATTTGGTCGGCAATAACATAAAAACCATAGTTGGTTTCGCAAAGAGAATCAGGTTCGTCCGATTCATCTGAAACTTTTAAGAAATGATAGTGGGTGTAAATCCCGGCTTTGTAAGTTCCGGGCATATTGTTAAAAGTAGTTGAAAATTGAAATTCTGAAATAGCCAATGTTCCGTCGTCGGAGTTAAATTTCCAACTGAGATTGTACGGGTTGTCTTCAAAGTCAGTCGGACAGCCGTCATATAGTGCTGTTAACCATGTTGCCTTTTCAGAAACCTGCCATTTCACAGACAATCCTAAAGACGTTAACGGGAAAATCGGGGCAGGAATATTTCCTGAAATAGTAGGAAGTATACCAAATGAGCTGTTTAAATATAAACTGCTATATTCGCTGTTTACAAACTCAACATTTAAATCCTGCAAACCTGCGGTTAATTCAAGATGCCCAATTAACTGCTTATACCATAATTCCTGGATATATGTATGGTTTCCGGCCTCGATGTTTGAAACGACCTGGAGGTCACCGATAAATTCGCCGGAAGGTAAAGCTCCGTGGGTATTTGCAGAATTGATATAAAATTCTCCTCCTTTCCATAAACCTGCGTTGCCGGTATTAAAGCTTAGCCTGATGTTTGCCATGCCCAAATAGCATGAGCCGGTTTTTATACCCCCAGATAAGTTATTAATATTATCCCCTACGTATGAAGCTTCAAACCGAAATGCCTCGTTGCCGGCAGGTATGCTTTCCTGCGAAAATATTGTTAACCGGGTGAATAGTGCAAGGCATGAATACAATATTATTCTGTACATATTCTTATTTTGTTTAAACTACGGTACAAAAGTACCTGACTAAGAATTGTGTGAAATACCTAAAAAATATGAAAAAGCAGGGATGTTATCATCAAAAGTGATGATGTTAATCGCGAAGATTGTCGAGTGTGATCAATTTTTTAACTACAGCATAAATTGTTAAGCCCGAAATTGATTTTATCCCGGTTTTTTGTGAAATATTTTTCCGGTGCGTAATAACCGTATTGACGCTTATATTAAGCTTATCGGCTATTTCCTTGTTTGCGAGCCCTGTTGCCAGAAGTTGTAATACGTCTGTTTCTCTGTCACTCAGTATTTCTTCATTCCGGCTTTTTTCCGCGTCACTGCCGGAAGGAATGATTTTTTTTATTACGCCGATTATAATGTTATGCGGATCAGAGATATTAATAGCCGCATCGAACAAAGAAATCAGTTGCGGATCATAGAATGCATAAATAAATGCAATCCACCTGGTATCCGGGTATTCAATTTTCAGAGCGTTAAATTGTTTAATATTATTCTGTATATAGAAAGGGTTAATGACAATTACACTCTTTTTATTCGAAATGATGAATTTTTCCGTATCAGAAAGGCTTGCAGCATGCGAAATATGAACCGGTGTGCCTGATCTTGAAAGAATTCTTGATAACCCCTCAAAAATCACCTGCGAAATTTCGGTTATCACAATATTTACGGGCTTACTCACTGAGATTTTTTAAATATTGTTCCATTTGTTCCACCAGCGGGATTAATATCATGTCTTCAATTATGGCATGAATATTAAGGTCATTTTCAAGTTCGGATAAATTAAAAAAAAGCCTTCGCCTTAACTTCTGGTCATTTTTCGGGGGCAGGTATTTAACAAGAATATTTTTCAGATCATTCAACTTTTCTTCAATATCGTCGTGATGTTCCTTATATTCCTTTACCGAATAAGTTACCGGCTCAGTAATAGGCGCTCCCTTTACAAGATGTTCATGGAGATTTTTCATATATGGGAAAGCGACATTGTCTTCATAATTCAGATGCACGGTGACTTCCTTAAAATATTCCTTAAAAAATTTGTCTATCAAGGCCATTTCTTCATAATTATTCACTTCAAACATCTGCTTAATAGTGTTCCTGATATCAGGATACATTTCCTCAGTATAATACGTGTGGCTTTTTTTCAAAAAATTAATTATAGATTGTACTTCGTCGAAAGAAAATTGTACTGGTGAAGTGTAACTTATTCCATTATAAAGGTTGGCAAATGTTAAAAATAAATCAAAATTAAGATTATTCTCAATACTGATCTCCCGAATTGTTTTTTCATGCAAAGGAACATAAATGTTAAAATGTTCCAGCAAAAGAATTATACGGGGGTTGTCCAGAACGACTTCAGCTATGTTCAGATCGGGTGTTAAATAAAGGTTTGCTGCAGGGTACATAACAAATATTTTAAGCATAAAGTTACAACTTTAAACAGTCTGCTATTGCAATGCTGTGTGAAATTTCAAAAAGCGATTATTGTATCCCGCTTACTTAATTGCCTGTTATCTCTTAGTATTTTCCCTTCAGTGCTTGGTTTTATTTTATGTTCGTCCTTAACAATAATAAGCATATGTTAATTTAATTTCAACACAATATAACAATTTAAATCTAATGCGTTAGAAAACAAATATATATGAAATAGATACAAGAAGTCAAGAATTTTGATTTATTTTTAAATCAATCCCAATCCATTTTTTTCCATAAATAGTAGGGAAGACGCGAAAATTTGAGAATATACCGTAAGTAACTGGAAATAAATAAAATATAAGTCATAAATAGAATTACGTCTAAATACGAATTAAGACGGATAGGAAGGCATCAAACAGTAAAAAATTACCATTGAACTTTAGGGGCATTTTATCATATAACAGACTGCCAAATTTCGTATTAATATGAATAATATTTTATGACTATCCGAAATCAATAATACAGAAACATTTTTGATATTATCATTAATTACAATCACCACAATGAGGTTAATTTATTCTATAACCCGGCACTCCTGCTATTGAAGCTAAATTTTTTGATGTGCTGCTTTCTTTAAGGGTTACACCAATTTCTGGAAGGGTTCTCTTATTCTCTTGCAGTATAAGAGAATTATATTTACTTTCTCCTTTTTTGGCCAGTTCTCCCGCTTCCTGTTTTTCCCGAATAAGTCTACCCATTTCACGATCAGAGGCGGGGGAATGCGATCGCATAACGAAGGCAATGCTATAAAGAAAATATCGCAACTTAAAACCTAACAAAACTTAACATTTTGTTAAGGAGTTTTCAGACTCCAAAAAGGAAGTTTGCATGTGAGTGTAACCTATCCGACATCATATCCGACACCATAAAAAGAAAAACCCCTGTTAATCTATTGACTAATAGGGGAATATATTACCTAAAAGTGATCCAGCTGGGATTCGAACCCAGGACCCCATCCTTAAAAGGGATGTGCTCTACCTGCTGAGCTACTGGATCGGAGTGCCCTTTTTACAGGCATTTCCATAATTTCTTTACAGGCAAACCTGCTCTTTTTAAAGAGTTGCAAAGATAGTATCTAATTTTTATCCATAAAATAAAATTTACCTTAATTTTCCCCACTTATTAACAAATTCCCATGATCGTGCATTTTGCGATCAAAAACGGAACAAAAAGATCGTTTTGCCGTAAAATGACCATGACACAAAAACAAAAACTAAACGGTATGAGAAAAATATTAAAGGCTGGATTATTGTTATCCCTGGCCGCAGTACTCCTGGGTTATGGCAGAATCAACGCGCAAATTGCCGAAGTAGGCAAAATTATGGCTGCCGGGGCCGCGGACGCCGAACTGTTGCTGCAACCCTATATCACTCCGGCAGTTAATGCCTTTGGCGCTGCAATGGGAAGCGGCTGGTACAATACCGCCGAGACACATAAGCTGGGTGGATTTGACATCACCTTGTCCTCCAGTGTGGCTATTATCCCGAAGAAGTATGAAACTTTCGTTATCGATGATTCAGAACTGTCATTTCTAAAGCTCAATAACCCTGCCATGACTGAGGCTCCTACTGTGGCAGGTGCAAAAGAAAACGGTCCCCAGATGGATTATAACTATTCCGAATTTTCTGAAACTGCCTTTATGATGCCCAGGGGACTGAACACGAACTATGTTCCTTCTCCCATGCTCCAGGCAGGGATCGGCCTTATTAAGGGGACTGAAGTACTTGTCCGGTATATGCCCAATATTAAATATAAAGGAAATGAAATAGGGCTTTGGGGTATCGGTGGCAAGCATGACCTGGGTCAATGGATACCCGGTCTTAAAAAACTGCCCGTATTAAAAATTGCAGTGATGTATGGATATACCAAACTGCATACTTTTGTAGATATTGATCTTACTCCTGACAATATTAATGCAGGTACATTACCGGGTGCAGATGCCAATCCTTGGGATAACCAGTATATGAAGCTGATTGTACAAAGTCAGACGGCAAATATTCTGTTCTCCGCCAACCTTCCGGTTGTTTGCTTTTATGGTGGTTTGGGATTTGTATCGACCAAAACCAATCTAAAACTCGAGGGTGATTATCCTTCGGTATATATCGACGGAACAACGCCCACTGTTCAGGCATGGGTAGATCCCATCTACATGGAAATCAGGAACCAGGACGGCGGCGTTACCAAACCAAGGGTTAATGCCGGGATCAGGTTTAAGCTTGCTGTTATTACCATCCACTTCGATTACAGCTGGGCCAATTACAGCGTGCTTACTGCAGGACTGGGAGTATCGATAAGGTAGGCAGATAGATTGGTTGATTGGTTGATTGGTTGATTGTTAAGCTAATTAGGCTGTCAGGTCAGGGACCTGACAGCCTAATTAGTTAACAGTCTAAAAGGTAAACCCGAACCTGAAAATCGGATTGCTGTAAGGGGAGTACTGATTCCGGGTGACATCCCACAGGATGAAGATCGACACGGCAAACCTGCCGCCAAGTGCTTGGCTCAGCCCTCCGCCAAGCAAAAGGTTATTGATCCAGATCCGGTCACCAAAATAATATCCATTAAAATCGGCATAGGTAGGCTCCAGGTTAATGACCTCATTTTCCGCGTGGAGCACCATATCCCCGATACCTATCGCAGCAGGCAGGCTCGATCCCCTGATAATGGTAAAAGAGACCAATGCTTTTCCGCCATAGGTGGAGGTCTTCAGGCTATAATTCTTATAACTTTCATAAATATAAATAGGCCCAAGCCCGGCCGTCAGCCGGTCGGTGACTTTGTAACCCACTATCGGGGCAATTTTAATGTAGGTGATCGTCCCGAAGCTCAGGCCGAGATCACCTCCGAAAACCAGGCGCTGGGAAAACGGGATCTTTTCCCTTTCCTTACCCCTTTTCTCGCCCTTCTGCACAGATTCCTCCACCTGGGCATGCAATGCTGCCATGAATACGATCATGGTAATTATACCGAAACAACGTTTTAATATCATATGTCTTTCTTATCTTTATGGTCAGCGGACGGTAAAAGTACGAATTCAAAAGCATTTTTCCATATGGTTGTAATGATAACCGGAGCAAGCAGGGGTATTGGCTTTGAAACGGCCAGGTACTTTGCCGGGATGAAGGATGTTGAGATCTTTGCACTTTCACGCAACAAGGCCGGACTGGGCCGGCTTGCCACGGAGTGTGCCGGATTGAACAAGCATTCCAGACTGCATCCCATGGTATTTGACCTCGATATTTTTCTGCAGGAGCCTGGTTCACTGGTAAAAAAGCTTCCCAAATCGGTAAAAAATATCGATATACTGATAAACAATGCAGGAGTATTGATCAACAAACCTTTCGAAGATATTGCCCTGGAAGAGATCGAACGGATATTCCGGATCAATTTTTTTGCACCATCACTGCTTATCCGGGAATTACTGCCACTCATGGGCAAAAACGGATTATCCCACGTTGTAAATATCAGCAGTATGGGGGGATTCCAGGGCAGCACGAAATTCCCGGGATTGTCGTATTACAGCGCCAGCAAAGCTTCTCTGGCATGCCTTACCGAGTGCCTGAGCGAAGAATTCAGGGATAGCGGTATAGCCTTCAATTGCCTGGCACTGGGTTCGGTGCAGACCGAAATGCTGGAAGAAGCCTTCCCCGGGTATAAAGCCAGGCTAAATCCCAGAGAAATGGCGGAATTTATCGGTCATTTTGCCCTCACGGCCCATAAGCACATGCAGGGCAGGGTAGTACCGGTGTCTTTAGGAAATCCTTGAAAAAAGTGATGAGTAATGAGTCACTCATTACTACTTCATCATCTCATCCTTCTCCTGATCTCTCGAATCCCAGCACGGCAGCTGGACATTTACCCGCGTGGATTCGTCATATTCCTTGGGTTTGATCTCCCCTTTCAATACCATCAGTCCGTTCATGGCCAGGGCATGCATTTCGTCCTCTCCCGGGTAAATAACCACCGGGGCAATATAGGAAACCATTTTTTTGATGTATTCAACCACCATGGGATTATGTGAAATACCACCTGTAAGAATGATGGCATCCACCTCACCATGAAGTACGGCACACATGCCGGCAATTTCCTTGCCGATCTGGTATGACATGGCGTCCTGGATCAGCCTGGCTTTATCATCACCGTCCTGTGCCAGCAATTCCACCTCATAGGCGCTGTTGGTTCCCATGTAGGCCACATATCCTCCTGCCCCGGTGATCATTTTTTTGATCTCTTCGAGTGGCAGGGTGCCTTCAAAGCATAATTTGGCCAGCGCACCCGAGGGAAGCGATCCCGATCGTTCGGGTGAAAATGGGCCTTCACCATCAAGCGCCTGGTTTACATCAATTACTTTCCCCTTCCGGTGTGCAGCAACAGATATCCCTCCACCCAGATGGGCTATTACAAGGTTCAGGTCTTCATATTTGCGGTTCATAAGCCTGGCATATGCCCTGGCTGTTGCCTTGTGGTTAAGGGCATGAAAAATGGAAAATCGCTGGAAAAGGGGATGCCCTGAAATACGGGCTACGTCCTGCAATTCATCCACCACCACGGGATCGGCTATAAAAGCACGGCAATTGGGAAGATCCCTGGCAATATCATGCGCGATCAACCCACCCAGGTTACTGGCATGCTCTCCCATTACACCTTCGAACAAATCACGACGAAGCTGGTCGTTAATATTATATACACCCGATTCGATGGGCCGGACCAGGCCACCACGGCCAACCACGGCCTCGATCATTTCAGTTACGATATGGGAATCCTTAAGTTCCTTGAGGATAATGCTTTTCCTGAATTCATACTGGTCACTCATGCGCTTGAATTTCGACAATTCCGCCGGATCGTGAATGATACTTTTAAGGAATACCGGCTTGGCATTGTGGTATACCGCAATTTTCGTTGAGGTGGACCCGGGATTGATGGCGAGAATTATATGGTTCATTAGCCGAGGATTTAGAACAGAAACAAGACAGGTATTTTATATCATGGCCGCACCGAGAGCTATGGAAAGAAATTTGCTGTTCTCGGGATCAGCCCGTGAAGTGAGCACAACCGGAACAACAGCCCCGGTAACAATAGCGGCACCCTGAGCCCCGCCAAGGAAACTGAACATTTTGTACAATATGTTGCCCGAGTTCAGATCGGGGGCAAGCAATATATCTGCGTCCCCGGCCACTTCGGAAACAATGCCCTTATGTCGTGCTGCCACAGGAGAAATGGCGTTGTCAAGCGCCAGCGGACCATCTACCAGGCATCCGGTGATCTGTTTACGCTTTTGCATCATGGTGAGCATGGCAGCATGCACCGTAGCTTCCATTTTAGGGTTTACTGTTTCCACGGCAGCGAGAACACCTACCTTGGGCAGGGATATTCCAAGCCGGTGAAATGCCGCTACAGCATTGTTGATTATACAGGCTTTATCGTTTAAGTCAGGACTTATGTTCAATGCAGCGTCGGTAACGCAAATAATCTTATGGTAATAGGGCGATTCAAACAAAGCCAGGTGACTCAGAAGGCTACCGCTTAGTAAACCCGATTCCTTGTCGATTATGGCCTTTACCAGCAAGCCGGTACTTACCATTCCCTTCATAAGCAATTGTGCCCTGCCTTCCCGGATATATTCTACAGCCCGCGAACAGGCCCGGACTTTATCGGGCTCATGAATGATCTCAACCGATGACAAATCCAGTCCGGCAGCATCCGCGGCACTCCTGATACTTTCCCCGTCGCCCACGAGTACCGGCACAACAATTCCTGCCTGTGCGGCAAGTTTTACAGCACCAAGTACATCCTCATCCTGTGCCACGGCAACAACAAGCTTCCTGCTGCCTTTTCCGGAAGCAATTTCAACCAGTTCACGGAGTGATTTCAGGGCCATGCGGAATTATTTTATTTTTTTCATTTGATCTATAATTCTTGCGGTATCCTCTGCAATAACGAGCTCTTCATTCGTAGGAACAACCATAACGGTGACTTTGGTACCTTTCCGGCTGATGATTGCCTCTTTTGAACGGAGGCCGTTGTTTTTTTCCAGGTCCAGCTCAATACCCAGGAATTCTAAGTCCTTGCAGATTTCTTCGCGGGTCTCGGGGCCGTTTTCTCCAATTCCGCCGGCAAATACCACGATATCCACACCACCCATTGCGGCAGCGTAGGATCCGATATACTTTTTAACCCGGTAATGGTACATGTCCAATCCCAGCATGGCCCTTTTATCCTTGTGTATTAAAGCCGCATCCTCAATTTCCCGCATGTCCGACGATATTCCCGTTATGCCCAGCATTCCGCTTTGCTTGTTTGCCAGTGTCCCCACCTGTGATATCCCGATCTCCTCCTTATCCATAATGTATGTAACAACCCCGATATCGAGGTCTCCCGACCTTGTTCCCATGATCAGTCCTTCAATGGGTGTAAAGCCCATGGAGGTATCAACCGATTGCCCAAATTTAACAGCAGCCATGGAAGCGCCGTTCCCCAGGTGCACCGTGATGATCCGCTGGGTTTTAATATCAACATCCAGGATCTCGCATGCGCGTTTGCTGATGTAATAGTGGCTTGTACCGTGGTAACCATATTTGCGTATTCCATATTTTTTATACAGCGAATAGGGTATGGCATACATAAAAGCATGCATAGGCAACGTCTGATGAAAGGCTGTATCAAAAACCCCAACCTGGGGTTTACCGGGCATCAGCAGCTTTATTGCATAAATTCCTTTCAGGTTGGCCGGGTTATGCAGGGGGGCAAGGTCGACATACTTTTCCACTTCGGCCTGTACCTCATCGGTAATCAGCACACTGGAGTTAAATTTTTCTCCCCCGTTTACAACACGGTGCCCAACGGCATCAATTTCATCAAGGCTTTTAATACAGCCATGTTTCTTACTGGTAATAATGCCCAGGATGTATTCAATCCCTGTCTGGTGATCCAGGATTTCTCCCTCAAATCTTACTTTTTGCCCGTCTTCCTTTTCCAGTTTTACGAATGATCCTTTCATGCCTACCTTTTCCGCAACCCCCTTCGCCAGTGTTGTTTTCAATTGCATATCAAACAGCTGAAACTTGATGGACGAACTGCCACAATTCAATACTAATACCTTCATTTGATGATTTGTTGATTTGATGATTTGATGATTTGATGAATTAATATTTTAGGGGTTACCTAGCCAATCTTCTTGCCCGTTTCGTCATAATCATAAAATCCCTTTCCCGTACTTCGCCCAAACTGGTTAGCCCGCACATGCCGCTTAATGATCGGGGAGGCCTTGTATTTGATGTCACCGAATTCACCATACAGGTTATCCATCCATCTTTCAACCTTATCAAGCCCAACCTTGTCGGCCAGTTCAAAAGGACCAAGTGATAAGCCCAGCCCGATGCGCATGGTGGTATCAATATCAGATTTTGACCCTACGCCTTCCATAAGGATTTCACAAGCTTCATTCACCATGGTTACAAAAAGCCTGATGCTGATAAGTCCCGGAGATTCCTGTACCGGAACCAATACCTTCCCAAGCATGGTAATGAACTTGCTCACTTTGTCATATACCTCATCCGAAGTATAGAGGCTTCTTACCACTTCGATCATCTTCGCACCGGGCGCATTGGTCAGAAAATGCAGGCTGACACATCGTTCCTTATGTTCGAGTTCCGAAGAAAGTTCCGTGATTGCAATGGTGGTGGAATTGGTGGCAATTATGGTCTCGGGGGAAACATATTTTTCAATGTTCTTAAATACCTCTTTTCTGCAAGTAATGCGCTGCTCACGTGATTTCGAACGGATAGCCTCGATCACAAGATCGCAGCCTTCCAGATGCTCGTACCCCATATTGCCGCTGATCCTCGACAGTATCGCTCTCTTTTCACCCGGAGTCATTCCCCATCGACCGATCATGTTATCAAGTTCCTGCTCCATCTTACAGACGGCATAACTGATCTTCTCCTCGGATAATTCGATAAAGATCACCTCCAGTTCTTTCTGACTGATTAGCAGGGCAATATTTTGTCCCACAGTACCACATCCGACAACACCTACCCTGGAAAACAGGGTCCGGGAACGGGACTTCTCACTAAGTCCATAATTTTCAATTGATTCAACAATAACTTCTGCCATATTATACTGTATGAAAATTGTATTAAACCTCGTTATTTTGTACCAACAGCCTGATTGGCTGTGATAGCAATTAAATCAACAATATCGCCCACCGAACAACCGCGCGAAAGATCATTGATGGGTGCGGCCATTCCCTGTAATACGGGCCCGATGGCTTTGGCATGTGCCAGGCGCTGAACAAGCTTGTAACAGATATTCCCGCTTTCCATGGTGGGGAAGATCAGCACATTTGCCTTACCGGCAATTTCACTTCCCGGTGCTTTCTTAAGTCCAACCGACGCCACAATGGCTGCATCAGCCTGCAATTCCCCGTCGATCTTCAGGCCGGGATCCATCTCCCTGGCTATGCGGGTTGCACTGACAACCTTTTCCACCATCTCATGACTGGCACTACCTTTGGTGGAGAAACTCAGCATGGCAATTCGAGGCTCAATGCCTGCAATTGCCCGGGTGGTTTTTGCCGTAGCGACAGCAATTTCAGCCAGCTCCTTGTTGCTTGGATTCGGATGTACGGCACAATCAGCAAAGATCATAAGGCCATTCTCACCATATTCCCTATCCTTTAAAAACATCAGAAAAGCCCCGGATACAACACTTATACCCGGAAAGGTTTTGACATATTGAAATGCAGGTCTCAGCACATCACCCGTTGCATTGTCCGCACCGGCAACCTCTCCGTCCGCATCACCGTATTTTATCATCACGGTGGCAAAATACAACGGATTCTGAAGCAGCCTTATGGCCTCGTCCTTTGTAAGCCCTTTAGATTTTCTAAGTTCGACCATCATTTCGGCATAGGCTTCTCTCCTGGCATCCGTCAGGGGATCAACCAACTGAGCCTTTTCAATGTTCTTTAATCCGAATTTCTTTGCATTGGCATGAATATCCCCCGTGTTCCCTATCAGTATGATATCCGCAATCCCTTCAGCAATAACTGTATCCGCTGCCCTTAAGGTACGTTCTTCATAACTCTCGGGCAACACAATCCTTTTTTTATTCTTTTTGGCGTTCTCCTTTATTAGTTTAATTAAATTCATTGTATATCAAATATTTATAAAGATAATTCTCCGTTTCAAAGGTAACGAAAAATGACAATTTACGTAACAAAAGAACAACAATTTATCAGATGTTACGGAGCTTTAAGCAATTTAACGCTAATATTTGGTATCCGTGATGACAAAAGTCAATTTGCTCTTTTTTGCACTGCCATATTTTTTTACGGGGTTAAATAGTAGATTTGCATGACTAACCGTTTTCATTCACCGGAGGTGATCAGAACAGGACATGAATACAGAACAAGAAATCAAGACGCTTAACTTACTGGAAAAAGATCTGTCGGGTGAATTGTTCACCGGCATGACGCAACGTTTGCTGTATGCCACAGATGCATCGGCTTACCGCGAAATTCCCATGGCAGTTGCCCTGCCTGCCACCATAGGAGATATACAGCTGCTGATCAGGTTTGCTGCCGAAAACAATACTACTTTAATACCCAGGACAGCCGGAACATCATTGGCCGGACAGGTTGTAGGCAATGGTATTGTTGTGGATGTATCCAGGCACTTTACCCGCATCCTCGAAATTAATGAAGCGGAAGGCTTTGTCCGGTTGCAGCCAGGTGTGGTACTTGATGAGCTTAACATGAAACTGGCAGCCAAAGGATTGTTCTTCGGACCGGAAACATCTACATCCAACCGGTGCATGATTGGCGGCATGGTTGGTAATAACGCATGCGGGGCACATTCCCTGATTTACGGGAGCACACGTGATCACCTGCTGGCAGTAGATACCCTGCTGAGCGATGGCCAGCCGGTGGTTTTCGGATCACTTGGCAAGGACGCATTTATTGCAAAACTGCAAGGTAACGGTTTGGAGAATACCATTTACCGCAATATACATGAGATCCTTTCGCTGCCGGAAAACAGGATGCAAATTATGAACGGATTTCCTGATCCGGCCATTAAAAGAAGAAACACAGGTTACGCCCTGGATTTGCTTTTGCACACGGAACCATTTACGCCCAACGGTTTCCCGTTCAACTTCTCAAAGCTGATTGCAGGTTCCGAAGGCACCCTGGCTTTTATTACAGAAATTAAGCTGAATCTGGTTCCATTACCCCCCAGGGAAAAAGGCCTGATATGCATTCATTTCAACACGCTGGAAGAATCTTTGCTGGCTAACCTGATCTGTTTGAAATACAATCCCGGGGCTGTTGAACTAATGGATCAAACGATACTTGAATGCACCAAATCAAATATCTCACAACGGAAGAACCGTTTTTTCGTGCAGGGTGATCCCGGTGCTATTCTGATTGTGGAATTTGCTCGACATTCCATGAGTGAGATCCATGAAATCAGAAATGCACTGGAGCGTGAACTCAGACAGGCAGGCCTGGGCCATCACTTTCCGCTTATCACCGGCGATGATATAAACAAAGTGTGGGCATTGCGCAAATCGGGACTTGGTGTTCTTTCAAATATTCCGGGAGACGCCAAACCGGTTTCCCTGGTAGAAGATACTGCGGTACGGCCGGATATGCTTCCGGACTATATCCGGGATATCAAAGTTATTCTTGATAGTTACAAGCTCAACTGCGTTTTTCATGCCCATGTGGGAACGGGTGAACTGCATATGCGGCCCGTGCTGAACCTGAAAGATCCCAAAGGAATTGAACTGTTTCGTAAAGTTGCCACGGATGTGGCCTGGCTTGTTAAAAAGTACAGGGGTTCACTGAGCGGTGAACATGGCGACGGGAGACTCCGGGGTGAGTTCATCCCGGTCATCGTTGGCGAAAAGAATTATGAGCTGATGCGGCAGGTAAAAAGGACATGGGATCCGCAGGGAATATTCAACAAGGGAAAGATCACGGATACACCAAAGATGGATTCCTCACTCCGTACCCGGATAACCCGGGGAAATGTTGAAATAAAGCCTGTCTTTGATCATGCCGCCACCATGGGATTTCTCCGGCATGTTGAACAATGCAATGGTTCGGGTGATTGCCGGAAATCGGAACTTATGGGGGGTACCATGTGTCCGAGCTATATGGCTACCCGCGACGAACAAACCACTACCCGTGCCCGTGCCAACGCCCTTCGTGAATATCTTATCCGTCCGGCCGATACAAAGGCACTTTCAATCGATGCTGTTTATGATATTCTGGATCTCTGTCTTTCCTGTAAAGGGTGCAAATCCGAATGTCCGTCCAATGTGGATATGGCAATGCTCAAGGCTGAATTTCTGCAGCATTACCACGATATAAAAGGCGTATCCCTTACAACCTGGCTTGTTGCAAACATTGCCGTCATTCACAGGATCAATTCCCGCTTCCCGGTAGTTTTTAATACATTGCTTAAAAGCAGGTTCATCTCGGGATTTGTAAAGAAACTTCTTGGGTTTGCCGGAGAACGGGAAATTCCCCTGTTATCTCCCCGTAGTTTTGAAAAATGGCTCAGGCAGAATAACTATTTTAAGCCGGTAAATTCAGCACAACCGGGTGATAAACGCGAGGTGTATCTTTTTGTGGATGAATTCACCAATTACCTCGAAGCCGAGATAGGGATCACTGCCGTGAAGTTGTTAACAAAGCTGGGATACGGCATCCGGGTCGTTACATCCAGGGAAAGCGCACGGACTTATATCTCCAAGGGATTACTGCGCAAAGCCAGGAAGATTGCGGATAAAAACATCAGGCTGTTCAGCCCGCTTGTGAATGAAAACCATCTGCTGGTGGGACTTGAACCATCGGCAATTCTGACATTCCGGGACGAATATCCCGGTCTTGCCAGTGAACGGCTGCGCAATACAGCACGCAACCTGGCGCAGTATTGCCTGACGATTGATGAATTCATTGCAGCCGAATTCCAGGCAGGAAGGATTGACCGTAAAAGTTTTACTGACGGCAGACAGAACATCAGATTTCATGGCCATTGCCAGCAGAAGGCCGTTGCCTCAACAGAGCACACAAAAATAATGCTTACCATTCCTGAAAATTATTCGGTTGATGAAATTAAATCAGGGTGCTGCGGCATGGCCGGCGCATTCGGATATGAAAAACGGCACTATGAGCTGTCCATGAAAGTTGGTGAGCTCGTATTGTTCCCGGCTGTCAGGGATGCGGTTCCCGGAACACTGATCTGCGCTTCCGGCACCAGCTGCCGCCAGCAGATTTTGGATGGAACAGGGGTTCAGGCATTGCATCCCGTAGAAATACTATATAAAGCCTTGAAGAATAGTAGGGAGTAGGGAGTAGGGAGTAACTTACTAAACTTCAATCAACTTATGCCTGATGGCATATATCACCAAGGAGGCTGCATTCCGGGTGTCGGTCTTGGTGAGTAAACTGGCGCGATGGTGATCCACCGTTCGCTTACTGATAAAAAGCTGTTCCGCAATTTCCTGGTTTGACAATCCTTTGCAAATCAGCAGCAATATTTCCTGTTCACGGTCGGACAGCGTTACCGGCTGCTCGACATGGGCAGGCCTGGTCCTGAAGCGGTTTACCAGTTTATAAAGGATTTCCTCCGTAAAATAATTGTTGCCCTGCGCAACATTAAGTATGGCTTTCCGGACTTCCGAAAAATCCGAATTTTTAAGCAAAAAACCACAAACCCCGGCATCCACCATTTTCTGAAAATACTCCTCATCTCCAAACATCGACAATGCCATGATCTTCATTTCGGGGTATTGCTCCAGGGCTTTTGTTGTTGCCTCAATTCCATTTATTCTGGGCATTTCAATATCCATTAACACAACGTCGGGATGCATGGTCTTTATCATATTCAGGAAAACATCTCCGTCCGATGCCTCCCATACCTCACCGATCTCTTCGAGGTTTTTCAGCAGCAGTTTAAGGCCTTCCCGAAAAAGCTTATGATCATCAACAATCAGTATATTTAGTTTTTCCATGTGCTGCAGTTTTAGCTTTTAATTTCAGCATGATACTGGTCATCATCCCCTTTGGCATGATCCGCTTGAATTCTATATCTCCGTTAAGGGGCTTTAGCCGCGACCGCATGTTGGAAAGTCCCATACCGTTAACGCTGGTGCCATCCCCGGGATCAAAACCAACACCATCATCAAAATACTGGACAACAAGCCTTCCTTCATGAAAATGCACCAGTAAGGATACCTTGCCGGCTGAGGCATGCTTTACGGTGTTCTGGAAGAGCTCACAGATTATCCTGTACAGGTTGGTTTCGATCTGGCTGTCAAACCGTGTATTCTCAATATTGCTGTTGAATGAAATATCGATTTGGCCCAACCGGTTTATATTCTCTATAAATGAATTTACTGCACTGGAAAGACCGAAATTTTCCAGGACATGGGGGCTCAGGTTATTGGAGGTATATTTCAGGGAAGTGATGGATTCATTAATGAGTATGTTTATGTTATCCACTACGGTAAGGTTAAATCCGTTAATCTGTGTCTTATCAAGGGCTGAAACCGACATTTTAATATTGGACAACAGGGGTCCGATCCCGTCATGCAGGTCTTTGGCAAATTGCCGCCTCTCTTTTTCCTCGGTTTGCATGATCGCCTGCAGAACACGGTTTTCCGATTCCCGCCGGATGTCGTCAATGCGTTTCAGAAAATTAAACAGCCTCCGTATGTATATCACACCGGCAAGCAACAGAACCGAAGTCAGAATTCCCAATATTCTGTCGATCAGGTAGATCTCTGACTGAAGCTCTTTGTAATAGATGGGCACAAGGTCAAGGATCCTTCTTATTGCAATCAGCAGGAATGCGATCGAAATGAGGATCCAGCTGATATTGAATTTAGTCTGACGGGTCAGACTGAAGGCTATAATAGCGGCTACAAGTTGAAAAACAATGGATATTATTAAAGCAGCTTTCATTGTATCAGTGAAGCAATGGCATGTGATGCAAATGTAATTAAAATTTAGCCTGTAATCCATTTGTTAACAACCGGAGATTCAGGGTTACTTCACATAATAATGATGCTGTATTGTATGATTTTATTTTATTTTGTAACTAATTGTTCGTATTTTTGATTATCTATTAATAACACAATCATATGACAGAAGCAAAACCCTATACGTTGCAGTTTGAATACCGCGAAGGATATCTGTATGCATCCGTTTCCGGGGAAAAGGACTCTCTGGAGACCTCCCTGTTATTCTGGCAGGAAATATTTAATGAAGGTGAAGCAAAAAATTATAAAAAAATTCTCATAACCGAGAATTTTAAAAATGAAATTTCCACCATGGATATGTTCATTCTTGGAGAGAAACTCCTCGAAATGGCATCAAGAAACACATCTGTTGCCTTCGTCGACAAACAACTTCAGCAAATGGAAATGAATAAATTCACCGAAACGGTAATCTACAACCGTGGTGGCAGAGGCAAAGCTTTTTCTGATATGAAGGAGGCTGAGAAATGGTTACTTGAACTGGATGAATAACCGCTGAACTTTTCATGGACATCAACGTATATATGGTATCAACCATTTGTTTTGTCCATGAAATTCGAAATTAAAACCATTTTAATACTACTTCCGCTATTTTTCCTGTTGAATCCGGGAACTACATGGTCTCAGAATACGGTAAATCAGTTTACACAGGAACTCAATATTACGTTCGACGCAGCTGAAGTAAAAAAACTAGAACGTGCGGTAAAGCTGCTTGATGAGGCCGACAGATTGCTGCAGGAGGCCAACCAGCAATTTTCATTACTTACCGGTCTTGAAAAAAAGGAACGTGTGTCATCAGCCTATGATGCCGCATTAAAAAAGCTGTTCACATCATCTGAAACATACAGGGAAGCCTGTAACCTGGCATATTCGGTTTTCAGGGACAGGGGCGAAGTATTCTGGAAAAAGATGAGCCGGGTAAGTCACCGTGCCTCCGGTATGGAAAAGGCAAAATACTATGAAGGATCGGGACTGAAAAACCTTAACAGATCATTGATAAGGCGTCAGCAGGTGCTGGAGAGTGACCGTTTTGAATATTCCCTGGGTATTATGCACGATGCATGTGACCTGGAGAAACTTGCGGTACGTGACCAGAGCAGGGCGGTACAGATCTGTTCCGATTACCCGGTTGAGTACTATTACGGATGGGAAGATGATAAGACCATTCAGGAGATCGTGGCCCTGATGAGGGATCCAAACGTGCACGAACCACCCAATGATATCTTTGCCACAGTTGACAAAAGTGCAAAAGTCGATTCGGCAATTTATAAGGAGGTTATATTCAAGGTCCAGATTGCAGCACATACCCTGCCGCTCACCGAAGAGTATCTGAACGCCATTTACAAGGGTGCAATTAAAATCGACATGATTTATGAGGAGGATTGGTACAAATACTCCATCGGAATATATAAATCATTCGATGAAGCGGATGCCACCCTGCGTGAGGTCAATATTAAGAAGGCCTTTGTTGTTGCATACCAGGAAGGTAAGAAGATCAGTACGCAGGAAGCGATACAGCTCACTGCTGACCGCCCGTAACTACCTGATGATTTGTTGAAAGCATACCACAGGCGGCAAAAATATCCTTTCCTCTTGAAGCCCTGACGGTTGTCAATACACCCTTTTCATTCAGCCTGGTTTTGAACCATTGAATGGTACCATCATCCGAAGGTTCAAGTGCAACCCCCGGGATAGGATGGTATCGTATCAGGTTGATCCTGCAGCGAAGACCATTCAGCAAACGGGCGAGACCATTTACATGTCTTGCCGTATCATTTATTCCCCTGAACATGATATACTCGAATGAAACCCTTCTCTGTCTTCCCGCAGGATTCTTTTTAAGAAATTCAATGATCCTTTTAACCGGAAACATTTTTTCAACCGGCATAAGCCGCAGTCTTTCCTCATCAAAGGGAGAATGCAGACTTACGGCAAGATGACACCGGTTTTGGGCCATGAGCTTCTCAAGACCAGGAAGTATGCCAATGGTTGAAACTGTAAACCTGGATGGACTGATACCGTAACCATAATCCGATGTAAGTATTTCAAGGCTGCGCAATACGTTCCCGGTGTTGGCCAGGGGTTCGCCCATGCCCATGAATACATAATTGGTGAGCTTCATCCGCTCCGGTAAAGATAATATCTGGTTCAATATGTCACCGGCTGTCAGGTTTCCCTGAAATCCCTGCTTTCCGGTCATGCAAAACAAACAATCCATCTTGCAGCCTGCCTGTGAGGAAAGACATATTGTTGACCGTTCAGTTTCAGGTATATAAACCGTTTCGATAAATTTACCCTTGCTTACCGCGAACAGGTACTTCTTAGTGCCATCAACCGATACCTGAACACCCGAAGGATCCGACAAACCGATATAAAATGAGCCGGCAAGCTTCTTTCTGGCCTTAATAGACAAATTCGACATTTGATAGAAGCCGGTTGCCCCCTTTTTGTAGAGCCAGTCGGTTAACTGCAAGGCCGTGTATCCAGGCAGTTCCATTTCCTTAATGATCTGCTTAATCTCCTCCAGGGTCTTACCCAGTATGTTTTCAGGTTCAGCCATTTGTATTCCGCCTTGAAAAATATCAAGCGCCAAAGGTATCAAAAATCAGTATTTTACAACCCTGGTGGTGAAGAAACCATTACCGGTTTGCGCCTTAACTATATATACTCCCGGTTCCCAGGTACGACATTCCAGTGAAATCACACCATCGGGGCTGCTGTATACTTTTTTAAAGATCTCAGTCCCTGTTGTGGTGTATATCGCCACTTCCACTTCGCGGTCCGAAACCGCATCACCCTGAAGGTAAATAAAATCACTTGCCGGCTGAGGATAAACCTTCAGATTAATTTGTTCCTGGCTTGTTAGTCCGGTTGCAAGGGCAGTAAGCTTCAGGTAAAATTCTCCTTCCAAACCGCCACCACTGCCATCTACCTGTATCCAGTAAATCTTTCCCGGCTGAACACTTTCAGAACGGATGAGCGGATTGGCATCCAGTGAGGTGCGGTCATCATTTGCAGCAAGAATAATATAATTGTCCTGAAGGATATCAAGATAGGAATCGGCTTCGTACAAAGCAAGCTGGTTGTCTATACCAGTGGATGAAATGCTGATCAGGCCGGCATCACCTGCGAGAAATTTAAACCACACACTGTTTTCCAAAATATTTTCTCCTGTGCCATACTCATCACACCAGGAATATTGTGTGGTGCAGGAGTAATAGGGCGGAACAGGCTCGCCTGATTCCACTGTTGCACAATGGTTTGAAAAGGTAGCACTGGTTCCGTAATCCAGCATATAAGCGTTCGCGATATTATCATTGAACAGCCTGATAATCTGATAGGAAACCTGGGCAGTGTCGATACATGTTCCGTGTGATCCTACCACCCGCACATCGACCAGGTAGGATGAATCGATCTGAATATCCGGAATACGGAATATTTTTACAGTATCCCCGGATGATGCGCTGAGTGCAACCCTGTCTGAGGCCGGTGGTATCAAACTCCACGAATAATCATAAGCTCCTTCAGCTGATAACCGGAAGTCAGTAAAATCACAATCACAGATTTCATCTTCGGGAAAGGAAGTCACCTCAATCCGGATGGTGGTTCCCGCAAGCATTACATTTTTCCGGATCATGGAATCAGCTCCGGAGGCATTGGTGGTAGTAAGTTTAACCGTGTAGAATCCTTTTTCAAGGAACCTTACAACGGGATCAGGGGATTCCGCAGAGGTTCCTTCGGCAAAGACAAATGTTGAAGGAGTTATGCTCCATGCAAGATCAAAGGGGGCAAAGACAGAATAATCCTTAAAATTAACCGGTGCATCCAGACATACCTGAACGGCAGGCAAGGTGAAGAACGCATCAGGCGGATTGCCGGGCGGACTGTATCCGCTCAGACTTTTGGTACCGGTATTATCACTATCCAGAAACACTTTCAGGGCAGGATTTCCGCTGGACGGATGCGTGTAGGAATAACTGAATTTACCGTACAGATCATAGGTGTCATCACCTCCGTGAAGCTGTCCGATAATTTGCTGTTCGCTGTTGAACAACGGTGAACCGGAAGATCCGCCCGAGGTCAGCCCAACGTCAAAATTCACCAGCCAGTGGCTTCCCACCGGCGAAAGGGTATTTCCTTCCCATTGCACCGGTATTTCATTGGCTCCGATACTGTCATAATCCAGTGATAGTTTTTTTGTAAGTCCTACCGGATGATGAACTCCGGCTACACCGGCAGAAGCTTCATCAATGGCATTCCATCCGGCATAATAGGGTTGATACGGTGAAGGTGGTTCATCATTCAACAACAACAGGGTATAATCAGAGGCTGTTCCGGAGGTGAGGAAACCAGCTCCGCTGAGTGTCAGGGGTGTACTTGCCAAACCATCACAACCGTCATTTTCATAATTAAAATAGGCAACCAGGGTTGAGGCCTCAGCTGAGTCGCTGATGCAGTGGTTAGCGGTAAGGAAATAAGGGGTTCCATCCTGCCGGGCATTGTTGACAAGAGCCCCGGAACACAAATAGGATGATTTATCCGACTGAAAGGTCAATTTGCAGACAGCATGTTTCGATAACTGCAGGTTTCTCCCTTCCGGACAGTTGATGTTGGTATAGCTTTCTCCGTTTTTCAACAGGAATATATCTTTATAGGCCTGTCCTACAGATCCGAGGATAATTTCACCTTCAAATTCAGGATTTTCCGGTTCGAAATATTCAATATTTACATGGTCTCCCTGAAAATCTGCCAATACAAAAAGGGCACTCTCCCGAACATTTCGATTTGTAAATGCTCCGGCAATTTGGGTAAATGCATCGTTGTAAATATAAAGCCTGGCACCATCGGGTATAACGAATCTCTTGAATTTCAACTGTATGGATTTTGCCATCCCGGCTTCAACCCGGTAACGCCATATTGTGCCGGATATTCCCTGCAGGTCTTCAGCCCTGCCTGATGATTTAATGTTTATATCCACATCCTCGAAGATCCCGTAACGGGCAGGCAACGGATCAAGCCTGTCCCCGGCAAGTAACCGGGTTGTATCCATGGTTTTCAAGGTAAATCGGGGCAGGTCGGCGGCACTTTTCAGCTGCGCAAGCGACATGGAATAGGGCAATCCGCCCCGGGAGATCTGTGACGATACCGGCCCTGAAAGCACAAGTAAAAGCATAAAAAGCAACACTGCTTTATTCATAGTCATGATATTGCAGGATAAACATGGTAAGTTCTTTCAATGAATTCCGGGTTCCGGTTAATTTTTGTTGACCGCAAAGTTATACAATAGTCCGGGTTGTCAATCTGTTTTGACAGGATTATACCTAAGACCTGCTTATCTGAAAATCCCCTGTCACTTCAACAATATGATTCTGCAATTGTTTCATTGTAAAGAAAAGTATCATGAAAGTAATGATGATCTTTATATTGACCTGCTTTTTCTCCTGTACATCAAGCGGGCAGCAAAAAAATGACAGTATGAGCGACATGAATCAGGTGACCAGGACAGATGAAGAGTGGAAGAAAATTCTCACTCCCGCACAGTATAATGTATGCCGGCTCAAGGGAACAGAAGCTCCGGGAAGCGGTAAGTACGACAAATTCTTTGAACCCGGCTTTTACAAATGCGTCGCCTGCGGTATAAGATTGTTTGATTCGGACACCAAATACAATTCCGGGAGCGGCTGGCCGGCATTTTATGATATGCATGACGCAAAGACATTATCTTTTCACGAGGATCGCAGCTATGGGATGATCCGTACCGAGGTCAACTGTGCTGCCTGCGGATCGCACCTGGGACACGTATTTGATGACGGACCGCAGCCCACAGGTCAGCGCTACTGTATAAATTCCCTGGCCCTTGAATTTGTTCCTTCTGCCGGTACTGACAATTAGCCTGTAATAGTTTTTCTGCGAATTTTAGTTAAATTGCTCCATTAATTCTTTAAAACATGAATTCAACAGGGAGCAGGGGATTCGCAAGTGACAACAACGCAGGGATACATCCTGCAATGCTCGACGCCATTAGAAATGCCAATGCAGGTCATACCGTGGCTTATGGGGATGATGCCTATACCCGGAGAGCTGTTTCGGTGATCAGGGATCATTTCGGCGCCGGTGCCGAGGTGTTTTTTGTCCTTACAGGCACCGGGGCTAATGTGCTGGGACTTTCAGCCATTACCAGCAGTTACCATGCTGTAATTTGTGCGCAGACCGCCCATATTCACGTTGATGAATGCGGTGCACCGGAAAAATTCTCCAATTGCAAGCTCCTTACTATTGCTGCACCCGACGGCAAAATATCGCCCGGCCAGGTTAAAGAACACCTGCATGGATTCGGATTTGAACATCATGTGCAGCCCAGGGTTATTTCAATAAGCCAGCCTACCGAAATGGGGACTGTATATACGTTTGCAGAGATCAGGGCATTGGCTGTCCTTGCACAACAATACGATATGTACCTGCACATGGACGGTGCCCGGCTTGCAAATGCCGCTGTAAGCCTGAATCTTGATTTCAAAGCGTTTACGGCTGACGCCGGGGTGGATGTTCTTTCCTTCGGGGGTACAAAAAACGGAATGTTGTTCGGTGAGTCCGTTATTTTTTTCAGATCCGGTCTCGCCGATAATTTCAAATATTTTCGAAAGCAAGGCATGCAGCTTGCATCCAAAATGCGGTTTATAAGCGCACAATTCGAAGCTTACCTCGATGGGGGTATATGGCGGAAAAACGCACAGCATGCCAATAACATGGCAAAACTGTTGTTTGATAAGACATCACGCATCCATGGAATTGAAATAACACAACCTGTTGAAGCAAATGCTGTTTTTGCCATCATACCCGCAAACAAAATCAAACCGCTACAGGACAGGTACTTTTTTTATGTTTGGGATGAAACACGTTCCGAAGTAAGGTGGATGACATCGTTTGATACCACTACCGAAGATATCGACAATTTTGCAGCGGCACTTTCCGAAACAGTTTCCTGAAAAAGACCAACCTCCTATGCAAACAGGATTGAACTATCGCCATAGCTAAGGAACCTGAATCCGTTATCCAGGGCATACTGGTATGTCTCTTTCCATTGTTCTCCCATGAAGGCTGCCACCAGCAGCAACAAGGTGCTGCCGGGCTGATGAAAATTTGTGATCAGTGTATTTACCACCCTGAATTTGTATCCGGGAACGATCATGAGCTTTGTGGAAGCCGCGAAATCCGGCCCCCCCCATTTTTCGAGCCACTGGTTCAAGGCCACAAAGGCCTGTTTTACAGGTACTTCCTGCGGCAAACAATAGGCTTCCCATTGTCCAAGGTGAAGACCGGTTTGCCTGGAGTTTTTGTTTGCCTGTAATATTTTAACACCTAACCAGTACAGCGATTCGATAGTGCGCACCGTTGTTGTGCCAACAGCAACAATACCCGAATCCAGTTTCTCCAATTCTGCGATCAGGCTGCCGGAAACACTGAAAAATTCAGCATGCATTTCGTGGTCCAGTACGGACGGGGTCTTGATGGGTTGAAATGTTCCTGCCCCTATATGCAGGGTAACTTCATGTACTGAAATATTCTTCGCACGGATCTGTTCAAACACGGCTTCGGTAAAATGCAGTCCTGCTGTCGGGGCCGCAACGGAACCTTCAACCCGTGAATATATGGTCTGGTACCTTGACCGGTCAATTTCTTCAGGATTTCTTTTGATATAGGGAGGCAGGGGAGTCTGACCTGCAGCAGACAACAGCCCGGCAAAGGTAACTGATCCGTTGTCCCAGGTAAACCTGACCTCCGTGGTATTTCCCAAATGCCTTATCTTTTCGGCCTTTAATGTACAATCTTCATTGTTTACACGCACTTTCAGAGAAAGGGTATTTTCCCTGAACCGTTTAAGATTACCTGCCATACATTCCCAGGTACATTCTTTCCCGGAAGACAGTGAGGCAGCATAGCCGGCCGGCTCAACGGGTTTAAGGCAGAATAATTCAATGCGGCTCCCCGAAGGCTTTTTAAATATCAGCCTGGCTGGAATAACCCGGGAGTTGTTGAACACCATATGGCAATCCTTTTCCAGGTATGATGCCAGGTTACCAAAGGTATCCCTTTCCAGGGTACCCTGTTTTCGCCGGATCAGTAATTGTGAATCATCGCGCCGGGAAACCGGATAGGCGGCAATCCGCTCATCGGGCAGGGCATACGTAAATTGCCCGGATATTATATTATCAATTGGTTTCAGGAACATTCGGTTTGGCCCGCAAAATTAACTAATTTTGTCCTGATTAAAAGATAACAGATGGCAGCTAAATTTATTCCCGGAGATCAGGTAAGGTTTCTGAACGATGTCGGAGGAGGAGTGGTAAGCCGGATTGACAATTCCGGAAATATCATTGTGATTACCGCCGACGGATTTGAAATTCCCGTGCAGGCAAAAGAACTGATCCATTCGGGTAGTTTTACCCTGAACCGGGATGAAGAACCTGTCACAGCCAGGCATCCGGCTCCTGAGGTACCCAGGGCTGCATCCGGCAAAAAGCCATCACGGCCTTCACCGGTCACTGTCCTTCCCAGAAATGTAGCAGGTGATATACCGGTTAATCTGATCCTGGGGTTTATACCTGAAAACCCGGGTCCGGTTTTTAATAACATGATTGCCTGTTACATGATCAACGATTCCCCCTTTTTTGCTTATTATGTGCTGGGAACACGCGAAGGCGGTATTTTTTATCATCTGTCATCGGGTATCGTGGAAGCTGAAACAAAAAACTATATAACCGCCTTTGATCAGACTGCCTTAAGCAAACTGTCCGGTATTCATTTGCAGGCAATCCTTTACAGCGACGGGAAATATTCACGAAAAGAACCGGTTGATGAAATTGCAGATCTTTCCCATGTGAATTTCAGTAAGGAAAGCTATTACCGGGAAAATGAGTACTTTGAAGAAAAAGCGGTGCTGTTTCGGTTAAACGGGGAGGATCAGGATAATAATACGTTGCATATCAGTGTGCCCGAACATATTATTGTGCAGAAAGTGCAGGCCGATACCGGCAATAACGTACTTCCCAGAAAGAAAGAACCTGTTACCGATACGATGGAAGTTGATCTGCACACGGATGAGCTCACATTACATAACAGTCAGCTGACACCATCGAGCATCATGACCCTGCAGATGAGCCGGTTTCATGCGGCACTTGAGGAGGCCGTAAGTAAAAAAATGCGCAGGCTTGTCATCATTCACGGGGTGGGACAGGGAACGCTGAAAATGGAGATCAGAAAAGAATTGCAGGAAAAATACCCTTTTTTTATTTTCCAGGATGCCTCATTCAGGGAATATGGCTTTGGGGCAACCATGGTTCATTTAACAGCTGATAAAAAGCAGTAGACCGTTCTATCGCTCCCGCACTGTATGCAGCGCGGGAGAGGAAAGTCCGGACAACAAAGAGCACCACACTTCCGAAAGGGAAGATGTCTGTGAGGGCATAGTAACAGAGAAGAAAAGAACCGCTCACTGCAAGTCCGGCGAGGGCCCGCCTTCGCTGAAGCTTCTGCGGGCAAGGGTGAGAAGGTGGGGTAAGAGCCCACCAGTCATGGTGGTGACACCATGAGCTGTTTGTCTTGTGGGTTGAAAGATCACGTATACCGGTGCCTGAGGGCTGCTCGCCCGATACCGGGGGGTAGATCGACCAGACAAATGATAGAAATCCGGTTTCCTGTAGGGAAACCGGATACAGAATCCGGCTTACAGGTTTACTGCTTTTTTTTATCAGTCTGGCTGCCAGAAAGCTAAAAATTTGCGTTTTATTTCGGAATTAGATTAAATTAGCGGCTTCAAAAGCAAACCTGCAGCGATAAATAATCGTATTTAATTCGTAGTAAGCCAGATAAAAATGTATTCCGGGAAAGCCAGCCTGATCCTGATTCTTATATTCATGTTTCCGCCTTATACATGGAACAGACCTATTGATGATAAGTCGGCGGATAAACCTATTCTGGCTTCGGAAAAGAAAAAGCTGGACCAGTTGCTGGAAAAGGCTGCCTACTTCTCTTCTTTCAAAAACGACAGTTGCCTGCTGCTTTCCCATGAGGCACTTCGCCTGGCGCGGGCATATAACTCGGTATTACATGAGACCAAAGCGTTGGAGACGATGGCCGAATTTCACTATGAAAACGAGCAGTATAAAGATGCGCTGGACAATTACGAAAAACTCCTGATCATATATACACAAACCGGAGATTCAGCGAAAAAAGCCAGTTGTCATATTTCTGCGGGTCTTTCCTATTTTAACCTTGGAATTTACAATGAAGCCATCCGGTCATACCATAACAGCATGCGTTTGGCCATGAATATGGATGATACCCTGCTGATCGCCACCGCAAACCAGAATATCGGAGTATTGTATGCCGAAATGAACAGATTGCAGGAGGCAATGAGTTATTACGGCAAGGCGCTTGATCTGTACCGTATTTTAGAAAACAGGGAGGACGAAGCAGGAATATTGCAGAATATCGGAATTATCTATAACGAAGAAAAGAATTACAGGGAAGCGCTGGGCTACTACCTCTCGGCCATGAGAATTTACAATGAAATAAAGGACAGCCTTGCCATCGGTATTATGTACCTGAACCTGGGAAGTTTGTACGAGGATCAGCGTGACTTTAAAAGAAGCCTGGACTATTACAACCGATCACTGGAGATTTTCATCCGGGAAGACTATAAATTCGGACTTGCCTACAGTTATATCAGCCTGGGATCGGTATACCGTAAAACCGGCGATTATGATAAATCCATCGGGTTTCTGTATAAAAGTCTGGAGTATTCCAGGATGATCTCCTTGTTGGAGAACATAACCGATTGTCACCGGGAACTTGCAGAGGTTTATGCCGCCAAGGGGGATTTTAAAAGCGCATATGAGGAAATAAATGTATATGAAAAGCTGCACGATTCTTTGTTTAGTGAAAAAATGCAGGAGCAGTTTGCTGAAATGGATTTGCGCTTTAAGTCACAAATGAAGGATAAGGAAATCCAGGATCTCCGGTATGAACGTGAAAAGGCCGTTAGGGATATGATACGGCGGACAATTGCATTAACAGCCATTGTTACGCTTACCTTTATTATTATCGTGGTAACATCCTATTACAGCAGAAAGCTCAGGAAGGCCAACGAATTCCTGAAAAAGGAAGTTGAAGACAGAACCCAGGCGGAAAAAGAATTGTTAATGATAAAGGAAAGCCTTGAAGAAAGGGTGATTGAAAGAACAAGCGAACTGGAGAAAGCCAAACTTAAAGCGGAAGAATCTGACCGGCTTAAATCGGCCTTTATTACAAACATGAGCCATGAAATACGGACCCCCCTGAATGCAATTACCGGTTTCTCCGGTTTGTTGCTCCGGGAAGACATACCCCTGGAAAAAAGAAAGGAATATAATGACCAGATCCTGAATAACAACAAGATACTGGTCAATATGATTGAAGATCTTATCGATACTTCAAAAATTGAATC
>Ga0209751_10001007_pt1 | contig 29491 bp, 23 predicted proteins | sample RifCSP13_1_FD_184019 | JGI IMG/M metagenome (GOLD analysis project Ga0209751, IMG submission 184019) | Soil microbial communities from Rifle, Colorado - Rifle CSP2_sed 13_1 (SPAdes) (version 2) | ecosystem: Environmental > Terrestrial > Deep subsurface > Rock core/Sediment | place: Rifle...
AGTCTCGCGCCCCAAAGAGTTGAGCAGCAGTAACGTTGAGAGCCAGTCGAGGTTTATTATGGCGATTCTCGTAACCGGGGGTGCCGGCTACATTGGCAGCGTCACGACGGAGCTATTGCGCGCGCGAGGCGAGCAATGCGTCGTGCTGGATAATCTCTCGCGTGGGAAACGCGCCGCCGTTGCGCCCAACGTGCCGTTTTATAAAGGGGACGTGGGTGATCGGGAGTTGATCACCCGAGTGGTCCAGGAACATAACGTCGAGTCGTGCATCCACTTCGCCGCTTTCGCCTACGTTGGCGAATCAGTGCTCGCGCCTGCGCTCTACTTCGAAAACAATGTGGAACAAGGAATCAGGCTCCTCGGCGCGCTGGTCTCGCTTGGGGTGCGGCTAGTGGTGTTCTCTTCGACCTGCGCAACCTACGGTGAACCGATAACTGTTCCTATCGATGAGAATCACGCCCAAAACCCAACTAACCCCTACGGTTGGTCGAAGCTCTTCATTGAGCGTATCATGGGGAATTACGATCGCGCCTATGATCTAAAGTTCGTCGCATTGCGCTATTTCAACGCGGCCGGGGCAACTCCGGAACGAGGTGAAGACCACGATCCTGAGACTCATCTGATCCCGCTCGTCTTGAAAGCAGCACAGGGCACCATTCCGCATGTCACCGTCTTTGGCGACGACTACCCAACGGCTGATGGAACCTGCGTGCGCGACTACATTCATGTTGCCGACCTGGCGGAGGCACACGCCTTGGCGCTCGATTATCTGCGGGTTGGTAATTTGTCAGCGGCAATCAACTTAGGGAACGGCCACGGATATTCAGTCTTCGAAGTAATCGCCTCAGCAAGAAGCGTTACGCAGAGGGATATCAAGGTAGAGGTACAGGGACGGCGTGCCGGCGATCCTTCTCACCTGATTGCTGATGCCAGTCGCGCGCGTGACGTACTTGGTTGGCAGCCACGGCGACCCGAACTTGCAACGATCATTGGTTCGGCCCTGGAAATGGCACGAGGAACACCCGAAAGGCTACGCTATGGAATCAGAACTTTATGGGAGAACAGCATGAAATCACTAATCCGGTATGGGCTAATCTGCACGTGCCTTCTAATAGCCGCATGTGCTCGCAGTGGTGATTCATCGAAAAATCTGCGTCTCGCTTTTGTGACGAATAACGCCTCCGATTTCTGGACCATAGCGCGACGCGGGACTGAGAAGGCTGATACCGAATTGAATGACCTCGTTGTCGAATTCAGGATTCCCTCCGATGGCACGGCAGCGGAACAGAAACGCGTAGTGGACGACCTGTTGGCAAAGGGCGTTGAAGGCATCGCCATCAGTCCTGTTGATCCTGATAACCAAATCCAGATGATCAATGAAACGGCGAAACAGGTGATCGTAGTAACGCAGGACTCCGACGCTCCCAAAAGCGATCGCGCCTTCTATGTGGGCACAGATAACGTGGCCGCCGGGCGCCAGGCAGGCGCATTAATCAAAGAGGTTCTGCCCCAGGGCGGAAAGGTTATGCTCTTCGTCGGCAAGCTCGACGCTCGCAACGCGCAGGAACGTTATCAGGGAATCCGCGAAACACTGCAGGGGTCAGCAGTGCAGATCATCGATGTCCGCACGGACGACACTGATCGGGTTCGGGCAAAGTCGAACGTTTCCGATACACTCGTGCGCTACCCCGACGTCGCGGCCCTCGTCGGCTTATGGAGTTATAACGGCCCGGCCATTCTTAACGCAGTGCGGGAGGCAGGCAAGGTGGGCCAGGTGAAATTGATAGCCTTCGACGAGGAAGACGAAACGTTGGCAGGTGTGAAAGATGGCTCGATATACGCTACGGTAGTACAGCAACCCTACGAGTTCGGCTATCAGGCCATCAAGATGATGCACACGGTATTGCAAGGTGATCGTTCGGTCATCCCCGCAAACAAGCAGATCTTTGTGCCAACGCTGGTCATTAAGCACGACAACGTTGCAGACTTTACGCAGAAAATCAATGAGCTGCGTGGTCGGTCTTAAGGATTCGTTCTTCAAATGAAAGACCCCATTCTGCAGATGCGTGGCATTGATAAGCGCTTTGGAGGTGTGCACGCGCTCAAAAGCGTCAATTTCGAGATCGCGTTAGGCGAAGTCGTCGCCCTCGCAGGGGAGAATGGTGCGGGCAAATCCACCCTGATGAAGATTCTCGGTGGCGTATATCAACCCGACGCGGGAGAAATCCGAATCGACGGCGAGCCGGTGGCCATTCAGGCAGTCGCCGACGCTACTAGATTCGGCATCAGCTTTATCCACCAGGAGCTGAACGTTCTCGAGAATCTCGACGTGGCGGCGAATGTGTACCTGGGTCGCGAACCCTTGCGCGGCGGGTTCCTGCGATTGATTGATAACAAACGTATGCACCGGGACGCTGCCGTCCACCTCAATCGACTGGGCCTGAATATTCCCACCGATACGCCACTCGCACGTCTTTCCATCGCGCAACAACAAATGGTTGAAATTGCCAAGGCGCTCTCTTTGGACGCTCGGATCCTCATCATGGACGAGCCGACTTCGAGTTTGACGCTCACGGAAACGGGGCGACTGCTGGAAGTTGTTCAAGAGTTGAAGGGGCAGGGCGTGGCCATAATCTACATCTCGCATCGTCTGGGCGAAATTGAACAGATTGCGGATCGCGTCGTCGTTCTCCGTGACGGCGCCAATGTCGGCGAGCTCGCGCGTGAAGAGATCACGCACGAACGGATGGTAAAGATGATGGTTGGCCGTGACCTTGAGCAATTTTATCAACGCCCGGAGATGAAAGGATCGCCTGGCTATTTCCAAGTCGAAAAGCTGCGCACCAGACGCTACCCGAACCAGGAAGTCTCATTCAACATTGGGAAGGGGGAAATCATCGGACTCGCGGGACTCGTAGGCGCAGGCCGCACGGAAATTGCGCAGTCAATCTTCGGCATTGACGGCGCGCTGGAGGCTAAGATCAGCCTGGGTCGCCAGGAGTTGAGGATCAGTTCGCCGCAGGACGCTATCAGCCACGGCATCTATCTTGTTCCGGAAGACCGCCGTCACGCCGGCTTAATCACCGACATCCCGATTCGCGAAAACGTGACCCTACCCGCGCTTGACCGCTACGCGCAGGCGGGCCTCATATCCTTCAAACGAGAGCGACAAGGAGCCACAGCAATCTGCCAAAAGCTGAACGTCAAAGCTCCATCCATCGAAGAACGAGTAATCAATCTGAGTGGCGGCAACCAACAGAAAGTTGTGCTGGCAAAGTGGCTCGGTCTGGAGCCGAAGCTCTTCATTTTTGATGAACCTACGCGCGGTGTAGACGTAGGTGCGAAGGCGGAAATTTACGCGCTGATGCGGCAATTGGCACAAAGCGGCGTGGCCATCCTGATGATCTCGAGTGACATGGAAGAAGTCTTGCACATCAGCGACCGTGTTGCGGTAATGCACGAAGGCGTGCTGACGGGCATTCTCGAGCGCGACGAATGCACAGAAGAGAACATTATGCGTCTTGCCGTTGGCAAACGCGCCGCCTGACCCCCACAGGTAATAGGAATGTTTTGGAATTGTGAGTCGGGGACATGTTTAAAACGCGTGGGCGTGGTCGGCCTCGCGTTGGTCCTGGGCGCTGCCACAATGTCGCCCTCGGTCGCCCATATGGTCCAAAAGGTTACAGCGCGAATAGACAAGCGGGTCTTCGGCGAGCTTGCGGATGGAAGGGCCGTTGATATTTACACTCTAACAAACAAGAACGGGCTCGAGGCGCGGATTACCACCTACGGCGGCGCGGTAGTGAGCCTCAAAACGCCCGATCGCCGCGGCCAACTGGCCGATATTGTCCTCGGCTACGACAATCCCCCGGGCTATGAGAGCGACAAATCATATTTCGGCTCCCTCATTGGCCGTTACGCGAATCGCATCGCTCGGGGCAGGTTCTCCTTAGGCGGCAAAGACTATCAGCTGGCCCGGAATAATGACGCCAATCACCTGCACGGTGGGGCTCGCGGCTTCAACAAGGTTGTATGGCAAGCACGCGAATTGCACCGTCCGGGCGGTATGGCACTCGAGCTCTCTTATCGGAGCAAGGACGGAGAGGAAGGTTATCCAGGAAACCTGGACGTCACTGCCGTCTATTTTTTGACCGACAAAAATGAGCTGCGGATTGAATACTCGGCCACAACCGACAAATTAACGATCGTTAACTTGACCCACCACTCTTACTTCAACCTTCGTGGTGAGGGTTCAGGTAACATTCTCGATCATGAGTTGAAGATAAACGCGGATAGATTCATTCCCGTTGATCCCACACTTATTCCTACTGGTGAACTAAGGCTGGTTCAAGGTACGCCTTTCGACTTCAGGTCTAGCACAACGATCGGCAGCCGGATCAATCAGGCAGATGAGCAGTTGCGGGTGGGCAAGGGTTACGACCATAGTTACGTTCTTAACAAGAAGGCGGCAGAGTTATCTTTTGCGGCTGAATTCTACGAGCCACAAAGCGGACGCACGCTTCAGCTTTGGACCACAGAACCTGCTGTTCAATTCTACTCGGGAAATTTTCTTGATGGTGTTAAGGGTAAAAGAAATAGCATCTACAACATTCGTGACGGCTTCTGCCTGGAAGCCCAGCACTATCCCGACTCTCCAAACCATCCTGCCTTCCCCTCGACCATACTCAAGCCGGGCGAGCAAAACACGCAAACGACGGTATACAAATTCATACTAAGAGAGGCTGAGAAGAAACCTTGAAAAAAGAACTCGGCACTTTCATCTTGCTCGTTGTGCTGTGCGCTGTGGTCGCGGTTCTCAACCCGCGCTTCCTGGCGCCGGCGAATCTCCAGAACATGGCGCGACTGATCGGCGCTTACGGCGTCTTTAGCATCGGACTTGGAATAGTCATCATCACGGGCGGCATTGACCTTTCAGTCGGCTCAGTATTTGCGCTACTGGGAGTGCTCCTATCAATGATGTTAACCGAGTGGGGCTGGCCGGCAGCCCTCGCAGTTCTAGCCATTCTGGCGATTGCAATGTCTCTGGGCGCAATTCACGGGCTGTTGATCACAAAGCTCCACATTCAGCCCTTCATTGTCACGCTGTGTGGTCTACTGTTCTACAGGGGACTGGCCCGCTTCATTGCCAACGACGAGACGAAGGGGTTTGGTAGTGCCGCAGGATTCGAATGGCTCCGCAACCTCGCTACCGGCAGCGTATTGGGCATCCCCACACCCTTCGTCCTTTTCGCCATCATCAGCATTGTTATGTGGGTGGTGTTGCATCGCTCGGTCTACGGTCGTTACTTATTCGCAGTAGGTCGAAATGAGCTGGCAGCGCGGTATTCAGGCATCAATTCCTGGCGCATAGTAGCTAGCGCTTATATAATTCTGGGACTCCTGGCTGGCGTTGCCGCAATCGTCTTCGCTTTCTACACAAACTCGGTCTCACCCTCTTCGCACGGTAATTTTTTTGAACTCTACGGCATTGCAGCTGCGGTACTGGGCGGTTGCTCGCTGCGCGGAGGTGAAGGCTCGATCATCGGGATCATGATTGGCGCGGCATTGTTACAAGTGCTGCAGAATCTAGTGAATCTCCTGGGCATACCAAGCTCGCTCAACTTCGCTGTCATGGGTGCAGTGATTCTGTTGGGAGTAATGGCGGATCAAATTCTGCAACGGCGCACAGTGCGTGCAACTTAAGGTAAGCCTAATGAGCAACGGACGAATGGCAAGATTTTGTAGGGGCGGCACTCCGTGGCCGCCCCTCGTTGCGCCGGCGCGGTTAGTGGGGCGGCCACGGAGTTCCGCCCCTACAAGGTATAACATTAAAGTTGCTGCTCTCGCGCAACTTGCCGTACTACTCATAACGGCGCACGTGTGCTTGGCCCAATCGCTTTTCGAAATGCCGGAGGGAGTAGAGACGCGTTGGGCGAGCGGGGAAAATCCCAAGGCAGAGAAAGGCCGCGCTGCCCAGGCAAACGCAGGACGTAAGGGCTCTCCAATAGTTTCGGTAATGGCCGGCAAGAGCATAACGCTGGCGGAAGCATCGGGCTCGAGCGGAACGGTGCGAAGAATCTGGATGACTTTTCCGGACCGCAGCCCCCAAATGTTACGCAGTCTCAGGATAGAAATGTATTGGGATGGCGCGTCTCGCCCGGCCGTAAGCGCTCCAGTCGGAGATTTCTTTGGTGTTGGCTTGGGACAGATTGTGACGTTTCAGTCGGCGCTTTTCTCGAATCCGGAAGGCCGGAGCTTCAACTGTTTCATCCCGATGCCTTTCCGAACTGGCATGAAGATTGTGCTAACGAACCAAAGTCCCTCGAACGTGCGCGAACTCTTTTATGACATCGACTACACCCTGGGCGACAAGCATGCGACGAACATGCTCTACTTCCACTCCCATTGGCGCCGCGAAAACCCTACACGATTACAACATGACTATGAACTCCTGCCGAGGGTGGAAGGCCGGGGCCGATATCTGGGTGCCAACATTGGGGTGATCGTCAATAGAGAAGCCTACTTCACTTCGTGGTGGGGTGAGGGTGAAGTAAAAATCTATATCGATGGTGACCGGGAACTCCCTTCCCTGAGCGGCACCGGGGCAGAAGATTACGTGGGATCGGCCTGGGGTCTGGGCCAGTTTGCCCATCTCTATCAGGGCTCGCCTGTGGCTGATGAGAAAAATTTGCGCTGGTGTTTTTACCGCTATCACATCCCTGACCCCGTGTATTTTCAGAAAGATGTGCGCGTAACCATCCAACAAATCGGCTCTCTTTATTCCGTCGGCCGCGCAAAGTTTATCGAAAACAATCGTCGTCTATACCGCACGGGCCCAGGTCTGGTGGAAATGACTGAAGACGGTCTGTTTGAGCGCGACGACGATTACTCAAGCTGCGCTTACTTCTATTTGGACAAACCCGAGAATAACCTTCCCCCGCTGGCTTCCGTGACTAAGAGAATTGAGGGTCTGTAAATTCAGGCGGCAGGAACAGGAGGCAGTAGCGCGCGGTGACTGGCCTTCGCAACCGGCCGTTAATGCAAAGAAACATCAGATGAAACTGTTGGGCATAGACGTCGGCACTGGTGGCACACGGGCGATTGTGGTCGATGAAACCGGAAGCGTCGTCGCGTCGGAGATAGCCAGTCACGCGGCCTTCAAGTCGCCGCAGACTGGTTGGGCTGAGCAGGATCCGGCTGACTGGTGGCGCGCGACGTCAGAAGCTGTTCGCGCCGTGCTGAAGCAACCAGAGATCAACGCGGATGAAATTAAAGGTATCGGGCTTTCGGGTCAGATGCATGGCGCGGTGCTGCTCGACCGGCGGGACGAGATCTTGCGAGAGGCGTTGATTTGGTGCGACCAGCGCACTGACCCGCAGTGTCAGGCCGTGACCCAGCGGATCGGCGCGGAACAACTCATCGAGCTAACTTCGAACCCGGCGCTGACCAACTTTACTTTAACGAAACTATTGTGGGTTAGGGAGAATGAGCCTGAGTTGTGGTCACGGGTGCGAACCGTCATGCTGCCCAAGGATTACATTCGCCTGCGACTCACTGGTGACCGCGCAACGGACGTGGCTGATGCTTCCGGCACCCTCCTCTTCGATGTCGCTCACCGGTGTTGGTCAAATGAGATGCTCGCTGCATTTGAGATTGATAAGGGTTTGGTGCCGCCAGTCTTCGAGTCTCCCGACATCACTAGTAGTTTGTCCGATGAAGGTGCTGCGGCAACGGGCTTGCGACGGGGAACACCGGTTGCAGCGGGCGCCGGTGACCAGGCGGCCGGAGCGGTCGGCATGGGCATCGTAAGACCAGGCGCCGTCAGTGCGACCATTGGTACATCGGGCGTAGTTTTCGCGGCGACAGCTCAACCTGCGCTGGACCGGCGTGGTCGGGTTCACACCTTCTGCCATGCAGTGCCCGGCCGGTGGCATGTCATGGGTGTGACTCAGGCGGCGGGTTTATCTCTCAGATGGTTTCGCGATCGGTTTGCCGCCGGCGAGGGCGCGGCAGACCATGCTGACGAATCTTATGAGCGGTTATGCACCGAGGCTGCTACCGCCCCGCCCGGTTCTGATGGTGTTTTGTGGGCGCCATATCTGATGGGTGAGCGCACTCCGCATCTGGATCCACGCGCGCGCGCCGCCCTGGTGGGGTTGGCCGCAAATCACACGCGCGCACACGTTGTCCGAGCCATTCTCGAAGGGGTGGCATTCTCGCTCAAAGACACTTTTACGATTTTCGCCGAAATGGGCGTACCCGTGGAAACCGTTCGGCTGGGCGGCGGCGGTGCCCGCTCGTCACTATGGCGACAGATACAAGCCGATGTGTACGGTCACGCTGTCGAGATTCTGGCTGCTGAGGAAGGAGCGGCCTACGGGGCAGCAATACTGGCGGGCGTTGGCGCGGGTGTATGGCCTTCCGTGGATGAGGCTTGTGCAAGGTCAGTCACTGTCGCGGCACGCGTCGAAACAGATCCACTCGCCGCCGCCCTCCTTGAAAACCGCTATGCTGCTTACCGCGCGATTTATCCGGTGCTACGCAAGATAGCAGAGAAGGCCAATTGGTGATTGAAGCAAAGTGAGGTATTGAACATGATGCAAGACAAGTATATACCGCGACCGGAACACAAATTTACTTTCGGCTTGTGGACGGTCGGGAATCGCGGCCGTGATCCGTTTGGTGATGCTGTGCGACCTACGCTTTCACCGCCGGACGCAGTGCGGATGCTGGCTGAGGTAGGAGCGTGGGGTGTTAATTTCCATGATAACGATCTTGTGCCGATTGACGCGACAGCAGCGGAGCGCGACAGAATCGTCAGCGGGTTCCGGAAGGTTTGCGAGGAGAATGGCATTGTGGTGCCAATGGCTACGGTGAATCTCTTCTATGAAGCAGTCTTTCGCGATGGCGCCTTTACGGCCAACGCTAAGTCGGTACGCGCTTATGCGCTGCAAAAGACGATGCGCGCAATGGACCTGGGCGCCGAGTGTGGTGCGAAGATTTTTGTCTTATGGGGGGGCCGCGAAGGCGTCGAAACCGATGCTTGCCGCCGCCCTGACCAGGCAGTGAAACGGATGCGTGAGGCGCTCAACTACCTATGCGAGTATTCGCTGGATCGAAAATACGGTTACAAGTTCGCGCTGGAAGCAAAACCTAACGAGCCACGAGCCGACATCTACTTTCCCACCACGGGGGCATACCTGGCCTTCATAACCACTCTGGATCACACTGACATGGTTGGCGTTAACCCGGAGGTTGCACATGAACAGATGCCGGGGTTGAACATGATGCACTCCGTGGCCCAGGCATGGGAGGCGGGCAAACTCTTCCATATCGATCTCAACGATCAGGTTCCAGGCAGGTACGACCAGGACCTGCGCTTTGGATCGGCCAACCCCAAGGCTGCCTTCTGGCTAGTGAAGTTTCTCGAAGATGTTGGCTACGACGGACCCCGGCATTTCGACGCGCATGCTTACCGGTCTGAAGACTCAGAAGGAGTAAAGGATTTTGCGCGCGGGTGCATGCGAACTTATCTAATCCTTAAGGAACGGGCAGCACAATGGAATACTGATCCGGAGATTAGAACCTTGCTGGCGGAGACGGCCGAGGCAAATGGCGACGGCAGCGTCAGAAGGTTTGAGAAAGCCGCGGCCGCCGCGCTGCTCTCGCAAAATTTCGATCGCGCCGCACTCTCCTCGAAGGGCTTGAAATACGAGCGGCTCGATCAGCTCACTATGGACATACTGCTCGGCGCCAGGTAAGCAGTGACCCTGATCAGCGACAACAGCCCGTCGGCGAATTCGCAGGTAAGGAAGGGTTGCTTGCACCCGCTGATAAATGAACACTCAACTGTAAGGATCAGCGGGTGCAAGCAACCCTTCCTGACTTAGAGTAACTGACGTTGAAATGATGCATTACGGAGGTTTGTGAATTAATGATACGGCTAAGAAAAACCTTGTGGCTGGTGGTCGTGCTGCTTTTCATGCAAGGCATTGCAGCCGGTATCGGCCGTCGGTGCGGAGCCCACGATTACGATTAACGTCGAGGGACGTGGCGCCACAGTTGAGGAGGCAGCAGCCTGGGTCGAGTATTGCAATGGGCCGGCAACTTCGAGATACGGCCGGTTGCGTGCCCGGCATGGCCAGTCGGAACCTTACAACATTAAGCTCTGGGAAATCGGAAACGAGATCTGGGGGTCCTCGGTGCGAGGCCACTCCGACGCCCAAACCTACGCGCAGAACTTTAATCGCTACGTTCGCGCGATGCGAGCCGTCGATCCGACGCTCAAGTTCATTGCCGTCGGTGACAACAACATGAACTGGAACCGCTGGGTGCTAAAGGAGGCGGGCACTAACATCGACTATCTGGCGATCCATCATTACTATGGCAGAGGCGAAATGGCCGGCGACGCGATGAATCTGATGGCGCGACCGCTCTTTTATGAAGGCTTTTACGAACAGGTTGCACAGCTTCTCCGCGAACTGTTGCCGGACCGTCAGATCCGGTTGGCCATCAACGAGTGGGGACTTGACCTTCCTCTGGAGCGGCAGTATTCAATGGAAGCGGCCCTCTACGGCGCGCGTCTGATGAACGTCTTCGAGCGGCGAGGTGCGCTGGTGGAGATGAGTGCGGTATCCGATCTGGTGAACGGCTGGCCCGGCGGTATCATCCAGGCCGGGCGAAACGGCGTTTTCGTCTCGCCAATATACTTGGTCAATCAGGTTTACAATGAATATAGGGGCAGCGAACGTTTAAACCTGAAGACTGGTAGCCCCGTGTTTGATACAAGCAAAGAGGGACGGAATGTCCCCTATCTAGACGCAGTGGCAAGCCGTTCCGCGGACGGCAAAAACATTTACATCAAAGCCGTGAACACCGATCAAAGAAATGACTTTTTGACTCAGATCAATTTGATTGGCGCAACTGTGTTGCCGCTGGCTGAGATGACGATTATCAGTGCCCCGTCCTTACAATCATCCAATAGTTTCACGCATCCCGAAGCTATATCTATCACTCGTGCGTCCATTCATGCGAAGAAAACCTTCACTATAACGCTGCCGAAACACTCCGTATCGGTAATCACGTTAAACCTCAGGCGCTAAAATAGAGGTGCTAGAAGCATATGCCAAAAGGGCCGATAATCGACTATTACGAGGTTTTGCAGATCAGCGCGAGCGCTGAGCCGGAAACCATCAATCGCGTTTACCGGATGCTGGCGCAACGGTTCCATCCGGATAATCGCGAAACGGGCAACGAAGAACGTTTCCGAGAGATTACCGAGGCCTATCAGATCTTGAGTGACCCGGAAAAGCGGGCCCGTTATGACGTCCTCCACCAGCAACGGCGCAAAGATCGGTGGAAACTCGTGTCCACGGGCGCTCAAGCCGAGAACGATTTTGAAATGGAGCACATTGTCCGCCTTACCTTGCTTGAGGCGCTCTACACAAAGCGGCGTCTGGAGCCGGATGATCCTGGTATCTTCTCGCGCGATCTTGAAGGACTGATTGGCAGGCCACGTGAGCACCTCGAGTTTACTGTCTGGTTTCTAACACAGAAGAAACTGGTAACCCGTGACGACCACTCACGTCTGTTGCTGACCGCCGAAGGAGCGGAATACCTGGAGGACAACTATCGCTCGAATCAACAGCAGAAGCGACTACAGGCTTACAATGAGAACAAATGAGCCGCTCCTTTCGGCCTCATTTCGGTAATTCTTCCTTCCTATTGTTCTTGCCTCTTCAACTTTCCAGTTATTGAACTCTCCATTGACAGTGTGAGAGTTCCGCAAATAGACTACGCCCCTTCTAGCAACTGTTTTCCTAAGATGGCAGCACCTCCGGTGTGGATGGGTATATGTAGCTTTTCTGAACCCCGCAAATGGCCGACCTTCTAATCCTGATCCTGACAATAATTATCGTGGCAGCGGTCGTCTCGGCAGTGGTGCTGCCAATCGTTGCCCTGCTCATCTCCATTAGCTCCCGGAAAAAACTCACTGAAGAGTTATCGAAACTCCGGGCATCCTCTGTTCAGGTACTTGGTTCGTCTTCGTCCAACTCGAGTGAAGGTGCACTTCTCGCCGCAATCCAACAGCTCAAAGTCCGCATTGAAGAGATAGAAATGGCGCTGCGCTCTCATTCCATCCCTTTACTAGCAGTGCCTGTCGAGCGCGAGTCTCTGGAAATACCGGAACACCTAATCAACGAGGCGGCCCCTCAGATTGAACGTGCGGCTGTACCGCAACCGGCAGATATGTCCGCCTTTCCTATAACTCCCGAACAGACACGCACATCAGTTAAACCGGCCCCTTCGTTCAGTCCCGCAAGAATCGGGCTCGAGCAGATTGAATCAATCATCGGCAGTCGTTGGCTGGGTTGGGCGGCGGTTTGTGTGATTCTTTTTGCGGCCGCTTTCTTCCTGAAGTATGCCTTTGAAAACCGCTGGATTGGTGAGTTGGGCCGTGTAGCGATCGGTGTCGCGGCGGGTATAAGCATGACTGTGTTTGGATTCAAGTATAACAAACGAAACTGGCGGGTCTTCTCTCAGATACTGAGTTCGGGCGGCATCGTGCTGCTTTATCTGTCGGTATATGCTGCTTTCGGCTACTACCATCTCGCTACTCAGACGGCCGCATTTGTCTTTCTGGCCATCCTCATTGCCGAGGCTGCAGGTCTCGCCTACCTTTACAACGCGCCGGCAATCGCGATCATGGCATTAGTCGGTGGTTTTCTAACCCCAATACTCCTGCGCTCCGACCGTGATCAATATCGATCGCTTTTTGCCTACATCGCAGGTCTTGATATCGGCGCACTGGCTTTGCTCAAACACTGGACGCGGTTGAGCTCGCTTGCCTTTGTGGGAACACACCTGCTGTTCTGGCTTTGGTACGGCGGCAATTATCACCCTCATAAACTTCTTGCAGTTATGATCTTTCAAGGCGCCGTGTTCTTGATCTTTCTCCTTGCTCACCTCGGCAGGCAACTGATGAGCGGCCACGCTGGCACAATCGAAGACATCGTGCTCTTATTGATCAACCCCTTCGTGTTCTTCAGCACTGCTCATCACTTGCTTAATGCAAATCATCACGACTGGATGGGAGTCTTTGCGATTGGCATGGCCCTCATTTACGCGGGGACAGCGAAGGTTCTATTGGATCGTCGGGCAACCACTCCAACCGAATCGTTGTTTATGGTCGGCATCGCACTAACTCTTGTGACAATTGCGATTCCGATTCAACTACGGGCAAACTGGATAACGATTGCCTGGTCAGTTGAAGCGCTCTTGATGTTATGGGCTGGCCTTGAAACCCGGGCCCGTTGGCTAAGAATTCTGGGCTGCGCGCTGTTTGCACTCAGTTTTGTGAGGCTTTTGTTTTGGGATACGCCCGGCGCCTCTCGTCCGATCTTTACCCCGGTACTGAACAAGTACTTTCTCTCTTCTCTCGTTGTGACGGCATGTCTATTTTTGGCCGCCGCCATATATCAAAGACTCGCCAGGCAGAAGGAGATCTTTGAGCAAACGTTGCGGCTGATTATCCTGCTCGCCGGAATTGTTACCCTTTGGTTCATCATTTCAGTAGAGACACACACATATTTCACAGCGCGAGCCGGCGCCCGGAAGTTGGCCGAGGACGCAGCTCACGAGCGCTGGCTGGGCCAAATGGGTCTTTCTGTTCTCTGGTCGCTTTATGCCGGAATGCTCGCGGCTGTTGGCCTCATGCGACGCTCAGCGAGCGTACGATGGACCGCGCTTTCCCTCTTTGCCTTAGCCGTAATTAAGGCCATGTTGGTCGATATAGCTGAGCTCCAACAGCTCTACCGGATCATTGTATTCTTCGTGCTCGGAGTCTTGTTGCTGGTGGTAGCCTGGGGTTATCACAAGGCTTTCTATTCACGGGAGGCGTCAAAATGAAGAAGCATGTTTTAGTACTTCTCCTTGTCGTCGTGGCTTGCATATTGCCCTCGTTCATCCCGGCATTTGCTCAGGCTTCAATATCAGCATGGCCCTTCTTCGCGGAAGTGAATCTGCCCTCAGGAGCGTCCGGGACTTACGACCTGGTAGTGCCTCTCCAGGTGATGGACAAATCTCGGGAGGACCTGGCCGACCTGAGGCTTCAGGACCACGCGGGCCGAGAGCTTCCTTATGCGCTGCGCATTCGCAAAGAGGTCGACGAGCAGCGGGAAATAGCCGCACGCGTTTTCAATCAGGTTATGGTCAGCTCCAAGACCAGTGAAGTTTCATTGGACCTCGATGAGAATGCCGGTGATCATAACCAGGTTGAGATTCAGACCGCCGGGACCAACTTCAGACGTCGTGTCGACGTTGAAGGCAGTGATTCGGGTAAAGAATGGAAAACTTTAAAAAGTGGTGACCTGATTTTCCGCTTCGAGGGACAGCATAAGGTGGTGGAGTCATCGCGGGTCAGTTACTCCACGAGCCGGTATCGATATCTGCGCGTACGTGTTTTTGCCGACGAGCTGACGGATAAGGAAGCTCCACCCATCACCGGGGTGAAAGTGATGATGGCAGATCGCGAAACAGGCGAACTGACAACCTGGTCGGTGGCCGTTCCCTCCTATCAATTGCTCCGCAACCAGGGTGCGCCCGCTTCAGCTTGGACCATCGACCTTGGCGCCCGGGTTCCTTGCGACCGGCTTATATTCGAGGTCCACGACGACGCGTTTTCGCGAACTTTCCAGATCGAGGTACTGGACGATCCGCAGAACATACGTTGGGTCACTGCCGGAGAGTTGACGCGGCGCATCGGTGAACAACGCCGGCCGCTGGTCATAAATTTTGAAAAGGAAGAGCATGCTCGGAAGCTACGGTTGCTCGTTACAGACTACAGCAACCAGACGCTCTCAATCTCATCCATAAAGGCCGCCGCGCCAACAAGACAGTTGATATTCGAGTTGAAGGAAGGAGATACGCAACCGCTGCGTCTCTTTTTTGGTAACCTTAAGGCCACCGCGCCCCATTACGACTTTGAAAAAGCGTTACCGCTGAACCTCTCAACGATGCCAATTCGCAGCGAGGTCGGTGGGATTACTAGCAATCCTGAATACACGCCTGAACCCTTGCCGTTCACCGAGCGTGCTCCCTGGTTAATCTACCTCGTACTTGCTGTATCAAGCGTCGCGTTGGCCCTGATTCTCCTGAACCTGATTCGGACGACAGTCAAAACCACCCCGCAGCCAAAAGAACCAAATCCGCCAGGCAGTATTGGCTAAACAAATCCTGAAAACCAGGTCCATCGGCTGCAAGACTGTTGGAGCCTGACAACCTAAAAGTTCCTCAGAGATTCGATGATTTAGCTTGCTGGTTGTTTACTGGCTCGAATGTGCCAAAAAGGTAATCAAACAATGGTGACGTTACACCAAAGCGCAGATTCGGAGTCTCGCCATGATGCAACAAATGATATTTCTTCAGATATAAGAATAGGCGCCGATTGGGCTTGCCGTGGTGTGCCTGGTAGTGTAGCCACTCGTAAGTGGAGTAGCCTGCAACTAGCCCAATAAACAGATACGCTACGCTATGCCAATTCCCTAGTATTCCCCATGCCAGCAGACAATAAACTATAGCAGTGGGCGCGCTCATCCGGAGGCTAATAAAGAGTTGATCTACTGACTGCGGGTCGTCATGATGCGCCAGATGCAACGTGTAGACGTGTGCTCCAGAGCAGATGGAATGCGCACCGCAATGAAAAACGAACCTGTGCAGTAGGTACTCGCCTAAACCCCAACTTAATAAGCCAAAGAGTATCAGCAGGAATACGATGGTGAATGGGCGCTCCTCGTTGGTGGCTGCCACGATGCCGAGAGAAGTTGCGATCGTCCCGTATAAATAGAATGGTGCGAATTTTTTCCTGCTGCTAATGAACACTGCTGCTCCCCTTGGTACGTCGGTATTGCTCGAGGAGTCACCTTCGCCCGGCCACTTTGCCAGGGCGCCTTGATTAGGCAAAACGTCTTGAGGAAACCCGGTGCTTACTCCCTGGACTACTTAGTAGTAATAAAGTGGTAAAGAAGTGTGCCTTTCACAAATGAGGCTAGTTATCACAACGCCACCTTCTTACGAGTACACACGAAATTGGCGAAAACTGCGATAGCAACGTCCTTACATGCCCTGTACGATACGCTTGGGCCGAACTAATCCAATTCACCGGACGAATCCAACTTCGGCTCAAACGTGTATTCGGATGGAGGCGACTCAAATGAAAGCCCATCAACCTCATTTACGCTTTTCTAAACTGCTGAAATCGTCGAAGAATTCCAAGTCAAACGAACGACTCTTGGTGGAACGAATCCGGAAATCGTTGAAGGAAAGCTTTCGACGTCTGGTAGGAACCGGCGAGCGCTTACGCGCGACGCTGGGCGACGAGACAAACTAAAACGCTGCTGAAAGCGCGAGCAGTAAGTGGACAAGAGTCTGCACTGTAGGAAGAGCTGTCTTTTCAGGTAAGGAGAGAGTTATGCGAATCATCTGCGATCACTGCGGCAATCCCATCGCGGGAAGAGTTCAAAGAATACCGGGGAACCTCAACTTTCATCCCGACTGCCTCGCTGAAGCGGTTGAGGGAACCAGACAGGAAGCGAATGGGGCGTCCTGGGAAAACCAACAGCGATCGGCCAGCGGACACGTCGACACAGATAGCCGGCAGTACTAGTACACAGAAGGTCACGTGCCCAGCAACTGGTCCAATTTCTTGGTGTAGTCATCGACGTTATTGCGCTGAATGACAACCGTTGGAATGAACATCATTTTGTTCTCAGGGATGACAGAGCGGTCACCAGACAAGATCTTTGCTGCCGTCTTAACCGCCTCGTATCCGTATTCGTACGGCTGCTGAGCCACGGTTCCAAAAATCACCCCTTCCTTAATTGCTGCGAGTGTTGCCCGCTCATCATCGAAGCAAACGATTTTGATTGCGCCAAGCTTACTCTCGGGCCTGAGTGCCTGCACAATTGATGGCCCATTATAGGACCACAAACCAACCATACCGGCTATATCAGGATATTTCTTAAGCGTTTGATAAGCGTTTTCTCTGGCGCTGGTTGGGTTGGCGTCATCGGTCATAAGATCAATGATTTCCACGTTGGAACCGCGCAACGCTTCCTGCAGGCCCTCAAACCGTTCCTGCGCATTCTGCACCTCACGTTTGCCGACAAACACCATTATTTTTCCACCCTTTGGAAGGGCTCTTCTAATGAGTTCCCCGGCTTGCCGTCCGGCGACGCGGTTGTCGGCGCCTAGGTAAAGAGCGCGATCGCTGTCCGGGGCATCGCTGTCTTGAGTGATTACCAGGGCTCTCTTCGCGGCATCGTTAATCACCTGCTTCTGCCCCACAGGATCAATCGGGCTAACAGCAATAGCATCGGCCTCCCCACGCTCCAGCGCTTGTTTAATTAGCCGATTCTGCTCTTCGACGGTGGCGTCATTTGTGGTCTGGAAGTCCACCGTGACATTGGGCAGTTCAGCGTCAGCCTTTTCCGATCCCTTTCTTACTATCTTCCAAAAATCTGAGGTAGTGTTTGTTATGAAAGCCACCGTCTTCACTTGTTTCGGTGGTTTTGGGGCGGGGGCGGCGCAACTGAGAAGTGAGACGAGGATGAAGGTCAACAATAAAAAGAACCTAGCTTGAATCGATCTTTTCATGGCTTACACCTGGCCTCCTAAACTTCAAGCCTCAAGACGTTTGCGCAACAGGCATCGCAGTTCGTTTCCGCACCTCTCGATAAGTGCTGATGCCGTCTTTGACCAGCTTGTAGATGGGCTTTCGATTCTGAATGATGGACTTGGCCCAGGTGCGCTTATCCATTTGAGGAAAGTAGATGCCGCGGAAAAACATGCGCATTACGAAATGCATGATTCGATCGTCAAGGCGGCGATCACTAAGTGACTCCAGGGCCAGGGCATTCCGTTCAGGACTATATGAAGTACGCCAGGCTGTATCCAACTCGAGCTGTGCTTCCGGAATTGTCAGCTTCAAAGGCGTATGTGACATTTTGTAGAGGTCAAAATTCAGCCAGTGCTTGGGCCGCGTTAGCCGGCCCTCGGCTCCGAGCCGGGCATACAAAGGCGTTCCAGGCAATGGTGTGAGTGGGCTAAATACAGGCATCACCGGTGGCCATTCGGCAATCTTTTCTAACGTGCGTTGGGCAACGCCCGGCGTGTCGTTATCCAACCCAATGATAAAGGAGGTGATAGCGTAGATATTCCGACGGGCCAGCCGGTCGAGTACAGCGGCATATTCTCCCGGCTTGTTAAAGCTCTTGTTTACGTCCGCCAGGTTTGCCGGATCAATTGACTCCATGCCGATAAAGACCCAACGACCTCCCGAAGCGGCGATCAGATCCGCCAGTTCCTCATCGCGTAGTAGGTTAGCGCTTATCTGGGCGGTCCAGGGTAACTGCGCATCGGCCGCGATAATATCTCGCAACAATGATTTAGTCCGCTTGATGTTGATGGCGAAGTTATCGTCAATGAAGAAGACCGAGATCTGACCGCGCTCTTTGCGAGCGCGTTCCTTAAGCAAGAGGAGTTCATTGACCACACTCTCGTTGGTCCGAAATCTTATCGAATCACCGAAGAATCCTGTCACCGTACAAAACTCACAGCCATAAGGACAACCTCGCCCTGACTCCACAGGAATCATGTTGAAGTAGCGCCAGCCTGTCCCGTGTCGCTCAGTTAGCCGGCGAAAAACCTTGGGAATCCAGTTAAATTGCTCCAAGTCAATTTTGTCCCAGGGGATGACTGGATACGGCTGCAGGCTTGGTTTTCTTTCTTTGCCGTTTTCATCCACGGGCGCGTAAATGTCTTTCAGCTCCCCGCGACTGGCATCCTCCACAATTCTGGGCCAGGTCTCGTCGGCCTCGCCCAGCGCCACTGCATCTGCATGTCTTGGTCCGCCGTCCCGACCTAGCGCTTCGTCCGGCAACTCCGTGACGTGAGGTCCCCCCATGACGACCGGCACACCGGACGCCCGCACCGCATCAGCTATCCTGTATGCTCTGGCAATCATTCGTGTCATGGCGCCGATGCCTACTAAGCCGATATTCTGCTCACTAACAAAACGTACCAGTTCAGCCTCGTTCATTGGTCGGGCATTGCCGTCGATTAACAGCACTTCGTGCCCCGCAGGAGTTAACGCTTTCAGCAGAAACATCCACAGGTGAGGCATGAAATTGCGCGTGACCCCATTGTCAGGGTTGTAGAGTAAAATTTTCATTTTCCGATCTCCGCATGAATTGTCCGGTTACAGGGGCTTAACATAGCGTCTTGTCAATTTTGGCAGGATAACAGCGGGAGGGAGTCGGAAAGAACTCGATCCTGATGTCCGTCTTATTCGGCGCCAAACTATAACACTTCTGTGCCATACGGTACATAGCGGCCGTAGAGTAAACCCCTAGCAAATTCGCGGCTCCTGGGCACAGTGATCGTATTAAGATCGGCAGAATAGAGGCCGGCCACGATCGACAGAACTTGAGGACTGAAACTTCCTCGCAAGGAGTACGTAGACACGTTAGCCCTAAAACCCTTATAAACAAGGACTCAGGAACTCGGACATGCCCTTTTTGGAAGCGCTAAGACTGGCGGTTGCCTCGATCTTCGGGCACAAGCTTCGCTCTTTCTTGACCCTGCTGGGCGTAATCTTTGGGGTCGCCACAGTGATTGTAGTAGTGTCTCTAATCGAAGGGTTCAATGCCTACGTCGATGAAAAAATCGCCAACATCGGCACCAATGCTTTCGCAATTAGCAAATTTTCGATTGACGATTTTTCCAGCGTTGAAGCCTTGAATGCTGCCCGCCGCCGCAACAAAGACGTAACGCTTGATGATCTGGTCGCGCTGCGAAACAGCCCTGGCGGCGCAATTCAAGACGCGGGCGCTCGGGAGGATACGATAGGAGATGTCAAGTTTGGCGCCACCAGCCTGTTTCGTGTCCACATTCGCGCTACTACACCTAACATCGCGGAGATTGAACGGATTGAGGCTAGTGACGGCCGCTACCTGAACCTAATCGAGGAAGAAACGCGCCGTAATGTCTGCTTTATTGGCGCAGATGTTGCTGAAAAGCTTTTTCCGGTTTCCGCTCCCGTAGGACAGACGATTCGAATCGATGGTCGCCCCTATCAGGTGGTGGGAGTAGGTAAAGCTCTGGGATCGGTGTTTGGTCAAACACGTGACATGTATGTGGCGATGCCACTCTCTACATTTCTAGCAACTTATGGTTCGCGCCGGTCGCTATCGCTCAGCGTGACGGCGGTAAGCAAGCCAGCCTACCTCGACGCCATCGAGGAGGCGCGGGTAATTATGCGCACCAGACGAAAACTTGGGCCCAGCGACAAGGATAACTTTGGGATCATTACACCCAACGCCATTAATGAGTTGCGGAACAAAATCTTCGGCACCATTCAGATTGCGGCTATTGGCGTCACCTCCATCTCCCTGGTGGTTGGCGGAATCGTCATCATGAACATCATGCTTGTGAGCGTAACGGAGAGGACCAAAGAGATTGGCATTCGCAAGAGCATCGGCGCCAGGCGCACCGACATACTGAAGCAGTTTCTCGCCGAGTCGACTCTCCTCTCTCTGCTGGGAGGAAGTATCGGCATTACAGTCGCGTACCTGCTGGCGAAGTTGGTCGCGATACTCACGCCCGTTCCTACTGCCCTTCCCTTACTGGCAGTAACCGTGGCCTTAGGGGTTTCGGCAACTGTTGGTCTTATATCAGGCGTCTATCCGGCGTGGAGGGCCGCTGGTCTTGATCCAATAGAGGCATTGCGAGTTGAGTAATTGGGGAGAGGAAACACACTGGCTGTGAAACTGTTCAAAGGCAGTGTCTTCGAAAACCTGAAGATGGGCTTGGACACGCTCTGGCAACACAAGCTGCGCTCGCTTTTAACGATTCTCGGCGTGGTAATTGGCACAATGACGGTGATTGTGATCGCGGCATTCGTTTCCGGCATCGACGCTCGCGTCTCAAAGGAGATTGAATCCTTCGGCACTAATTCCATCTACATCTACAAGTTCGACCCCGGCTTCAACTTCAACCCTTCTGCCGAAGAACGAATGCGCAAGCCACTCAGTTATGAAGATGCCATCGCTCTGGAAGAGGAATCTCCATCCATAACCTATGTAGCCGCCTTTATGTCTCCCGTGGATTTTACTGCGGGGCCCTTCACGGATCGGGTAAATGTTCGTTACCGGGAAGTAGAGATGACCACCGCGACGGTTCAAGGCGCCTCCCCGTCATACTTTAAGATGGGCGTAACCGAGGTGGCTGAAGGCCGTTATTACACGGACGAAGAGAACAATCGGCGGAGCGACGTGGCCGTGATCGGCCGTGATGTAGCAAACACACTTTTTCCCTTTTCGAACGCCTTGGGCCAGGACATATTGATTAGCGGCCGCAACTACCGGGTCATTGGCGTACTTGCGGAGAGAGACATTTTTCTGGTCGGCGCGGAAGATCCGAATAATGAAAACAAGGCAGTCTACTTGCCCTACCTGACGGTGCGGAAACTTTATCCAAACGTTACTGACAACTTCATTATGGCCCAGGCCAGCCCCGGCACCATGAAACAGGCAGTGGAAGAGGTCAGAGAAATCCTGCGCCGGCGACGAAAAGTCGCTTACAACCAACCGGACAATTTCGGCCTGCAGACTTCCGATCAGATTGTGGAGCAGTTTGGAGCCATTACGGGCGGAGTCTTCCTTCTGATGGTGGCAATTTCGAGCGTGGGGTTGTTAGTGGGTGGAATAGGTGTAATGAACATCATGCTCGTTTCGGCAACTGAACGTACCAGAGAGATCGGTGTGAGAAAAGCCATTGGGGCTCGCCGGCGCGATATCGTGATTCAGTTTTTGATTGAGGCGACGACGCTGACAGGGCTGGGTGGGTTGCTGGGAATTCTTGGCGGTTCGCTGATTGCCCTCGGCATTGAACGCTTCATGCCTACTTACATACCACTATGGTCTCCCGCTGTTGGTTTCGGTGTGTCGGTGGGTCTGGGACTGATCTTTGGTTTATGGCCGGCGTGGAAAGCCGCGCGGCTCAATCCAATCGAGGCCCTGCGATACGAGTGAGCGTTTAAGTTATTAAGCCGGTTTCGTGTCGACTTTCTGTAGGGATAGTCTTTCGACCATCGATTACTTCCGGCTTAATACGGTAGAGAGCAATGGTGTTTGCGCGACCCCATACATCGACGCGAGTGGCGTTAATCGCAGGCGAGAGCGTCGGGTTACGTTTAGTAATCAACTGCAACGCGTGTTCTGTGTCCTCCGACCGGGTGAGGCGCTCGGCGCGTCCAACCACAACCACGCTCCGCCAATTAGAGTAATTCTCCACCTCTTCCACCTGGATACAGACTTCCGGATTTTTCTCAATGTATTCAGTCTTCAGACCCTCGGTCGTAAAAAAGTAGATGTTCCCGGAATCGTAGCCATAGTGCATCGGCAGTACGTAAGGGCGGCCATCACGTGCGCAGCCAAGATGCCCGAATCCCACTCGCTCGAGCAGAATTTCCATCTCCTTTGGGGTCATGTCTTCAATCTTTACCATGAGCTTTTTCCCTTCGCGTATTGTGTGTCGTATGTAAGGAGATGATAACGCACAAAGCGCCACCGCGACAGTTTAGAAATCTCTCAGGTTTGGAAGGGGGCAAGGCAGGCTTCAGGATAGGAAGGGTCAAGTTTCAGGCTGCCGCCGCCCCCGCTCAACATTGAATGCCAGTTAATATTAAATTAAGGCCCCTGATTCAAATACGGTTTCAGGCTCCGCTTATCACCTCACTTTTTGGGGTGGCATTCAACACAGCTGAAGCTGGAGATATCACCCAGATTCACGGGGTGTTGGAAGGGCCGGTTGGGTTTATGACAGACCGTGCACTTCAACTCGGAAAGTGCGCCCAGATCGATGGGGTGTTGAAACGAACCTGACTTCTCCCGGGCAGGAGGACCAGCGGCGGCGGTGTCATCCAGTACGGTATGACAGATGTTGCAGTCATTGCGAATTGTCTTTCCCGTGTTGCTGACGTGATCACCATCGTGGCAACGAAAACACCCAGAATAGTAGAAGTGGCCGATATTGTTCGGATGAGTTTCCCAGTTCGTTTTCATCTCGGGAAAGAAGTAGGTTTGAAAGATGCGCTGAATTTCGCTGATTGCCGTCTTGACTGAGCCGTTCTTCTGCGCATACACATCTGCATAGTTGGTGCGATAGAACTGGTCCAGTCCGGTAGCAATTGAGTTCAAGGCTTCATTGGTTGTTAGATAGGGCCTAGTGAGTACCTGAATCGCTTCTCTCTTTAGATAAGGCAATGAACCATCAAGCTTTCCCGCCGCAAACGACTGATCGACTGCTTGATCCGGTGGCAGGTACACATGCGTGGGACGATTATGACAGTCAACGCAATCCATTCTGCGGGCCGCCTTCTGCGCAGCCTCGTCGGGAGTCAGCGGACGATTGCGGTCCACGTATTCCGTTACATTTCCCTGCCGGTCCTTAATCCGCACCCACGGAATCACCTGGCGTTGAAGGTCGGTTGAGATGTATGTGATCTCATTGGCAATGTTCATGTGCCAGTGAATACCCGTTACGAAACCTGTTGCCGGACTACCGCCACCGACGTTGATTAGCATGCGAGTACGGCGCAAAGAGTTCTTTTCATCATAACCGTAGTGATTGAAGACCTTTAGTTGCGCACCAAAGAACTTCTCCGGCCAGTGACACTGTTCGCATGTCTCCGGGGCCGGCCGCAGATTGTGAACAGGGCTTTTGATCGGACGCGGATACTTGTTAAAGGAGACAGAATAAAGTTGATAAGCGCCTGAAAGCTTGGAGCGCACGTACCAGCCGGCTCCCGGACCCACATGACAATCGACACAGCGCACGCGCGCGTGTGGAGAAGCGAGATACGCAGCATGCTCGGGTTGCATTGGCGTATGGCAAGTCTCGCCACAAAAAGTGACGGTCTCCGTGTACTCATAAGCGCGATAACTGCCAAACGCACTAATGAAAACGAAAATGAAAGTTATACCGAGAAAACTGAAGAATGTGCGGCGACGTCGAGGATCGTTAAGATCGATGCTCGGATAAGCCGCAACTTCACCAGGTGCGAGACGGCGACGGCGGCGTCTCTCGAACAACATGCCTACAGGAACTATCGCCAGGCCAAATACCAGCACGGTAGGTAAGATGATATAGGTGAAAATCCCAAGATAAGGTTTTTCCGTTCCGCCTGTTATTTCAATCAGAAAGAGCAGCACTATACTGAGGAAGGCGGCGATTGCTACTGCCGCGCCGGCAAAACTTATGTAGTTTCGGAAAACGCTGGGCGTTTTCTGTACCGCTCGGTCTTCGCTCATAGCACTACTTTACATAGCCTTTCGGTAAAGCCAAAAGAGAGATACTGTCGTTCTAGGAATTTGTGCGGCGAAGCGAACTATCAGCCGCCTACTACAAACAGGCAAACTCAATCACCGGGTGTGGGAACCGTTGCTCCTCCTGACCCTTCGTCGGTCCCCTTCTCCTTTTCTCCCAGCTTCGACTGCTCTAAGCGTTCATAATCGAGTTCGTGCTCCTCCTTGTAGAGTTCTTCCGATATCCGCCCATCGAGAAAGGCCCAATTGATTGGATAGACGTCGGGGTCGAAAATCACGTGATAAAAGTGCCAAACGATAATAGCAAGCGTAGCGAGAACGGCTTCGTAGAAGTGTATAGCCAGCGCAATCTCAATCCAGCCACGCGAGAGAAAACTGAAGAAGCCAAGCTTAAACCAGATCATCAAGCCGGTGAGGCCCATAATTACGGTTCCCCAAAGCACCGCCCAGTATTCGGCTTTTTCAGCATAACCAAAGCGCGCAATTTTCGGCTTGTTCGAATTGGCGCCAGAATAGTAACCAAGGTTCTGGACGACATCCCGGACGTCCTTCAATCGTGGCAAGATGTCTCTTAGCCACTGTTTGCCTTCGCTAGTAAACGCCAGATAACCGAGGTGATAGACACCCGCGCCGAGCATAACAACCGCGGCAACGCGATGAATAACTCGGCGCAAGTACTCGCTTGAACCTAAGAGCCACGCCAGCCAGGAATCGGGATACTGGAGAGCAAAACCACTGAATACAAGCACAATAAAACTGGAAAGCAGTAGCCAGTGCTGCAAACGCTGGTTTTTGGTGAGACGAACCAGAGTGCGCGATTCGAGGCGCCGTTTGGCCACAGCCTTACTGCGCCAGATGAGTCCGTTGTGAACTAACATGCCGCCGATGATGATGAATATGGCAGGCAAATAGATCCACCGCACGATTCTGGTCCCCACCAGGCCAAGGTCACGCGAAGCTACGACTTCCGAGACTGCCGGTTCAGTCAGATGAATCCTTCCCCTGGTAAAGTTAGCGCTTGCGCCAACGTGACATTGCCCACATGTCTGCGGCAGGTTATGCGCATTGATCATTGATTTGGGATCTGATGAGGGCAGGATGTTGTGAACTCCGTGACAACTGGCACAGTTCGCCACGATCTTCGAACCCAGACGAGAGGCCAGGCCGTGATAGCTGTCCTTGTAACTCGCAACCCGGCCCGAGGCGACGCCGAATTCCTGCGTCAGGGTCACACCCTCATGACACTGTGCGCAGGAGTCAGTGGCCACAACGGCGGCGGTCGCGGGATCGAAGGGCGCCTTGATGTTGTGAATGCCGTGGCAATCGGTGCATACGGGCGCACGAGATACGCCGCGTGAAACTGCTACCCCATGCACGCTTGCGACAAATTCATTCGCTTCCATTCGGTGACATTGCCCACAGGTCCTGGGAATGTTGATCTTAAAGATCGAAGACTGCTGATCGGACGCTGGACGAATGTCGTGACTGTTGTGACAGTCAGTGCAGACTGCAGCGCTCGTATTGCCCCGCGCCAAGGCCTGCGCATGAACGCTTTCCTGGTAAGACAGAAACGGTCGATTGCTGATGCCGCTGCCCTGCATCACTGCCTTGTTTCCGTGACACTTCCCGCAGGTGGCCGCAATGTTAACTCGGTTTATCGGTGATTGTGGGTCGTCTGCCGGAAGGACTGTGCTGAGATCCCCGTTCTTAGCATGGCAGTCCAGGCAGGTTGCGGCCTTGCCACCATTCCTACCGCCTGTGATGGCTTGAGCGTGAAAACCCTGCTCGTACGCTTTATGCGGATCAGTATGAAAGAGTGCGCCTCCCAGATACGGAAGCTTTTTTCCTGGTCCGTGGCACGCCTGACATTGAAGGGCTGGCGAGATCGCAGGGGCAGTCTCGCCCGCGGCTTTCGGTTGACGATTGGTTGTAGCTGCAGCCGCGGGTGAGGTTTCGGTCTGCGTCTGCGCAAGCACACGTTCAGGTTTCAGCAAAGGACTGCTGCACCAACCCATGGACCAGCCCAGCAAAAGTACGCTAAGGACAGCTACCAATACGTAACTGCGCATTTTCGCGACTCGCGTTATACGGAACACCTCCTAAGCGGTTGCTGCGGGCGCAGTCTAACCTACATAGTGAGGAAGTGAATAGCGGGTGAACTCCGCAAAGCCTGGCTGGTTGGCTGACTATCTCCGCGGGTTTCAGTTCCCAGCTGGTGTTTCCTTTAGGTGTTTCATGTAGCCGGCCAAGGCTTTTGCCTGATCGGCGGTTACGCCCTTAGCTTCAAAGCTCGGCATATTTGGAGGTTTTTCGGCCTTCTTGCCTTTCAGAATTGCTTCGACCATCTGCTCTTCCGGTAACGTGGCGTCAAATTTCTTCTCGGCCTTTGCGCCATGACAAGCGAAACACTTGGCCTTGTAGTAAGCCGCCGGATCCGTTGGTTCCTGAGTTGCTCCTGCGGTTGGCACCGCGATTAGAACAGCTGTGAAGATCGCAGCTGCGGCCGTAGCCAACCCGATTCTCTGCAATATGCTAGTCAGTTTCATGAGTCCATGTACCTTTCGTCAAAACGGTGAGGCCAAGCTGAGGCCTCCTTGGGCGAGTGTGCGCAATGGCTGTGCCGAACCTGCCACCCGAACATTAGTGCAAACGTCTACTTATAGCGTCCAGTATTTGCAAAACCATGCGGCTTTTTTCACATAAGTTGCGTAACTTTACGCAAGCTGCGGCCAGCCGGCGTTAACCCCTGCACCGGTCAAAAATGCCAGGTGTTCCCAGTGTGACAACGCTTGCAGGCCGAAAAATCGTCACCACCAAAAGCCGCTTTGCCATTATGACAGCTCATACAACTCTGCGTTGTTCCCACAGCATGGTGATTGGCAGCTTGCGGCGCGGTTACTTGCCGCCGTTGGGCCGTTCCAGCCCTGACGCTATGACAGGCATTGCAGTTGAGTCCCTGTGCCGCACTATGTTTTGCGTGACTGAAGTTCATTCGAAATGCAGTGGTCCAGGATGGCGTGCGAGCGTAACCTCCCAGTTGATGGCAAACCCCGCAAGAAGAGATGTCGCGTCCCCCCGCCTGGCGCCGCGGAACATGGCAGCTATAACAGACGATGTGGGCGTTAAATCCAACTGGAATTGAGAAAGACACGCCACCGCGAGCGGCCTTGTGACAGGTACTGCAACTTACCCCGGCCATACCAATGTGCCGGGCATGATCAAACTTCACTCGAAAGCTCTTCAGTGGTGGAAACCCTTTGACAGCTCCCGACTTCGCATCAGTATGACAGATGGTACAAATCGGGCTCTCGTTATTGGCAAATTGCTGTGCGTGACAGCCGGCGCACGGAAGATGGCCGTTAGCACCAGGCAGAGCAGGCCGTGGTGAATTGCCTTCGCGCCTGTGACATAACAGACAAGGAAGTCTTGCATGGTTCGGAGAGCGATGCAGAAATCTCGAAAAATCCCCTGTGGCTTCCGGTCCCTGCTCGGCTTCAGTATGCGCGTTTCGAAACTCACGAGCTCGCGCTTGCTCACGCGAGCAGAACGCCGCGAACAATGCTAGCGAACCGACCACAAGAACAATGATCCAAACTCGGCTAGTTCGCGCCGATTGCATAGCTTGACTCCGTGTTGGCCCACCCAACGTACTCAAATGCTTGCTCACTTCGAAGTAGCCTTCTGGACGGCCTCCAGATGATCAGCCGGAACCGGTTGATTGCCCAGTTTTATGTGGCACTTCGTGCACTGAAACCCGGGCATCCTTTTCCTCTGCTCAATCTCGTAATTCAGAACTCCTTCATCTGTTGATTCGACGTGGCATCCTCCAGCACAAGACTTGACCGATACCAGAGTCTTCTCATCCAGAGTGTTCATTACTGCTGGATTGTGACATCTAAAGCAACTGAGCTCGGCATGGACGGCAAACTCATGCCGAAAACGGGCGGCACTGCGGCGCGACCAGCGAGTTAGCATCAGGCGATCAGTGATACCCATGCTGGCCGCTAGCTTGCGATCAAAATCTCGCAATGGTCGAACACCCTCGGGCGCCGGCTTGTGGCAACTGGCGCAGTTCTTCGGCAAAGGCTCTATGCCTGAATCGTCTGAGTGACAGGTAAAACACAATGCATGACTCACAGGCACAGTTTTAAAGGTGCCCTTCTTCAGCCAAAAGGCCTCTTCAGGCAAGTCCTTCGGCGGTTTGGTCACAAACTCATCTTCAGAATCGCCTTGCGGCTTGTAAGTTTGGTGGCACACCGGACAACTTTTCGGTGCTGCCTCCTGCCGGCTGCCCTTGTTCAAACTAAATGAGACTGTCACAACACGGACCGCATTTTCCTGCCGCGACGGAATGTATTTGCCTACAACCTCCTCATGTTTGTCATGCGGGAACGACACGGCAAACTCGGAGACAAAACCTTCGGCCCTGGTCGAGGCTATGAAGGCCTCCCCCAAGCTGGGGAATAGATATCGAGCTGTATTTTTGGGAGTGACGGCTACGTGGCAATTACTACAGATCCTGGGGGCTGGACGTTCCCTGGCAAAGAATTGAATTCGATGACAGTTAAGGCAGGCCGCATGTTCGGGAAAGTCGGTGACGTCTGGAAAAGCTTCGTCTCCTTTGCGGACCATGTTCCAGTTTTTCGACGGAAAGTGATGACAAGTATCACATGCAAGCTTCTGTTTCTCGACGTGCGAGCGGTGAGAGAAACTGCCGTAGTCAACGCGTGGTTTGGGAGCCACACGTCGCGTTTGAAGTTGAGGGCGTCGCTGCGAAGATGATTGCGCTCCAGTGGTCGAGCTAGCTCCAGCGCCCGGGATAAAACAGAGCGAAGCGCTGAGTAAAAGGATCACCGTGAAAAGCACGAGCAGCTCGGTTATTCGTTGCCTGCGCTCAGTCAATTCTTTCTCCGCACGTCACGTTACAGCAGACAGCTCAAGCTGCTGGCTGCCGGCTCTCAATCTCTCTAACTTTTAGATAAACCAGAACCGCAAGAAATAGAATAAAAAAGAGCGATATCACCAGGCCCTTGCGACGAAAACTTCGTTCAGCGAGCGCCGCTTCTCCGGCCAGGTATGTCTTCTTGGTCACTTCAAGCGCCGGGTCG
>Ga0209751_10001012_pt1 | contig 29453 bp, 37 predicted proteins | sample RifCSP13_1_FD_184019 | JGI IMG/M metagenome (GOLD analysis project Ga0209751, IMG submission 184019) | Soil microbial communities from Rifle, Colorado - Rifle CSP2_sed 13_1 (SPAdes) (version 2) | ecosystem: Environmental > Terrestrial > Deep subsurface > Rock core/Sediment | place: Rifle...
ACTCGCGGCCGCTTCCCGGCCCCTTGACCCGGATGTCGAGCGAGCGCAGGCCGTGCTCGCGGGCGGCGGTTGCGGCCGCGGCCGCCGCCTGCTGGGCGGCGAAAGGCGTCCCCTTGCGGGATCCCTTGAAGCCGAGGGTGCCCGCGCTGGACCAGGTGATCACGTTGCCCTCGAGGTCGGTGATGGTCACCAGGGTGTTGTTGAAGGAGGCGTGCACGTGGGCGATCCCGTGCACGACGTGCTTCTTCTCCTTCTTGGCCTTCTTGGCCCCGACGGGTTTGGTGGTGGTGGTGGTGGTGGTGCTGGCGGTAGTGGTGTTGGACATTCGCTCGACTCCTTATACCTTGGCCTTGGCACGGATCATGGCCCTCCGCGGCCCCTTGCGGGTACGCGCGTTGGTGTGCGTTCGCTGGCCCCTCACCGGGAGGTTTCGGCGGTGACGCCCGCCGCGGTAGGAGCCGACCTCCATCAGCCGCTTGATGTTCATGGCCGTCTCCTTGCGCAGGTCACCCTCCACCCCACCCTCGGCGTCGATGATCTTGGCGATCCGGCTGACCTCCTCCTCCGAGAGGTCCTTCACCCGCACGCTGGGTTCGATCCCCGCCCGGGAGAGGATTCGCCCGCTGCGGGTGGACCCGATGCCGTAGATGTAGGTCAACGCGACCTCAACCCGCTTCTGGCGCGGAAGGTCGATTCCTGCGATGCGTGCCATGTTCTACCCCTGCCTCTGTTTGTGCTTCTGGTTGGCGCAGATGACCCGCACCACCCCCCGACGACGGATCACCTTGCACTTGACGCAGAGCTTCTTCACCGACGATCTCACCTTCACTGTCGTGACTCCCCGGCTCTCCTCACCGCCGCCTCACGATTCGCCCGCGTCCCGCGTCGTAGGGGAAGAGCTGCACCAGCACCACGTCCCCCGGGCGGAGGCGGAGCAGGCTCGCGCCGCCCGCCACATGGGCGGTGATCGCGGTCCGCTGCTCGTCGAGCAGCTCCACCCGGTAGAGCGCGTTGGGCAGCGCCTCCCGCACCGTCCCCTCCATCTCCAGCGTCTCCCGCGCCGCCTCAGGCATGGGCCGACTCCCCCTCCTGCTCCGGATAGGGGTACGGATCGGACAGGATCCAGGGCCCGAAGGGCGTGATCGCGACCGAAAGCTCGAAGTGCGCGGAGAGGCTCCGGTCACGGGTGACCGCGGTCCAGCCGTCGGCGAGGACCTCGACCTCGGGCCCTCCCACGTTCACCATCGGCTCGATGGCCAGGCACATCCCCGGCACCAGTCGCTCCCGGCGTCCGGGGGGCCCGTAGTTGGGGACCTGGGGCTCCTCGTGCAGGCTGTTGCCGATGCCGTGCCCGACGAACTCCCGGACCACCGAGTAGCCGTGGCCCTCGGCGAGGATCTGGATCGCGTGCCCGATGTCGCCCACGCGCTTGCCGGGACGGCACATCTCGATTCCAGCGAAGAGGGCCTCGCGGGTGGCCCTCATCAGACGGCGCGCCTGGTCGCTCACGTCCCCGACCGCCACCGTCCGCGCGGCGTCGCCGTAGAAGCCGTCCACGACGCAGCCGAGGTCCAGCCCCACGATGTCGCCCGCGGCAAGCCTCCGGCTCCCGGGGATCCCGTGCACGATCTCCTCGTTGACCGAGATGCAGAGCGTGGCGGGAAAGCCCCGGTAGCCGAGGAACGCCGGCCGCGCTCCTGCCGTTTCGATGTGCTCGCGCGCGATCCGATCGAGCTCCCGGGTGCTCACCCCCGACACCGCCGCTTCCTCGAGGGCGTCCAGGGTGTCGATCACGATTCGGCAGGCGTGCGCCATCTTCAGCAGCTCGCCCCACGACTTCTGGATGCTCACTCCCGAGCCTCCAGGAGACACCGGAGGTCCTCGAAGACGGCCTCGACCGGACGATGTCCCTCCACATGGTGGAGTCGGGCCCGCTCGCGGTAGTGGGCGATGAGCGGCGCCATCTGCTCCTCGTACTGCCGCAGCCGGTGGGACACCACCGCCTCCCGGTCATCCTCGCGCTGCACGAGAGCGGTGCCTTCGCGATCGCACACCCCCGGCCGGCCCGGCGGGTCGTTCGTTACGTGGTAGGTCGCCTGACACGTCGGGCACCAGCGCCTCCCCGACAGCCGCCGCAGCAGCTCGTCCTTCGGGACCGCCACTTCGAAGACCACCAGCTCGGGACCCTCGCTACCCATCATCGCCAGCCCCTGGGCCTGACGCAGGGTGCGGGGGAAACCGTCGAGCACGAACCCCCTCCGACAGTCGGGTTGGGCGATGCGCTCGCGCACCAGCGCGATCAGCAGATCGTCGGGGACGAGGAGGCCCTGCTCCATGATCGGAGCGGCCTTCCGCCCGAGCTCGGTCCCCCTGGCGATCGCTTCCCTCAGCATGTCTCCGGTCGAGATCCTGGGCACTCCGAGATGGGCCGCCAGCTTGGCCGCCTGCGTCCCCTTCCCCGCCCCCGGGGGGCCAAGGAAGATGACGCGCGCGGCGGGAGCGGCGGCCGTCCGGGGGCTAGCGGCGACCACGGATCCTCTTGCCTCCCCGCCCCGTGAAGCCGTCGTAATGCCGCATGATCAGCTGCGCCTCGACCTGGGCCACGGTGTCCATGGCCACGCCCACGACGATGAGCAACGAGGTGCCGCCAAAGTAGAAGTTCAGGTGCAGGCCCTCGGTGATCCACCCCAGGTTGTTCTCGGACAGGAACATGTCGAGCGACGGCCCGATCACGGGGAGGGGCGCCACCTTGAAGCCGGTGATGAGGAACTCGGGCAGGATCGCGACCAGGGCCAGGTAGATCGCGCCCCCGAACGTGATGCGCCCCAGGATGTGATCGAGGTACTCCGCGGTGCGCTTGCCGGGACGGATGCCGGGAACGAAGCCCCCGTACTTCCGCATGTTCTCCGCCACGTCATCGGGGTTGAAGACGATCGCGGTGTAGAAGTAGCAGAAGAAGATGATGAAAGCGACGTAAAGGAGGTTGTAGAGGGGCATCCCCCACTGCAGCTGCTCCGAGACGGCCTGCATCCATGGGCTCTGAGCCTGGAAGAACGACGCCACGGTCTGGGGGAAGGCGATGATCGAGGACGCGAAGATCACGGGGATGACACCCGCGGTGTTGACCCGCAGCGGGAGGTGTGTCGTCTGCCCTCCGTAGACCCGCCGGCCCACCACCCGCTTGGCGTACTGCACGGCGATACGGCGCTGGCCGCGCTCGACGAAGACGATGGCGGCCACCACCGCCACCATTCCCGCGATCAGGATGAGGGCCGCGAATAGACTGAGCTCGCCCCGCTCGATCATGGTGAAAGTGTCGATGAGCCCGCGCGGGAACCCCACGACGATGCCGGCGAAGATGATGAGGCTCATCCCGTTGCCGATGCCGCGGTCCGTGATCTGCTCGCCCAGCCACATGATGAAGGCGGTCCCCGTGGTCAGGGTGAGCACGGTCATGATCTTGAAGGCCCAACCGGGGCTGTCCACGATGCGAAACTGGTTGGCGAGCGTCATCCGCTCGAGGTAGACCGAGATCCCGAAGGACTGGATGACGGACAGAAGCACGGTGCCGTATCGGGTGTACTGGGTGATCTTGCGACGCCCGAGCTCGCCCTCCTTGCTGAGCTTCTCGAGGTAGGGCCAGACCACGGTGAGCAGCTGCAGGATGATCGAGGCCGAGATGTAGGGCATGATCCCGAGGGCGAAGATCGTGACCTTGGCCAGGTTCCCGCCCGAGAACATGTCGACGAGACCGAACCAGTTGCCCTTGTTCTGCTCGAAGAAATCGATGAGGGCCTGGGCATTGATCCCCGGGGTGGGGACGTGGTTGCCCACGCGGTAGATCGCGAGCAGGCCGAGGGTGAAGAGGACCCTCCTGCGCAGGTCGGGGATCTCCCAGATGTTCCGCAGGGCTTGCAGCATCGGCGTTCCTAGCGCTCCAGGACCTCGGCCCGTCCCCCGAGGCCGCCGATCCTCTCCTTCGCCTTGGCGCTGAAGCGGTGTGCCTGAACGATCAGCGGCTTCGTCAGCTCACCCTTGGCGAGGATCTTGACCCCGTCCCGGAGCCGCTTGACGATCCCGTGTTGCACCAGCACCTCGGGGTTGACGATCGTCCCCGCCTCGAAGATCTCCAGACGGCCCAGGTTGACCTCCGCGTACTCCCTCCGAAAGCGCACGTTGCTGAACCCGCGCTTCGGCACTCGCCGGTGGAGCGGCATCTGGCCGCCCTCGAAGCCGGTCTTTCGGGAAAACCCGCTGCGGCTCTTCTGGCCCTTCTCCCCGCGGCCGGCCGTTTTGCCCCGCCCGCTGCCGGGACCCCGGCCCACGCGCGTGCGCTCGCGGATGCTGCCCGGGGCCGGCCTCAGATCGTGAAGACCCACTTTCCCCTCCACCCTTCTCTTATCGACCCCCCACCCTGTCCCTCCCCACGTCGGGGGAGGGGACCGCGGTGGCGGGCACTGCTCCGCGCCTTACCTATTCCACAACCGTCACCAGATGTGGGATCTTCCGGACCATCCCCCGGACCATCGGCGTGTCCTGCCGTTCCACCACCTGGTTGAGGCGGCGGAGCCCGAGGCCGCGCACGGTCGCCCGCTGGTCGTCCGGGCAGCCGATCACGCTGCCGATGAGGCGGATCCGGATCGTTGCCGCCGCTTTCGCTGCCTTCCTGGGCTTCGCCACCACGCCGCCTCGCCTCCCTAGTCTTCCTTCGGAGCCGGCCCGGCGACGGCCTTCGCGGGCCTGGTCTCGGGGCCAAGGATGTCCTCGACGGAGAGCCCGCGCATCCGCGCCACCGTCTGCGGCGCCCTCAGCCTCTGCAGGGCGTCCATCGTCGCCTTCACCACGTTGTGGGCGGTGGTCGAGCCCAGGCTCTTGGTGAGGACGTTCTGGATGCCGGCGGCGGTGATGACGGCTCGCACCGCTCCCCCCGCGATCACGCCCGTGCCCTCCGAGGCCGGCTTGAGCAAGACCATGCCGGATCCGAAATGCCCGGTGACGGTATGGGGGATGGTCGCGCCCGTGTCCGTCATCGGGACCCGCACCACGTTCTTCTTTGCCGCCTCCACACCCTTCTTGATCGCGGAGGACACCTCGCGGGCCTTGCCCATGCCGTAGCCCACGTGGCCGTTGCCGTCCCCGACCACCACCAGCGCGCTGAAGGACAGGTTCTTGCCGCCCTTGACGACCTTGGTCACGCGGTTGATGGAGACCACCTGGTCTTTCAGCTCCAGGCTGGCGACGTCGATCTTCTCAGCAATGAATCTCATCGGCACGCTCGCATCACTTGTGTGAAGTCCTTCAGAATTTGAGCCCCGCCCCGCGGGCGGCGTCGGCGAGGGCCTTGACCCGCCCGTGGTACTGGAACCCGCCGCGGTCGAAGACGACCGCGGCGACGCCCTTCTCCTTCGCGCGGCCCGCGATCAGCGCCCCGACCTGCCTGGCCGCGGCCAGGGTGCCGCCCCGCCGAAGCTCACCGCGCAGCTCCTTGTCGAGGGAGGAGGCGGCGCACAAGGTGCGGCCGGCGGCGTCGTCGATGACCTGGGCGTAGATATGGGTCTGGCTGCGAAAGACGGCCAATCGCGGGCGGGCCGGCGTGCCGTGGATTCTCTTGCGGATGCGAACCCGGATTCGCCGCCGGATGTCGGTTTTCGTCTTCAACCTCATCGCTACCCTCGGGGGTTCCCGCTCCTCCCTCTACTTGGCGCCGGTGGCGGCGGCGGCCTTGCCCGCCTTCTTCTTGATGACCTCTCCCACGTAGCGGATCCCCTTCTGCTTGTAGGGATCGGGGCGCCGCAGGGAGCGGATCTCGGCCGCCACCTGGCCGACCTTCTGGCGGTCGATGCCGGATATCGTCACCCGTGTCTGCTTGTCCACCGCGATCTTGATCCCCTCCGGGATCGGGTACTCGACGGGGTGGGAGAAGCCCAGGGAGAGGACGACCTTGTTGCCCTCCACCTGGGCACGGTAGCCGACGCCTACGATGTCGAGATCCTTGGAGAAGCCCTCGGTGACGCCCCTTATCGCGTTGTGGGCGAGCGCCCGCGCCAGGCCGTGGAACGCACGCAACCGCCGCTCGTCGCCCGTCCGCTGGCACACGAGTTGGCTGCCGTCGAGGGAGAAGCGGATGCCCGGCGGAACCGGTGTTTGCAGCTTGCCCTTCGGGCCCTGGATCTCCAGCACCGCCTCGGAGACGCTGACCTTCACGCCCGCGGGCACCGCAATCGGTTTTCGTCCAACCCGAGACATCAGAGGCTCCCTCACCACACGTTGCAGAGGATCTCCCCGCCCACACCCGCACGCGCGGCTTGCCGGCCGGTCATGAGGCCGCGCGAGGTGGACAGGATGTTGATACCGAGCCCGCCGTACACGCGCGGGATCTGGTCCTTGCCGCAGTAGATCCGGCACCCGGGGCGGCTCACCCGCTGCAGATCGGTGATCGCCCTCTCCCAGCCCGGCCCGTACTTGAGAAAGACGCGCAGCTTGCCCTGCTTGTCATCATTGAGGACCTTGAAGCTCGCGATGTACCCTTCGTCCCGGAGTATGCGGGCGATCTCGCTCTTGAGCTTCGACGCCGGAACGTCGACCCGGGGCAGCCTGGCCCGCACCCCGTTCCGGATGCGAGTGATCAAGTCCGCGATGGGATCGGTCATGTTCATCGGGATTACCTCTCCGCCGCTCCTACCAGCTCGCCTTGACGACGCCGGGGACGTCCCCCGCCAGCGCCAGCTTTCGGAAGCAGATGCGACACAGCTCGAACTTCCGGATGTAGGCCCGCGGCCGTCCGCACACACGACAGCGGTGGTAGCTGCGCACCGCGAACTTCGGCTTGCGCCGGGCCTTGGCGATCATTGAGAGTTTGGCCACTCCCCTTCCTCCTCACTGACTCCGGAACGGCATCCCGAGGTACGAGAGCAGCAGCTTGGACTCCTCGTCCGACCGGGCCGTGGTCACGAAGGTGACGTTCATCCCACGGAGCTTCTCCACCTTGGCGTAGTCGACCTCGGGAAAGATGATCTGGTCCTTCAGGCCGAGCGTGTAGTTACCCCGCCCGTCGAAGGCACCCGTCGCCACTCCCCGGAAGTCGCGGACGCGGGGGAGGGCCACGTTGAAGAGCCGATCGACGAACTCGTACATGCGGTCGCCGCGCAGGGTCACGGTGGCGGCGATGGGCATGCCCTGGCGCAGGCGAAAGGCGGCGATCGACTTCCGCGCGCGCCGCATCGCCGGTCGCTGGCCGGTGATGCGGGCCAGGTCGTCCATGGCCGCGTCCAGGACCTTGATGTTCTGCGTGGCCTCGCCCACCCCCATGTTGACGACGACCTTCCTCAGGCGGGGCACGGCCATGACATTGGGATAGCTCCGCTCCTTCATCAGACGCGGAACGATCTGCTTGAAGAATGCCTCCTTGATCCGAGGCATGACTCTCGCGCTCACTTGTCCAGTACCTCGCTACCGCGGCGGCCGACCCTGACCTTGCGCCCGTCGGGGAGGATCTTCGATCCGATCCGGGTCCGCTTGTCGTCGTCGGGCGAGACGATCATCACGTTGGAGACGTGGATGGGCGCCTCCCGCTCCGCGATGCCCCCCTTGATGTTGCGCTGGGGGTTGGGCCGCGTGTGACGCTTGACGAACCCCACACCCTGAACGATCACCCGCCCCGCCTCGGGCAGGACCTTGATGATCCGGCCCCGCCTCCCCTTATCCCGGCCTGCGATGACCTCGACGAGGTCGTTTTTGCGGAGGCGGATCCGGGTCCGCGCTCCCGTCTTCTGCTTCGCCATGGCCCTAGAGCACCTCCGGGGCGAGGGACACGATCTTCATGAACTTCTTGTCGCGGAGCTCCCGCGCCACGGGACCGAAGACACGTGTCCCCACTGGCTCCCCGTCGTCCTTGATCAGCACCGCCGCGTTCTCATCAAAGCGGATGTAGGTTCCGTCGCGGCGGCGATGCTCTTTGCGGCAGCGCACGATGACGGCCTTGACGACCTTGCCCTTCCGGACCGCCTCCGGGGCGTCGGGGGCGGATTCCTTGACGTTGGCGGTGATCACGTCTCCGAGCCGCGCGTAGCGGCCGGTCGCACCCCCGAGGGGCAGGATGCAGGAGATTCTCCGGGCGCCGCTGTTGTCGGCCACCTGGAGGATGGTGCGCATCTGGATCATGGCGTCGCTCTCTCCCCCGTCAGCTCCCGGCGAGCTCCACCGCTTCCACGGCGGCTCCCGCCCGCTCGAGGATCTCCGTGACCCGCCACCGCTTGCGGCGGGAGAGAGGACGCGTCTCCTCGATACGCACGCGGTCGCCGGCGCGCGAGCCCAACTCGTCGTGGGCCGTGAAGCGCGAGGTGCGTCGCACGGTCTTGCGGTAGAAGTCGTGCTGCACGAGCCGCTCCACCGCCACCACGACCGTCTTCTGCATCTTCGCGCCCACCACGAGCCCCACCCGCTCCTGGCGACGTCCCGGGCCCGACCGCCGTCCAATCGCCTCCGTCATCGCGACACCTGCTTTTCCTTCAGGATGGAGAGGACCCGCGCGATGGTGCGGCGGGTCTGCCGGAGCTTCATCGAGCTCTCGAGCTGGCCCAGGGCACGCTGCACCCGCAAGCGAAACAGCTGCTCCCGAAGCTCCGTCTCTTTGTGCCGCAGATCCTCGAGACCCATCTCCCGGATCGCACTCGGCTTCATGCTCAGTTCGCCTCCGCCCGCGTGACGAACCTCGTCTTGATGGAGAGCTTGTGGGCGGCCAGGCGGAGCGCCTCCCGCGCGTCCGTCTCCGGCACGCCCTCCATCTCGAAGAGGACCCGCCCCGGCTTGACCACCATCACCCAGCCCTCGGGGGCACCCTTGCCCTTGCCCATGCGGGTCTCCTGCGGCTTCTTGGTGATGGGCTTGTCCGGGAACATCCGAATCCAGATGCGGCCGTTCCGCTTGATGAAGCGGGTGATGGCGATTCGCCCCGCCTCGATCTCGCGGGCGGTGACCCACCCGCACTCGAGCGCCTTCAGGCCGAAGTCGCCGAAGGCGAGCGAGCCTCCCGTCCAGGCCTTGCCCTTGCGGCGGCCCCGCTGCTGCTTCCGGAACTTGACCTTCTTGGGCATCAGCATGGTATGACCCCTATCCGGCCAGGCCCCGGCTCGGGTGGGGGGCGTCGAGCTCGCCCTTGTAGATCCACGTCTTCACCCCGATCTGGCCGAACGTGGTCTCGGCCTCGGCGAAGCCGAAGTCCACGTCCGACCGCAGGGTGTGCAGAGGCAGTTGACCGTGCAGGTACCACTCCGAGCGTGCGATCTCCGCCCCGTTGAGGCGGCCGGAGACGCGGATCTTGACCCCCCGTGCCCCGAAGCGCAGGGCGGCGTCCACCGCTTTCCGCATCGCACGCCGGAACGCGATCCGCTTCTCGAGCTGTAGCGCCACCGACTCCGACACCAGTTGCGCGTCGAGCTCCGGCTTGAGGATCTCCTGGATGTTGATGAAGACCTCCTTGCCGGTCCGCTTCTGGACCTCCTGCTTCAGCTTGTCCACCTCCTGGCCCTTTCGTCCGATGATGATGCCGGGCCGAGAGGTGAAGATGGTGATCTTGAGCTTGTTGGCCGCGCGCTCGATCTCCACCCGGCTCACGCCCGCATGGCTGAAGCGCCGCTTGAGGTCCTTCTTCAGGGCAAGGTCCTCGTGGAGGAGGCTCGCGTACTCCCGCTCGGCGTACCAGCGGCTTCGCCAGGTCTTGTTGAACCCAAGACGGAAGCCAATGGGATGAACTTTCTGACCCATCGCTCTTTCCTACTCCTTCTCCGCCACCCGGACGGTGATGTGGGCGGTGCGCCTCAGGACCCGGTAGGCGCGTCCCATGGGGGCCGGCCGCACACGCTTGAGCGATGGGCCCTGGTTGGCCCAGCAACCGGTGACAACGAGCTCCTCTTCGTCCAGGCGGCGCTTCTGGTTGCGGTCCGCGACCTGCACCGCGTTCGCGATGGCCGAGCGGAGCGTCTTTGCCACCTCGCGGGCCACCGCCTTTTTCGTGAATCGGAGGATGCTGAGCGCCTCCCCCGCCTTCTTGCCGCGAATGAGGTCCAGCACCAGGCCCGCCTTCTGGGCGGAGGTCCGGAGGTATCGGGTGGTGGCGCTTGCCTCGAGCATGACCATCTCCCTTAGGGCTTCGGCGCCGGAGCCGGCGCCGGGCCGGGGGCCGCCCCCGGCGCCCCGCCCGCCGCCGCCACCTGGGCGACCTTCTCCACCCTCGACGAGTGCCCCTTGAAGAGGCGGGTGGGGGAGAACTCGCCCAGCTTGTGTCCCACCATGTTCTCGGTGACATAGACGGGCACGAATTTCTTCCCGTTGTAGACGGCGAGCGTGTGGCCCACCATCTCGGGGACGACGGTGGAGCGCCGCGACCAGGTCTTGATGACCTTGCGGTCTCCGGCCTCGTTCATTGCCACCACCTTCTCGAGAAGGTGGTCATCCACGAAAGGACCCTTCTTCAGCGATCGCGCCATGACCTACTTCCGCCTCTTGACGATGAACCGGTCCGTCCGCTTGTTGTTGCGCGTCTTGGCGCCCTTGGTCGGCTTCCCCCAGGGCGTCACCGGGTGCCGTCCGCCGGAGGTCCGACCTTCGCCGCCGCCGTGCGGGTGGTCGATTGGGTTCATCGACACACCACGGTTGTGGGGCCGCCGACCGAGCCAGCGGCGACGGCCCGCCTTTCCGAAGGAGACGTTCTTGTGGTCGATGTTCCCGACCTGGCCCACGGTGGCCATGCACTCGACGTGCACCCTGCGCACTTCACCCGAGGGCAGCTTGACCTGGGCGTAGTCCCCCTCCTTGGCCACGAGCTGGGCGGCCGCGCCCGCGCTTCGGACGAGCTGCCCGCCGCGCCCCTTCCGCAGCTCGATGTTGTGGATCATGGTGCCGGCGGGGATGGCCCGCAGGGGCAGCGCGTTGCCGGGAAGGATGTCCGCACCATCGCCGGCGAGGATCGTCTGCCCGATCCGCATCCCGTCCGGGGCGAGGATGTAGCGCTTCTCGCCGTCGCCGTAGTGCAGCAAGGCGATACGCGCCGAGCGGTTGGGGTCGTACTCGATGGCCGCCACCTTCGCGGGGACATCCCGCTTGTCGCGCCGGAAGTCGATCACACGGTAGCGGCGTTTGTGCCCCCCGCCGCGGAACCAGATGGTGATGCGCCCCTTGTTGTTCCGGCCCCCGCTACGGCGGAGCGGCTGTGTGAGCGCACGCTCGGGCTCCTTCCGGGTGAGCTCGGAGAAGTCGAGCGTCGTCATGAAGCGTCGTCCCGGCGACGTTGCTCCGTACTCCTTGAGTGGCATCGTTCCGTTCTCCCGCTACGCCTGCTCGAAGAACTCGATCATCTTCTCGCCTTCCCGCAGGACGACGTACGCCTTCTTCCAGTCGGGACGTCGCCCGGCGTAGCGACCCTGACGCTTCATCTTTCCGTGCATGTTGGCGACCCTCACGTCCGCGACCTTGGCGCCAAACAGCGTCTCGACCGCCTTGCGGATCTCGGGCTTGGTGGCGTCGCGGTGAACCTCGAAGCAGACTGTGCGCTGCGAGTCCTTGAGGGCGCTGGATTTCTCGGTGATGAGCGGCCGCCGGATCACGTCGTAGAGGCTCCTCATCGCACCCCTCCCGTCGCCGGTGGCGTCAGCCGCTCCTCGAGCTTGTCGAGGGCCTCCTGGGAGATCACCAGGTGTCGGCAATCGAGCACTTCGTACGCGGTGAGGTGCGTGTCCGCCACCACCTTCACCCCCGGCAGATTGCGGCCCGACAGGACGAGGGTGTCCGCCGGCTCGTGGTCGACGATGACCGCCTTGCCCTCGACACCGAGCCGGTCGAGCATGTCGCGGAGCCCCTTTGTCTTCACGCCCTCCAGGGGCAGGGCATCCACGATCTTCAGGGCACCCTCGCGCAGCCTCTGCGTCAGAGCTCCGCGCAGGGCAGCCGCCCGCGCCTTCTGGGGCATCGAGTACGAGTAGTCGCGGGGCTGCGGCCCGAATACCGTCCCCCCGTGCCGCAGCCCGAGACGAGGGCCCGGTTCTTGGTCATGTGCGTCCCGCGGCGCCCGCCCGCTCGGTGCTGCTTGACCGCCTCGTAGAGAAGATGGCCGCTCACCCGCACCCCGAAGACCTCGGGCGAGAGCTGGATCTCGCGCAGCGTCTCGTTGGCTGCGTTCACCACCGTCGTCTTGGGAGACGCCGGGCCGGCCGCCGCATCTGGGGTCTTCCGAGTCCTCTGCTGCGCCATGTCAGCTCTTCCTGATCACCAGGTACGACCCGCCCGCCCCCGGCACCGCGCCGCGGACGACGAGCAGGTTGTTCCCGGAGTCCACCCGCACGACCTCGAGGTTGCGCACCGTCACCCGGTCTTGGCCCATATGCCCCGCCGCCCGCATCCCCTTGAGCACCCGGGAGGGGAAGGCGGAGGCCCCGATCGAGCCCGGGGCGCGATGGAACATCGAGCCGTGGGTGGCGGCCCCACCGCGGAAGTGGTGCCGCTTCACCACGCCCTGGAAGCCCTTCCCTTTGCTCACCCCGGTCACGCGCACGGTGTCGCCGGGTGCGAAGAGGCTCACCGAGACTCGGTCCCCGATCTTCATCTCGGCCCCCGCCTCCAGTCGAAACTCCCGGAGCACGCGACAGGGTGGGAGGCCCGCCTTCTCGAAGTGGCCTTTCATGGGCCTCGTGACCCGCTTGGCGGCGCGCCGTTCGACGAGGCCGAGCTGCACCGCCACGTAGCCGTCCTTCTCCCGCGACTTGCGCTGCACGACCACGCAGGGGCCCGCTTCGATGACGGTGACGGGAAACGCACGTCCGTCCTCGGCATACACCTGCGTCATGCCCACCTTCCGGCCGATGATTCCCTGGACCGACATCTTGGCTGCCTCGTGCACCCTATTTCGCATGCTCCTTGCCGAACGCCTTGATCTCCACGTCGACGCCCGCCGGCAGGTCGAGCTTCATGAGCGCGTCGACCGTCTGCGGTGTGGGCTCGAAGATGTCCATGAGGCGGCGGTGGGTGCGGATCTCGAACTGCTCCCGGCTCTTCTTGTCGACGTGCGGCGAGCGGTTCACCGTCCAGCGGTTCGTGATCGTGGGCAGGGGGATCGGTCCCGCCACCCGCGCGCCCGTGCGGCGGGCGGTGTCCACGATCTCGCCCGTGGACTGGTCCAGGATCCGGTAATCGTAGGCCTTCAGCCGGATGCGGATCTTCTCGTTCAGCATCGATCAAGCTCGCGTCCGAGGACGCAACCCTCCTACTCGATGATCTCGGTGACGGTGCCGGCGCCGACGGTGCGGCCGCCCTCGCGGATCGCGAAGCGCAGCCCCTTCTCCATCGCAATGGGCGTGATCAGCTCCACCGCCATCTGGGTGTTGTCGCCCGGCATCACCATCTCCACCCCCTGCGGCAGCTGCGCCACCCCCGTCACGTCCGTCGTCCGGAAGTAAAACTGCGGACGGTATCCCGTGAAAAACGGCGTGTGCCGACCCCCCTCCTCCTTCGTCAGCACGTACACCTCGCCCTTGAACTTCGTGTGCGGCGTGATCGACCCCGGCTTCGCCAGAACCATCCCCCGCTCCACATCCTTGCGCTCCGTCCCCCGAAGCAATACCCCGATGTTGTCCCCCGCCACACCCTCGTCCAGAAGCTTCTTGAACATCTCCACTCCCGTCACCACCCGCTTCTGAATCTCGCCGCGCAGACCCACAAGCTCCACTTCCTCCCCAACCTTCACCTTCCCTCGCTCCACTCGCCCCGTCGCCACCGTCCCCCGACCCGAAATCGTGAAGATGTCCTCGATCGGCATCAGAAAAGGCTTGTCCACATCTCGCTGCGGAAGCGGCACCGACTTGTCCACCGCCTCCATCAGCTCCATGATCGGCTTCGAGGCCGGATCCTCCACCTTGCCCGACCCCTCCAGCGCCTTCATGGCCGATCCCCGTATCACCGGAACCTCGTCCCCAGGGAACTTGTACTGCTTCAGTAGCTCCCTCACCTCCAGCTCCACCAGGTCCAGCAGCTCCGGGTCGTCCACCATGTCCACCTTGTTCAAAAACACCACGATGTAGGGAACCCCCACCTGCCGCGCCAGCAAGATGTGCTCCCGCGTCTGCGGCATCGGCCCGTCCGCCGCCGATACCACCAGAATCGACCCGTCCATCTGCGCCGCCCCCGTGATCATGTTCTTGATGTAGTCCGCATGCCCCGGGCAGTCCACGTGCGCATAATGACGATTCGCCGTCTCGTACTCCACGTGCGACGCGTTGATCGTCACCCCCCGCGCCCTCTCCTCCGGAGCGTTGTCGATCGAGTCGAAGGGCCGAAAGTGAACCTTCGGGTTCGTCGTCGACAGCACCTTCGTGATCGCCGCCGTCAACGACGTCTTGCCGTGGTCCACGTGCCCTATCGTCCCAATGTTCACGTGCGGCTTCGACCTCTCAAACTTCTCCTTCGCCATCTCGTTCCCCGCCTCGCAGCTCGAAGAGACCCTTGACCCCTACTCCCGGGCGACCTTGCCCATGACCCGCGCCACGACCTCATCCGCCACGTTGCGGGGCGCCTCCGCATAGCGCTCGAAGTGCATCGAGTACGTGGCCCGTCCCTGCGTCCGTGATCGCAGGTCGGTGGAGTAGCCGAACATGTTGGAGAGCGGCACGAGCGCGGTGATGATCTGTGTACCCCCGCGCGCGATCTGGCCCTCGAGGTGGCCGCGGCGGCTGGAGAGGTCGCCGGTGACGGCACCCGTGTACTCGTCGGGAGTCACGACCTCGACCTTCATGATGGGCTCGAGCAGCACGGGGGTGGCCCTCTTCGCCGCCTCCTGGAAAGCGATGGAGCCCGCGATCTTGAAGGCCATCTCCGAGGAGTCGACCTCGTGGAAGCTGCCGTCCCAAAGGCGCACCTTCACGTCGACCATGGGGTAGCCCGCGAGCACGCCGCGCTCCATGGCCTCCTTGATCCCCTGCTCGACGGGCTTGATGTACTCCTTCGGGATGGCGCCACCCGTGATGTCGTTGTCGAAGACGAAGCCCTGGCCGGGGGCGGGCTCGATCTCGATCTTGCAGTGGCCGTACTGGCCGCGGCCGCCCGTCTGCTTGATGTACCTGCCCTCCGCCCTCGCCGGTTTCTTGATCGTCTCCTTGTAGGCGACCTGGGGCTTACCCACGTTGGCCTCGACCCCGAACTCGCGCCGGAGGCGGTCCACGATGATCTCGAGATGCAGCTCCCCCATGCCCGAGATCTTGGTCTGGCCGGTGTCCCGGTCCGTCTCGACCTTGAAGGTCGGATCCTCGGACATGAGCTTGGCGAGGCCGTTGCCGAGCTTCTCCTGATCCCCCTTGGTCTTGGGCTCGACGGCGAGGGAGATGACGGGGGCCGGAAACTGGATGGACTCCAGGACCACGGGGGCACCGGGATCGCAGATGGTGTCGCCGGTGGTGACGTGGCGAAGGCCCACCGCGGCCGCGATGTCTCCCGCCCAGACCTCCTTGATCTCCTCCCTCTTGTTCGCGTGCATCTTCAGGAGCCGCCCGATGCGCTCGCGCTGGCCCTTCGTGGTGTTGAGCACGGTGTCCCCGCTCCTCATCGCCCCCGAATAGACCCGAATGAAGGCCAGCTGCCCCACGAAGGGGTCGGTCATGATCTTGAACACCAGCGCGCTGAAGGGCGCGTCGTCGCTCGCCTCGCGGGCGACGAGCTCCCCCGTCTTGGGGTCGTTGGCCAGGGTGGTGGGGACGTCGAGCGGAGAGGGAAGGTAGTCGACCACGCAATCGAGCATGGGCTGGACGCCCTTGTTCTTGAAGGCGGAGCCACAGATGACCGGGAAGAGCTTCATCGCGATCGTGGCCTTGCGGATGGCGGCCTTGATCTCCGCGGTGGTAGGGATCTCGCCGCCCACGTACTTGTGCATGAGCGAGTCGTCGCCTGCGGCCTCAGCGGCCTCCGCCACCTTTTCGATCATCACGTCGCGGTAGTGCTTGGCCTCGTCCCGAAGATCGGCCGGAATCTCGATCACCTCGAACGTGGCCCCCAGCTCCTCGTTGAGGTAGCGGACGGCCTTCATCTCCACGAGATCGATGATCCCCTGGTGCTTGGCCTCCTGGCCCAGGGGGAGCTGGATCGCCACCGCCGACTTCGCGTTCAGGCGGTCGTGCATGGTCTGGATCGAGTGGAGGAAGTTCGCGCCCACCCGGTCCATCTTGTTCATGAAGGCGATGCGGGGCACCTTGTACTTATCCGCCTGGCGCCAGACCGTCTCCGACTGCGGCTGCACGCCCGCCACCGCGTCGAAGAGGGCGACCGCCCCGTCCAACACGCGCAACGAGCGCTCGACCTCTGCCGTGAAGTCCACGTGACCGGGAGTATCGATGATGTTGATCCGGTGCTCGCGCCAGAAGCAGGTGGTGGCGGCGGAGGTGATGGTGATTCCCCGCTCCTGCTCCTGCTCCATCCAGTCCATGACGGCGGTGCCCTCGTGGACCTCGCCGAGCTTGTAGCTGACGCCGGTGTAGTAGAGGATCCGCTCGGTAGTGGTCGTCTTCCCGGCGTCGATGTGCGCCGCGATCCCGATGTTGCGGGTCCGTTCGAGGGGTACGATCCTGCCCACTGTGCTCGTCTCCGGCCGTCGCTACCAGCGATAATGGGCGAAGGCCTTGTTGGCCTCCGCCATCTTGTGCGTGTCTTCCTTCTTCTTCATCGCCCCGCCGCGGAGGTTGGCGGCGTCGATGATCTCCGCCGCCAGCTTCTGCACCATCGTGCGCTCGGGGCGCTTGCGGGCGAAGCCGATCAGCCAGCGCAGGGCGAGCGAGGTCCGCCGTCCCGGCGCAACCTCGACCGGGACCTGGTAGTTCGAGCCCCCGACGCGCCGGCTCTTGACCTCCAGGGACGGCTTGACGTTGTCGACCGCCTTCTTGAAGACCTTGAGCGGGTCGTCCTGGGTCTTCTCCTGCACCACGTTGAGGGCGTCGTACATGATGTTTTGAGAGACGGCCCTTTTCCCGTCGTAGGTCATGCAGTTGATGAACTTGGTGACCAGCGCGCTGTTGAAGAGGGGGTCCGACACCACCTCACGACGCGCGACCAATCCACGACGCGGCATAGAACCTCTTCTTCCCCCCGGGAACCCCCGCTCGCTCACGGGAGTGAACCCGCTCGCTCGCAGCCCGTACCAAAAAAAGCAACAGACGGCGCCCCGAGGCTGCGCCCCGGCCGGCGTCCGTCTGAGGCCCAACGTCCGCCCCGCCTCGAGGATCCTCGTCCTACCCCCTGCGCGGGGCGAACGCGATTTCCCCGACCGTGTCTTTCCAGCTCCCGCTGGAACGCTCGGCTCGACTTCCTCCCCCCGGCGCCCTCAGAGCGCCGCGGTCTTTAGGCCTTGGGACGCTTCGCCCCGTACTTGCTTCGGCTTCGCTTGCGGCCCTGTACGCCCACCGCGTCCAGGGTGCCGCGGACGATGTGGTAGCGCACCCCCGGCAGGTCCTTCACACGGCCGCCCCGGATGAGGACGATCGAGTGCTCTTGCAGGTTGTGCCCCACGCCCGGGATGTAGGCCGTGACCTCGATTCCGTTCGTGAGTCTGACGCGCGCCACCTTCCTCAGCGCCGAGTTCGGCTTCTTGGGCGTCGAGGTGAAGACACGGACGCACACCCCCCGCTTTTGCGGGGACCCCTGGAGCGCCGGCGAGTCGGTCTTCGATCGCAGTTTGGTCCGACCGATCCGGACGAGCTGGTTGACCGTGGGCACGCTGCCTCCGAGCCTCTTTGAGATGCCTCTCGCGGGGGGCGGCCGACGGGGCCGCCCGGGCCACAATAGAGCAACCTTACAAGTTTAGCGAAAGTCGGGAGAGTGTCAAGCCCGCCGGGGGAGGAGTCTGGGGCTCAGCGGATGGCCAGGATCGACTCGACCAGCGCCGGGTCGCGGGGGAGTTGCTCGACTCCGCTCAGCCGGCGCACCAGCTCGCGCCAGCGGGGGTCGGCCGCAAAGGCCTGGGCGAACAGCGGCCGCGCCGCCTCCAGCCGCCCGGAGGTGGCCAGCGCCACGCCATGCCAGAACGCCATCTCGGCGTTGTCGGGCTGCAGGGCGCGGGCCGCACCGTACTCACGTTCGGCACAGGTCCAGTCCCCGGCCGCCACGCAGTCGTCTCCCACGCCCATGTGGTCGTAGGCCCGTTCAAGCGCAGAAGGCGCCGCAGCTCCGGCAGCGGTTCGGGATGATCCTCCACCCGCAAGTCGAACCGACGGTCCGCCCAGGGACGCCCCGTCGAATGGGCCTTGACCACGAGCAGGGCCGCGGACTGCCGGCCCCGAATGTCCCCCCCTTCCGCCTCCGCCGCCTCCAGGGCGGCCATCAGCCGCTCCGCAAGATCCCCGGTCGCAGCCTCGAACGCGCGCGCCATCGCCGGCCACACCGTCGCCCTCTCCATCAGGTTGGCCTGGACCACGTACTGGGCGCCCGCCTGGTCCCCGGCGGCCGGTATGCACAGCCGGCCGGTGTGCCTGGCCACGCGTCCCCGAGCATCGACCATCCCCACCTGCCGCACGTCGCGCTGGGCGTCGGCGGCGAGGAGGGCGGCGAGGGCCTCGGGGGCCGACTTGCCCGCCCGCATGAGGTCGAGGCCGAGAGCTCCGTACGACGGGTCGATGAAGGACTGGGTGGCGACGGCGCCGACGCCCGCTTCCGCCCAGGGCACGACCGCGCCCACCGAGAACCAGTGGCTCTGTACGGCCACGCCAAGCTCGCCCGTCGCGGAGTCACGGGCCACGATGGAATAGGTGGCCACCGGACGGACGGGTGGAGCGGCAAGGGCGAGCAGGATGAGCGGTGTCACGGCGCCCTCAGGGCCGGAAGCCCCTCACCCGCTCGAACTCTCGGAGCCTGTGCTCGAGCGCGTCGCGCTCCATGCCGAGGCCCGCCTCGAGCAAGGCCCACTCCAGCTCCTCCGCGGAACCGATCGGGCGGTCCTCAGGGGCGTTGTCGCCGTAGAAGACGAGACCGCCCCCTTCCGGCATGAGCATGGGAACGACCACCGCCTCTCTCGGCCTCGCCCCGCCGAGCAGCGTCAGCAGCCGGTCGTTGGTCGGCGTCGCCGGCAGGGGTCCCCGCCAGGTCTCGCGCCTCTCCACCGCCTCCGAGAACACGGAAGGCTCCGTCAGGGGCAGGCGGATGCTGCGGGCGAGCTCGTCGCCTCCGGCGCTCCCCTCAAGCCCGAACTGTCCCGCGCCCTGCACCTCGTCGCCCCGCACGACGAGCAGCAACCCGCGGCGAACGACCTGGGCCGCCCGCCGCATGAGGCCGAGGGTGATCTCGCCGCGCAGGGCGGGAGCGGCAAGGCCGGAGGCGATCGATCGGGCGGTGGGTTCGAGTGAACCCTCCGTGTTCCCGGGTCCTTCCTCGTCGACGCGGGTCATCGCCTCGATGAGGATCTGGTCCGTCGGCATCCCACCCGCGACCACGAACTCCTCGGCGTCGACGCCGATCTCACCCGAAGAGGCCACGGGCAGAACCTCGAACTTGAAATAGCCGCTCTTCCAGCGGCAGAGCTCGTGCACCACGAGCCCCGTCTGCTGGCGCAGCACCTCCATGAGCTGCTCGTCCGTCAGCCGCCCCATCTCGACCAGAATGGCCCCCAGCTTGCGGCCGTCGGCCGCGGCGTGCTGATGCTCGAGAGCTTCCGCCAGGTGCTCGGGGGCAACGAGGCCACGGCAGGCCAGGATGTTGCCGAAGGTCTCGCGGACCGACGTGGAGGCGGCATAGACGATTCGTCCGAGGCGGAGCACGACGAGGCCATGCCCGTCCCGGCGGCTGAGCGTGAGCCGCCCCGTCTTTGCGTTGAAGGCGAGGAAGTGGAGGATCTCGGTGAGCTCAACCTCTTCCAGCCGCCCGGTGAGGCTCACCGCGCCTCCGACGGCGCTCCGACCGGCTCCGGTGAGGCCTCCTGGCCGCGGATGCGAAGCACCGCCTCCTCCGCCTCCGGCCAGGAGCCCCGTTTGAGGCGGGCGGTGAGCGCGGGCAGGGCGGCGCGGGCGGCGGGTCCGATGCTCCCCAGGGCCTTCACCGCCGCCTGGCGCACCCGGCGGTCGCGGTCGGAGAGCGCCTTCACCAGGCCCGGCACCGCCACGCTCGCCGCGGGTCCAATGGTCTCGAACGCCATCGCCGCGGTGAGCCGCAGCTCGGGATCGGGCAGGGCGAGGACGGCGGCCAGATCGGGGACGGCGGTGGCCGCCCGGGGTCCCATCCCCCACAGCGTGGTCGCGGCCAGCATCTGCTCCCGCGGGTCGCCGCCGCGCAGCATCTCGACGAGCGCCGGCACCGCGGCCTCGCCCTGGGTGATGAGCTCGAGACGGGCCCGACCGCTCTTCTCCGGCTCCGGGCTCTTGAGCTGGGCGATCAATGCCCGCAGGTCGGGCGGCCGCTCCTGCTGCCGGCACGCAAAAAGCGCGAGCGGAACGATGAAGGCGATGGTGAGCGCGGGTCGCACGGGCACGCGCTCGGCCTAGACCTCCGCGTTCTCGCGGATGTGCTCGGGCTCCACCAGGTACTCCGGGGCGTACTCGCCCTCCAGCCCGCCCTCGGCCCCGTGCTCGATGATCTCCTCGGGAATCCGGATCCGCCGGTAGAACTCCATCCCGGTGCCGGCGGGGATGAGCCGGCCCATGATCACGTTCTCCTTGAGCCCACGCAGGTGATCCACCTTGCCGCTGACCGCAGCCTCGGTGAGGACGCGGGTCGTCTCCTGGAAGCTCGCGGCGGAGATGAAGGAGTCGGTGCTGAGCGAGGCCTTGGTGATGCCGAGGAGCAGCGGGTGGCCGCTCGCCGGCTTCTTGCCCGCGGCGACGAGCCGCTCGTTCTCGCTCATGAAGCGGAAGCGGTCGACCACCTCGTCGATCAGGAACTCGCTGTCCCCAACCTCCTCGATCTTCACCCACCGCATCATCTGCCGGACGATGACCTCGATGTGCTTGTCGTTGATGTTCACGCCCTGCAGCCGGTAGACCTCCTGGATCTCGTCCACCAGGTAGCGTTGCAGCTCCTTCTCGCCTCTCACCCGCAGGATGTCGTGGGGGTCGATCGGGCCGTCCATCATCGGCTCTCCGGCCCGAACGCGCTCGCCCTCCTGGACGTTGATGTGCGCCCCCCGCGGGAGCTGATACTCGCGGGCCTCTCCGTCGTCTCCGACGACGAAGATCTTGCGGTACTGCTTCTGCACATCCCCGTACTTGACCGTGCCGTCGATCTCGGTGATGACCGCCGGCTCCTTGGGCCGGCGCGCTTCAAAGAGCTCCACCACCCGCGGGAGCCCTCCCGTGATGTCCTTGGTTTTCGCGGTCTCGCGCGGGATCTTGGCCAGCACATCTCCCGCCGACACGCCCTGCCCGTCCTCGATCATCAGGTGGGCGCCCGAAGGGAGCAGGTACTTCTTCGACACCCTGCCCTTGGAGTCCCGGATCTCGATGCGAGGCTGCTTTTTCTCGTCGGGCGACTCGATGATGACGAGAGCCGACATGCCCGTGTTCTCGTCCACCTGCTCGTGCACCGTCTGCCCGTCGATGATCTCGCGGAAGGTGGCCTGGCCGTCGGCTTCGGTCATGATCGTGGAGGAATAGGGGTCCCACTCCACGAGCAGCTGGCCCTGCTTCACCTCTTGCCCATCCTTGACCTTGAGACGAGCGCCGTAGACCACGACGTGGCGCTCGCGCTCGCGTCCCTTCTGGTCCTGGACGATGAGGGCACCGGAGCGGTTCATGACCACCAGGTCACCGCGCTTGTCCTTGACCGTGTTCAGGTTGTGGAATTTCGCGGTGCCGGCGTTCTTGGCGTCCAGGGTCGTTTGCTGGGTCGTGTGGCTGGCGGTGCCGCCGATGTGGAACGTGCGCATCGTGAGCTGGGTACCCGGCTCGCCGATGGACTGCGCGGCGATCACGCCCACCGCGAGGCCCATCTCCACCAGCTTGCCCGCGGCGAGGTCGCGCCCATAGCACAGCGCGCACACTCCCCGCGAAGACTCGCAGGTCAGCACGGAGCGGATTCGCACCTTCTCGATGCCCGCGGCCTGGATGGCGTTCGCCGTCTCCTCGGTGATCTCCTCGTTGGCCTTGACGAGGACGTTGCCGTCGATCGGATCCACGACGTTGTCGAGGCCCACGCGCCCGACGATCCGGTCGCGGAGCGGCTCGATGACCTCGCCGGACTCGACGATGGGCCGAATGTCGATGCCCTCCACGGTTCCGCAGTCGTGCTCGCTGATGATGAGGTCCTGGCTGACGTCGACGAGACGGCGGGTCAGGTAGCCGGAGTCGGCGGTCTTGAGGGCGGTGTCGGCGAGCCCCTTCCGCGCGCCGTGGGTCGAGATGAAGTACTGCAGCACGGTGAGACCTTCGCGGAAGTTCGAGGTGATGGGGTTCTCGATGATCTCGCCCGAGGGCCGCGCCATCAGCCCGCGCATGCCCGCCAGCTGGCGGATCTGCTGCTTGGAGCCGCGGGCCCCGGAGTCGGCCATGATGTAGATGGGGTTGAACTCTCCGTCCTCCCTGTCCTCCTTCTCCATCTCCTTGAACATGGCGTCCGCCACCCGCTCCGTGACCGCGGACCAGATCGAGATGACCTTGTTATACCGCTCGCCGTTGGTGATGGCCCCGTCGAGATATTGCTTCTCGACCTCGATCACCTCCTTCTGCGCCGAGCCCACCATCCTGTCCTTGCCCTCGGGGATGATCAGGTCGTCGATGCCGATCGAGATGCCGGCCAGGGTCGCGTAGGTGAAGCCGAGGTCCTTGATCGCGTCCAGCATGTCCACCGTCTTGTCGAGGCCGAAGCGCAGGTGGCAGTACTGCACGAGCTGCTGCAACCCTTTCTTGCGCAGGAGCCCGTTGATGAAGGGTGTGCCCTTCGGAAGCGCGTCGTTGAAGATGACCCTCCCCACCGTGGTGTTGACGATTTGGTTCTTGACCACCTGCGTCTCGGTGTGGAGCACGTCCTGGTCGTCGTAGACCGTGGTCAGGTCGATGAGCTCGCCGCTGTAGAGCAGACGGATGGGGGTGAGCGTCTCCACCTCGGTATGGGCGAGGGCGATCAGCACGTCCTCCGGGCAGGCGAAGGCCCGCCCCTCACCTCGGGTTCCCTTCTTCTCCTTCGTCACGTAGTAGCAGCCGAGCACGATGTCCTGGCTTGGGATGGCGATCGGCTGCCCGTTGGCGGGGGAGAGGATGTTGTTCGAGGACAGCATCAGCACGCTGGCCTCGATCTGGGCCTCGGGCGACAGCGGAACATGTACCGCCATCTGGTCACCGTCGAAGTCGGCGTTGAAGGCGGTGCAGACGAGCGGGTGGATCTTGATCGCCTTGCCCTCGACCAGCATCGGCTCGAAGGCCTGGATCCCGAGGCGGTGCAGGGTGGGCGCGCGGTTCAGGAGCACCGGGTGCTCGCGGATGACCTCCTCGAGGAAGTCCCACACCTCCGGCCTCTGTTGCTCGACCATCTCCTTCGCCGCCTTGATCGTGGTGACGAGGCCCTCCTTCTCAAGCTTGTTGTAGATGAAGGGTTTGAAGAGCTCGAGCGCCATCTTCTTCGGCAGGCCGCACTGGTGGAGCCGCAGCTCCGGCCCGACTACGATCACCGAGCGACCCGAGTAGTCCACGCGCTTTCCGAGCAGGTTCTGGCGGAAGCGCCCCTGCTTGCCCTTGAGGGTGTCGGAGAGGGACTTGAGGGGTCGATTGTTGGCACCTCGCAGCACGCGGCCGCGTCGGCCGTTGTCGAACAGCGCGTCAACCGCCTCCTGCAGCATCCGCTTCTCGTTGCGGACGATGACGTCCGGCGCCTTCAGCTCGATGAGCTTCTTGAGGCGATTGTTCCGGTTGATCACCCGCCGATAGAGGTCGTTGAGATCGGAGGTCGCAAAGCGCCCGCCGTCGAGCGGGACGAGGGGCCGCAGCTCGGGGGGAATGACGGGGATCGCGTCCAGGATCATCCACTCCGGCTTGTTGCCGCTCTTGCGGAAGGCCTCCACGACCTTGAGGCGCTTGGCGTACTTGACCTTCTTCTGGACGGAGTTCTCGGTCTTCATCCGGTCCCGGAGGTCCACCGCCTCCTTCTCGACGTCGACCCTCCGCAGCAGCTCCTTGATCGCCTCCGCACCCATCGCGCAGCGGAGCCGCGGGTGCTTCTCACGCAGCTGCCGGTAGCGCTCGTCGGAGACCAGCTCGTGCCGGCGCACCTCCGGGCAATCTCCGGGGTCGACGACCACGAAGGACTCGAAGTAGAGGATTCGCTCCAGGTCCCGGAGCGAGATGTCCAGGATGTGGCCGATCCGGCTGGGCAGGCCCTTGAAGAACCAGACGTGGCTCACCGGGGTCGCAAGCTCGATGTGCCCCATGCGCTCGCGCCGCACCTTGGACTGGGTGACCTCCACCCCGCACTTGTCGCAGATCACGCCCCGGTGCTTCATGCGCTTGTACTTCCCGCAGAGGCACTCCCAGTCCGTGATGGGGCCGAAGATCTTCGCGCAGAACAGCCCGTCCCGCTCGGGCTTGAAGGTCCGGTAGTTGATCGTCTCCGGCTTGGTCACCTCGCCGTGCGACCAGGACCGGATCTTCTCCGGGCTCGCGAGCCGGATCCGGATCGCGTCGAAGTCCAGCATGGAACGCCCCGGCTCCAGGTTGGGCCTCATCGGAATCATGACACTCATTGGCATTGACCTCAGTGCTTGGCCTTGATCAGCTCAACGTCCAGGCAGAGGCTCTGCAGCTCCCGGATCAGCACGTTGAACGATTCCGGGATCCCCGGGTTGTAGGCGGTGTCGCCCTTGACTATGGCCTCGTAGATCTTGGCGCGGCCGTAGACGTCGTCCGACTTCGCGGTCAACAGCTCCTGCAGGATGTGGGCGGCCCCGTAGGCCTCGAGCGCCCAGACCTCCATCTCGCCGAAGCGCTGTCCGCCGAACTGCGCCTTCCCGCCGAGCGGCTGTTGGGTGATGAGCGAGTAGGGGCCGATCGATCGGGCGTGGATCTTGTCGTCGACGAGGTGGGAGAGCTTGAGCATGTAGATGTAGCCGACGGTGACCTTCTGCTCGAAGGGCTCCCCGGTCATACCGTCGATGATGGTCATCTTCCCGCCGTCGAGCAGGTTGGGTCGCAGCGGGTTGTGCGCTGCCTCCCGTTCGTTGGCCCGCACCAGCAGCTCCTTGATCTCCTTCTCGCTCGCTCCGTCGAAAACGGGAGTGGCCACGTGCAGCTCCAGGACCTTCGCCGCCCATCCGAGGTGCGTCTCCAGGATCTGGCCCACGTTCATACGCGAGGGAACACCGAGGGGATTGAGCACGATCTCCACCGGCGTCCCGTCGCGGAGGTACGGCATGTCCTCGTCGGGGAGGATCCGCGCGATGACGCCCTTGTTGCCGTGGCGGCCGGCCATCTTGTCGCCGACGGAGAGCTTGCGCTTCATGGCCACGAAGACCTTGACCAGCTTGATGACTCCGGGCGGGAGTTCGTCCCCGCGCTTGAGGCGGCTCTCCTTCTCCGCGAAGAGCGCCTTCAGGACCTCGATCTGGCGCTCGGTCTTGTCCACGATCTCGTCGAGCACTCCCTCGAGCTCATCGTCGCCGTCCCCCTTGACGCGCAGCTTGAGGATCTCGGAGTGTCGCAGCTTCTGCAGCACGTCGCGGGTGAGCTTCTGGCCCTTCTTCACGACCTTGTCCCCACGGGGATTGACGAGATCGACGAGGGAGGTCTTGCCGTCGAGCAGGGTCTCGATGCGCTTGTCACGCTCATCCTGAAGGATGCGGATCTCGTCCTTCAGGTTCTTCTCCATCATGAACAGCTCTGCTTCCTCGATCTGCCGCGCGCGGTCGTCCTTCTCGACTCCCTTGCGGGAGAAGATCTTGACGTCGACCACGATCCCGTCGATGCCGGGGGGGCAGTACAGCGAGGCGTCGCGCACGTCCCCTGCCTTCTCGCCGAAGATTGCCCGCAGCAGCTTCTCCTCCGGCGTGAGCTGGGTCTCGCCCTTGGGCGTGACCTTTCCGACCAGGAGGTCGCCCGGCCTCACGCTGGCCCCGATCCGGATGATGCCGCTCTCGTCGAGGTTGGCGAGGAGCCCTTCGGAGACGTTGGGGATGTCGCGGGTGACTTCTTCCGGTCCCAGCTTGGTGTCGCGAGCCTCGATCTCGAACTCCTCGATGTGGATCGATGTGTACATGTCGTCCTTGACCAGCCGCTCGCTCACCAGGATCGCATCCTCGAAGTTGTAGCCCCGCCAAGGCATGAAGGCCACGAGCACGTTGCGGCCGAGGGCGAGCTCCCCGAGGTCGGTGCAGGGACCGTCTGCCAACACCTGGCCTTTGCCCGCCCGCTGGCCGACCTTCACGATCGGCTTCTGGTTGATGCTGGTGTTCTGGTTCGAGCACTTGAACTTGGTCAGGTTGTAGATGTCGGCGCCGATCTCCTTGCCCTTGTCCGGGCCGTCTTGCGCCTCCACGCGCACGATGATTCGGCGCGAGTCGACGGAGTCGACGACACCCGCGCGCCGGCAGACGACGGCCGCTCCCGAGTCCTTGACCGTGATGTGCTCCATGCCCGTGCCCACCAGCGGGGCCTCGGAGCGGAGCAGCGGCACCGCCTGGCGCTGCATGTTCGACCCCATGAGCGCGCGGTTTGCATCGTCGTGCTCGAGGAACGGGATGAGCGACGCCGCAACCGAGACCAGCTGCTTCGGGGAGACGTCGATGTAGTCGACCTCCTCCCTCCGGGCGAGAACGAAGTTCCCGATGCGGCGGGCAGACACGCGCTCGTCGACCTGGCGGCCGTGCTCGTCCAATCGCACGTTCGCTTGCGCGATGACGTACTTGTCCTCTTCCCAGGCCGAGAGATAGAAGCAGTGCGGCTCCACCTCCGCCGGCTTCCGCCGCCGCTCACGCAGGGCGGCGTTCTCCCGCTCGATCTCTTCCCGCTCCACGATGTCGCCGACCTTGTAGCTGCTGTCTCCCGCCTCCACGATCTGGAAGTAGTCGAGCACCCGGCCGTCCTTGACCTTGCGGTACGGGCTCTCGATGAACCCGAATTCGTTGATGCGGGCAAAGCAGGACAGGCTCGAGATGAGACCGATGTTGGGCCCTTCCGGCGTCTCGATGGGGCAGATGCGCCCGTAATGGGTCGGGTGGACATCCCGCACCTCGAAGCCAGCCCGCTCGCGGCTGAGGCCACCGGGGCCGAGGGCGGACAGCCGACGCTTGTGCGTGATCTCGGAGAGGGGGTTCGTCTGGTCCATGAACTGGCTGAGCTGGCTGGACCCGAAGAACTCCCGAATCGATGCCATTACCGGCTTCGCGTTGATGAGATCGTGGGGCATGGCGGTGGCCATCTCCTGGTAGACGCTCATCTTCTCCTTGATGGCGCGCTCCATGCGGACGAGCCCGATCCGGAACTGGTTCTCAAGCAGCTCTCCCACGCTCCGCACGCGGCGGTTGCCCAGATGGTCGATGTCGTCCACATCGGCGGGATTGCGCCGCAGCTTCAGGAGGAATCCCACCACGGCCACGATGTCCTCGAGGCGTAGGGTCTTTTCCGTGAGCGCGGTGCCGAGGCTCAGCTTGGTGTTGAGCTTCAGCCGTCCCACCCGCGAGAAGTCGTACTTCTGCGGGTTCAGGAACATCCCCTCGAAGAGGTTGCGCGAGGACTCGAGGGTCGGCGGATCCCCCGGCCGCATCCGCCGGTAGATCTCGATAAGCGCCTCTTCCGGGCTCTTGATCGTGTCCTTCCGAACCGTGGCCGAGAGCATCATCCCGACCTCGTCGCGCTCGGGGAAGAACACTTCGAAGGCGTCGATCTGGCTTCCCTCCGCGAGCACCACCGAGAGCACGCGCGGCGAAAGCGGCTCATTGCCCTCGAGGACGACCTCGCCCGTGCGCGGGTCCACGATGTCGGAGACCGCGTACGCCCCCTCAAGGTCGGCCTCCGTGATCTCGACCTCCTCGAGATCAAGCCGCTGGATCTCCTGAAAGTTGGCGGCGGTGATCTTCTTGCCGGCGTGGACGATCTCCTCCCGGTGACCGGCGCCGTCCTTGGGTCCGTGGATGGTCCGCGACAGCTTGAGCCCGACCAGGTTCTCCGAGACCCTCCAGTAGAGGTGTCCCTCGCGGGCCAGGATGCGGTCCGTGCGGTAGAACCGCTTCAGGATCTCGGCGTCCGACCGCAGGCCCATCGCGCGCAGGAAGACGCTGGCCAGGAACTTGCGCTTGCGGTCGATCCGGACGTGGAGGAGGTTCTTCGAGTCGTACTCGAACTCCACCCAGCTGCCGCGATAAGGGATGATCTGCGCCGCGAAGAGCCCCTTGTCGGGCTGGGAGAAGAAGACGCCCGGCGAGCGGTGGAGCTGGCTGACGATGACGCGCTCGGTGCCGTTGATGATGAAGGTCCCGTTCTCGGTCATCAGCGGGATGTCGCCGAAGTAGACCTCCTGCTCTTTGATATCGCGGATGGTCTTGGCGCCCGTCTCGGGGTCCTTGTCCCAGACCACGAGGCGGATCGTGACCTTGAGGGGGACGGCGAACGTCATCCCCCGCTCCTGGCACTCATCGACGTCGTACTTGAGCTTCAGGCCCACCGGCTCGTCGCAGGTCTCACAGGTGACGGGGCGGTTCTCGTTGAGGTGCCCGCACTTGGCGCAGTGGATCTCGCGGTCGCCCCGCGGGTCGGTGATGAGGGTCGCCCCGCAGAAGCTGCAGGGTCGGCCGAGCTTATCCAGCCCGACCAACCGGCCGCACTTGCACTCCCAGTTTCCGATCGCGTAGTCCACGAACTCCAGGGAGCAGTTCTCCCGGAGGTCGGTGATCGGGAAGACGCTCTTGAACACCGACTGCAGTCCCCCGTCCTCTCGGTCCGGGGCGAGGACCCGCATCTGCAGAAAGCGCTCGTAGGAGTTCTTCTGGATCTCGATCAGGTTCGGGATCGGGATCGAGGTCTTGATCTTCGCGAAATCGATCCGGTCGCGGTAGATGTTCTTGGTCGCCGTGTACATGTTTTTCAGCAACTCTCAGGCTTGCGGCCATCGGCCGCGCAATTTGATCGTCCTCGGCGGGACGTCATCATTAATTAAATCCTGTCCCGCGGGGAGTGAATCCCCGCGCCACAGCAAAAGAGGTCCCCCCTGCGGGCGGGGGGGCGAAATCGATCCGGTCGCGGTACACCCCGGCCTCACGCCCTCGAACCGCCCGCTTGCAGATCACCCGTTCCCGCGTCTTCGCCAGAACGGTCACTTGATCTCGATCTGGGCCCCGACTTCCTCGAACTTCTTCTTGATCGCCGCCGCTTCGTCCTTGGAGAGGCCTTCCTTGACGAGCTTGGGCGCGCCGTCCACGAGGTCCTTGGCCTCCTTGAGGCCGAGGCTGGTGACCTCGCGCACGACCTTGATCACGTTGATCTTCTTCTCGCCCGCGTTCACGAGGTGGACCGCGAACTCGGTCTTTTCTT